>LQAI01000098.1_pt1 | contig 28210 bp, 31 predicted proteins | sample 1535821 | NCBI WGS metagenome assembly LQAI01 (sample SAMN04331586, study PRJNA305678) | bioreactor metagenome | isolation source: bioreactor_5 inoculated with Wadden Sea sediment 1st replicate of a... | place: Germany:Bremen | reverse complement strand
ACGAAGAGGTGGAACGGGAGATCGTCCCCCTGCTGGAAGAAGATGGGTCTCAGGTTCAGGGCGGTGGAGATGAGAACGATACCATTGAATACTATTCCCCTGTTAACCAGGTAGTCGGCCAGACCAGCGGCGCGGGTGGTGCCGTAGCTCTCCCCGGCGAGGAACAGGGGAGATCCCCATCGGCTGTACCTGGATAGATAAAGCCTGATGAACTCGCCAATGGACTCGATGTCCCCCTGATATCCCCAGAACTTGTCGATGAGCTTTTCCGAGACGGCCCTGCTGAGACCTGTCTCAACCGGGTCTATGAAGACCAGGTCGGTCCTGTCCAGCCAGGTCGACTGGTTTTCCTCATGGACGAAGGGCGGAGCCGGCATCCAGCCGCCTGGTTCCATCTTTACCCTTCTGGGGCCGCAGGCCCCCATGTGAAGCCAGATCGAGGAAGACCCCGGGCCCCCGTTGAACACGAAGGTCAGCGGCCGCTGGCGGCCCTCCTTCTCCGGGGCAACCTCGTATGCCGTGAAGAATATCTCCGCCTCGGTCTTCCCCTTATCGTCGGTGAGGGGGAGAACCCCGGCCCGGGAGAGATAATTCAGCGTTTCACCGCCGACCATAATGCTGTGGTAGCGCTCCACCGGTTCGATTCCCGGCAGCTGTCGGTCCGGCTCTTTCTCGTCCTCTTTCTTTTCTTCCTCGGCCATCCCATCTCCTCTCGGGATCGGTCCTTCACCGGTCTGGTGAAGGCTTACGATACATTGTCAGTGAATAACCTCAAGCATCCACCGCAGGTAGTCCGGGGCCACATAGGAGAGAGGTATCACTAGGATCTCGGAGACCTCGTAGGGATGTTTTTCCTTAAGCCACGAAACTATCTGTGACTCCTTCTTGCACAGGGTCTTAAGCTTGAGCTGATACTCCCTGCCGGTCCTTATCTTGCCCTCCCATCTGTAGATGCTTGTTATCTCGGTGGTTACCTGGGCACAGGCAGCCATGTGGAGCCCCACAGCCTCGCCTCCTGTGCGAAGGGCTTCCTCCCTTGTCGGTAGGTGGCTATTATCTGAATCGGCTGCAATTCCATTAAGTCCCCTCGGTCTATCTGGTGTTTCTTACTATCCCCGCAAGGAATCGGCTGCGAACTCCAGAAGAGTTTTCCCCCTGTCAACCGAAACCCTGCCCATATCTCCCCCGACTCCTCCGTCGGGATACATATCCTTCCACTGCTCCGGCGTAAGGGCTGACATGTTCCCCGCCTGCTCCGGATACCTGCCCCGGAACTCCCCCGGCACTGGCCGGGAAAGAATGTGCCATACCATTGAAACCTCTGATGTGGTAACATGAAAACCGGTCTTTCCGAAAAGCTCCTCTTCCTTCATGGAAACCCCGGGCAGCTCCCAGAAACCCCTGTAAGAGGCGTTGATATCCTTCGGCGCCCTGCGGACAGCCTCAGGCTGAGCATCGGTTGCCCCCGTGGCCGCTAATGATCAGAATGTTCCTGAAACCGTTCCTTGCGGCCTCGGCTATTATCTCACCGAGCAGATCGGTGTAGGTGGCCTCGGAAAGGGAAAAGGTCCCTGGAAAACCGGTGTGACACAGGGAATTCCCGTAGAACAGCCCTGGCAGAACAGCGCATCCTGTTTCCTCGCCGGCCATGCGGCACAGGGCCTCGGCAATGATGCCGTCGCATCCCAGGGGGGCTTCGCTACCGTGCTGCTCAAGGCTTCCCGCGGGCAGCAGGACCACAGAGCGGGTGCTTTTCCCTACTTCCGCTGACATAGTTTCAATTAGATTCAGACATCACCCCCCGGAGCTGGAGAGTAAATATATGCATAACAGACCCCCGGTCATCACCCTGGAAAACAGGAGATGGGAAAGGATCCCCATACGGACCCGGCTGATCCTGCGGGGGGACGATCTCCTCCAGGCCATCGAAGAGGGCCTTGAGGCAGCCGGGGAAACCCCGGAAGAGAACGACATCCTTTCGTGAGCGAAAAGGCGGTGGGCGCCAGCCAGGGGAGGTATTTCGTCCTTGGAGAGGATGAGCTGAGGGTAAGACCCCTTGCCCGGTTCCTCAGCAGGTTCGTCACAAGGACCCCGGCGGGAATTGGCCTTGGTATGCCTGAGACCATGGAGTGCGCCATAAGGGAGTGTGGTGTTTTCAGGATAGTCTTCGCCGCCCTGGCCGGGGGATTCACCAGGATGCTGGGAAGAAGGGTGACTTCTACAGGATCGCCGGTGAGAAGGCCCGTTCCATAGACGGCCCTACCAGGGGAACAATCCCGCCCTTCAACAACGCCGTGAGCCTTTCTCCCCTGGCCCCCCGGGGGGTTTCCAGGAGTCTTGCATCGAAGTTCAACTGCCGGGCTGCGGTGGTGGACGTAAACGACATTGGCGGGAACATACTTGGGTGCTGGCCGGTGGATACCGACGGGGAACTCCTGGTCAGAATACTTTCAGACAATCCACTGGGTCAGGGCCGGGCTCGCACACCCGCCGGCATAATAAGGGAGCTAACCCCTCTTTCGAACTCCGAACAGGCTTTCCACGGCTGAAGTAAGAAGAGAGATAACAACAGCAGCCAGAACAGCCCACCAGAATCCCCCTACATGAAAACCGCTGAGGAAATGGGAAGCCAGCATTATCATCAGTCCGCTTATCAGGAACCTTGCCAGGCCCAGTGTCAGTATCTGAAGGGGACAGGTGAGCAGTGCGATGATCGGAGCAACGAAGAAGTTGAGAAGACCGATCACCACAGCGGTAAGGATTACCCCCCAGAAACCGGAGAAAACCATGGCATCGCCAAGGATCAGCGAGGTAAGGTAAAGCACCAGCGCGGCAATTATGAGATGGGGCAGAAGCCCCCCTTTTCCCTTTGTCATTACTCTTCCTTTCTTCCTGAAGAACTTGACAGAAGATAATATATTTTGAATAGTTCGTCCCTCAGCTGGCGGATCGTCCAATGGCAGGACAATGGTCTCTGGAACCATTTATCGGGGTTCGAATCCCTGTCCGCCAGCCACAAGTCTTTATGGGGAGCCAGCGCTCCCCTTTTTCATGTGCTGCATGAAGTTCAGTTTTTTGCTTTCATGCTCGAAGGATATCGGGCAAAGCTTTAACTGTAGAGAGCTCTTCATGAATGACTACCCCGCAATGTTCCCTTTTCGTCGGATACTCGCAATCATAACATGAATATTAGAGTTGACAATTCTATTATTCATGGTGTCATTAACCCATGGTAAGAATAGCAAGATATGAAGAAAAGCTTCTTGAATCCCTGAGGTGTATGTTGACCGGCGGTTGAATACAATGGTGAAGAAGAGTCTCTACTTCTCGTGACACATTCCTGTTTCCCGGTGAACGACATGTTCAAGGGGCTGGAACTCAAAGTCCTCCAGGAGTTTCCTGAACCTGGACCCGCAGGACTTCAGATTGGCGTAGTGCGTTGTTCGGGCAAGGGGGCAGAAGGCAACCCTCGGATGGTCGGGGTCCAGCTCCCAGGGATGCAGATAGAATACCACGGGCTGCCGCTTCCTCTCGCAATGCCTGATGTTCATCCTTGTAAGCGGGTAGGGATATATCCTGAAGTATGCCCCCCTGACACCGGGATTGAAACCCACGCTGCTTTCCGCGTGGTCACGGGGGCCAGGCAGAGGGGACCATTCGAGGTGCTTATCTCGTGTATGTGACCGGGGAACCCCGGTATGCCGTAGCGATAGTTGAGAACCGGGAATATGCTTGAGTCAATAGTGAATCCCAGACCGGCAACAAGGTCAAGTATCCAGAGAGAGTTGCGGGAAACGGAGAAATAGGGCGCCCGGTAAGATGTGACATCCTGTCCGGAGATGGCCTGGAGTTCCGACCTGGCCCTGTAGATCTGCTCTTTGAGCGTTTTCGGATCGGTGCTGCAGGCGAAGTCATGGGACCATCCGTGGCAATCGGTGGAATGCCCGGCTTCAGCTACGGTCCTCACGAGTTCCGGGTACTTGACCGCAAGCTCACCCAGCCAGAAGAACGAGGCATTCACGCCGTGGAGATCAAGAGTGGAAAGAAGGGACTCCATGGAACCCTTCAGCCTGTAGTCTTCGCTTCTAATGTGGGAACTTCCAATGGGAATACCGCTGTGCCAGTCCTCCACGTCGATGGTAAGGGCATGCTTCATCAGGGGATACACTTTGCTTTCTCAGGGGTGTTTCCAGATGATCTGCCGCCGGATGTGAAACACCTCAAATTTTCCCCTTTGCTGAGTACGGTAACGGGTTTATTCTATGGTCTTCATATCATATTACATTACCGGTCCATCGTGCCCGGGGCAATGGCCGTATGCCTGAACAAAACCCTTCAGAAAGGAAGGTTGTCATGAGTTTGAGGAAAGCGTTTATCGTGCTGGCGGCACTCGTTCCGGTCATCTCCGCCTGCAACATACAGGAGAAGGTGGAGCGTGCCGTGGAAGAACAGGTGGAGACCGCGGTTGCAGAAGCACTTGAGGAGAGCGGCGCACCCATGATGGCCCAGGACATTCCCCAGGGTTATCCCCTGGATGAATTCCCAGTTTACGGAGGAGAGGACTCGGATGTACTGGGCGGTTACCGGCAGTCCTATGAAGACATGCTGGCATACAATCTGGTCATCGGGTCCGGGGACCCCGCCGAGGAGGTCGAAAGGGTGTTAAGGGAAACCTACGAGGAGCGGTCCTCGGAGTTCGACCCGATGTCAGGCAGCGGAATGTTCACTGGAACCCTGGGGCAGTGGCAGTACGCAATAGTTGTGAACGACGGCGAGGCGGACGGTTACGCCACACTGGTCACATACAGTCTCGAAGGGAGATAGAAGGATAAAGCCTGCGGGTACTGTTCCACTGTGTCCGCCGGCTGTATCATACCGGCTATGGCAACAACAGACGATAAAAAATAATCTATACCATGCACATGGTATCCAGGAAGCACGGGATGAAGTATGTCCTGAAGGACATCTCCCTTTCCTACTTCTATGGCGCCAAGATAGGCGTCATCGGTTTGAACGGTTCAGGAAAATCCACGCTGCTCAGGATAATGGCCGGGGTGGATACCGACATCATCGGCGAGACAAGCCGTGCCTCCGGGTTTACCACGGGTTTCCTGGAGCAGGAACCCTGCCTTGAGCCGGGGAGGACAGTGCGCCAGATAGTTTCCGAAGGAGTTCAGGATCTTGTGGATCTCCTCGAGGAGTATGAGAACATAGGTCTCGCCTTCGCCGAACCCGATGCCGACTACGAGAAGCTGGGCAACAGGCAGGCGGAGCTTCAGGACGCAATTGAGGCAGCCGACGGCTGGAACCTGGATACCAGGCTGAATCTGGCCATGGAAGCCCTGCGCTGCCCCGACCCCGACCAGATCGTCGATGAGCTTTCCGGAGGAGAGCGCCGCAGGGTGGCCCTTTGCAGGCTGCTTCTGCAGAAACCGGACATCCTTCTTCTCGATGAGCCTACGAACCACCTCGATGCGGAAACCGTGGCCTGGCTGGAGAGGCATCTGCAGCAGTACCGGGGCACAGTTATTGCCGTAACCCACGACCGCTATTTCCTTGACAATGTGGCAGGCTGGATACTGGAACTCGACAGGGGTGAGGGAATCCCCTGGAAGGGCAACTACTCCCTGTGGCTGGAGCAGAAGGCGAAACGGCTGGCCAACGAGGAAAAGGCGGACAGCCAGCGGGCCAAGACACTTGAAAGGGAGCTGGAGTGGGTAAGGATGACCCCGAAGGGAAGCACTCCAGAAGCAAATCCCGCATCTCCCGGTACGAGAAGCTGCTGGCCGAGGGACAGAGGGAGAAGGTCCGGGAGGTAAGCCTTTCATTCCCCCCTGGTCCCAGGCTGGGTTCCGTGGTTATCGAGGCGAGGTCCGTAACGAAATCCTTCGGCAGGAACTGCTGTTCAGGGATCTGTCCTTCGAGGTTCCCCCCGGTGCCGTGGTGGGTATCGTGGGGCCCAACGGAGCGGGCAAGACCACTCTTTTCAAACTTATAACCGGAGGGGAGGAGCCCGACAGCGGTGAATTCAAGCTGGGAGAAACGGTTAAGCTGGCCTACGCCGATCAGATGCGCTCCGCCCTCGACCCGGAGAAAAGCGTATGGGAGCAGCTTTCCGACAGCCGGGAGACCATTAAGCTCGGTGAAAGCAGAGAGGTCAACAGCAGGGCATACTGCTCCTGGTTCAACTTCACAGGGGCAGACCAGCAGAAGAAGGTCGGCATCCTGTCCGGAGGGGAAAGGAACAGGCTGAACCTGGCCCTGATGCTGAAGCAGGGCTCCAACGTGCTGCTGCTTGACGAGCCCACCAACGATCTCGATGTGAACACACTGCGCTCCCTGGAGGAGGCCCTTGATGAGTTCGCCGGCTGCGCCATGGTGATAAGCCACGACCGCTGGTTCCTCGACAGGGTCTGTTCACACCTGCTTGCCTTCGAAGACGACGATGTGGTCTGGTTCGACGGCAACTGGACCGAGTACGCCGAGTTCCGCAGGAACAAGCTGGGAGCCGCCGCGGACCGTCCCCACAGGTTCGTCCACAGGAAGCTGGAATAACTGACCGGCTGCCGGGGTTGCGGCTTCTCTCACCGTTTAGCATTCATACAGGGGGAAACGGGAGGAGCCTTCAATGGCTGAACTGCTTACAGTGAAGGACATAAGCCGCTGCATCGGGTGCTATTCCTGCATGCTTGCCTGTGCCCGGACCGTCTGGAAGAACTTCTCCCCGGCCATGGCTTCCCTCCAGATCAGGACCTCCGGCGGATTCCAGTCCCCCTTCATTGCCCTCACATGCCGGGGATGCCCCGATGCCCCCTGTGCCCGGGCCTGTGAATACGGCGCCCTTGTGGCAAGGGATGGAGGCGGCGTCGGGTTCAACCGTAACAAATGTGTGGGGTGCCGGAAGTGCACAGAGGCCTGCATCATCGATGTGCTCAGGTTCGATGAAAAATCCGCCAGGCCCCTTCCCTGCATTCAGTGCGGGACCTGCGTGAAATTCTGTCCCCACGGAGTGCTTGCAATGGAGGAGAGGGTATGAGCCGGGCGGAGGACCGGGGAATAAGGGTGATGACCATCGACCTTGCCCGAAGCACCGCGAAGATTGCCCGGCGGACCGACCTCAGCCATTATCTTGGCGGAACCGGCCTGGCGGCGGCGCTTTTCTCTGAATCAATGCGGCCTGATCTCGCCCCCCTGCACCCGGATCAGCCTGTGATCCTGGCCAACGGTCCCCTTAACACCATTTTCCCTGTGGTTACAAAGGTGGTGGCGGTTTTTCGGTCGCCCCTTACCGGTGAATACGGAGAAAGCCATGCCGGGATGAGGCTGGGGCTGGCCATGCGGGGTGCCGGCATCGATGCCATGGTCATGACCGGCAGGGCCCCGGCACCTGTTTACCTGGTCGTGGGCCCGGAAGGGGTAAAATTCGGGGACGCCTCGGCCATCTGGGGTCTTGGGTGCATTGAAACCGGAACCATACTCAGGCGGATATCACCTGGAAGCGGCCGGCGCAGCTGCATACGCATAGGCCCCGCCGGAGAGAAGCAGGTTGCCTTCGCCGGTGTGAATGTGGACACCTACCGCCACTTCGGCCGGCTGGGCCTCGGGGCGGTTTCGGATCGAAGAACCTCAAAGGAGCTGTTCTGTACGGGAACAGCCACGAGAAGATAGAGAACCTGTCAGCCTACCGGGCGGCATACGAGGGTATCTATGAAAAAGTGGTGGGCACGGAGATAATGGAGAAGTACCACGATCTTGGGACATCAATGAACGTCATGCCGCTTAATGAGCTCAACGGTCTGCCCACCATGAACCTGATGAAGTCCTGCTTCGAGTCCGCCGAAGCCATCAGCGGAGAGACCTTCGCGGAGAACACCCTTCTTCGGCAGATCGCCTGCTCCGGCTGTCCCATCGGCTGCATCCATCTGGGGCTTTTCAGGGAGGAGTTCGGCACCGGCCATGAGTACAAGTTCAGAAGCGTTTCCTACGATCACGAGCTTATCTTCGCCCTGGGATCCTTCCTGGGAATGGATTCCACACAGAAGGTGTATCAGCTCATAGACCGGGTGGAGGACCTGGGGCTTGACGCCATCTCAGCCGGTGTGGCGGCGGGTTGGGCGGTGGAGGCCTTCCAGAGGGGCATACTGACCATCGAGGAGACGACCACTCCCCTGGCCTTCGGGGAAACCCGGGGGATACTGGAACTGTTCAGCAACATTGTTCGCCAGCCGAACCGGTTCTACAGAACCTGGCCCGGGGAACCGAGGCGGCGGCAAAGGAGTATGGCGGCGAGGAATTCGCAATGACCATGGCGGGTCATGAGATGGCCGGTTATCACACCGGGCACGCCAACCTGGTGGGCATGGCCATGGGTAGTCGCCATTCCCACCTGGACAACGCCGGCTACTCCGTTGATCAGAAACACCTCGACCAGAAACCGGAAGAAATGGTAAAGGCACTGGTTGCCGAGGAGAAGCAGAGGAACATGTTGACATCCCTCTGCATCTGTCTTTTTGCCAGGAACATCTACGACACGGAAACAGTGGCCAGGGCCCTGGCGTCGGTTGGCATACACCGCACCACTGAGGAACTGAACCGGCTTGGCGAAGAGATATTCGCATGAAGAACCGCATTCGACGGGAACTGGGGTTCCAGGGGCGATCCCTGAGGTTCGCCGAGAGGTTCTTCCAGACCGACTCCCTCACCGGTAAGCTGAGCAGAAGCACACTTGAAGCAATGCTGAGGGACTATCCGGAAGAGTGACCTTCCCGCCTAGAAAAGCCTCCTTACCGAGAGGGCGAAGGAGAGGTCCCGGGTGTTCGAACCGGCCATCTGATCGAAAACCCCTATGCCGGAGGTGTTGGTAAGGCCCAGCAGGAACTGATGCCCCCAGGTGTTGTAGCGCATTCCCATAGCGAAGCAGTCCTCCCCGGCGTCTTCCTCAGCCGCGGGGTAGTACTCTCCCAGCAGCGCCAGCCGTTCCGCAACCTGGTACCTGATTCCGAACCCGGCACCGCTGTTCTCCCGGTAGCCGTCGTAGGCCAGGTTGATCACCGGCATGAGCCTGTCCTGGAACAGACCGATGGAGGCGCTTCCCACCGCATTGATGTTGCCCTCGCGGTCAGCAGCGGAGGATGGTTTTACGCTGGAAAACCCAGCCTCTATACCCACCTGGAGGTTTCCGGCGGGAACAGCGCTCCAGCCTGTGTATATGGAATTGTTGTTGCCGAGCCTTGCGTGGGACCCTCCGATGTAGATCCCGTCGGTGGCGTAGTAGCGTATGCCGAACCGGACATTGGCTCCGTTGTCCAGGCCGAAGAATGAGTCCAGGGGATCATTCTTCAGTGCCGCTCCAAAAAACCGGTGGTTCATGGCGAACTCGAAGTTTCCCCGGGAAACCCCGGAAATGGGGGAGTGGAGGTTAAGGAAACTTCCAGTGTAAACCTGCCCGAAGGCAAGAGCCGCCACAACAAGGATGAGTGTGATAGCTTTCATTATTCCCTCCTATAGTTCGAATGAAGCGGACTCGACCCAGATATGGGCCGATGTGAAGTCATCTGCTCCGTCGGCACCGTATGCGAAAATAAAAGTATGGGAATCTCCCATGGAAAGGACTGCATCATAGGCGTCACCGGAGTTCAGGGGCATCCTGAATTCCAGTACCGTTTCCCCCTCGGATTCGTTTCCGCTTAGGAGGGAGGCATCGTCTGTCCCGCCCAGGCTTACATCGGAGGCGTGGGTGACCTGCCCCGTTCCGAAGTCGTCGCGAAGATGGGGAGTGCCGGAATCCACATAGCCTATTATCAGATTGGCGTCCTTCATGAAGGCCGTGGGCTGGAAACCCACCGCAACCCATCCGGTGGTGGGGGCGGTAAGGGTTACAAGAAGGTAATTCGAATCATCGGGGTCTTGCTGCCAGGTGAAGGTGAAATCCTCGGTGGTGTATGTTTTTTCCCCGTTCTGGCCCTCCTCCGGGCCGGTGGAATCGGTTCCACATGAAGCGACCAGCAGCATCAGGGCGGTAAGGCAGGCGATAGTTTTCATCACAGCTCCAGTTCTACGGTTTCGGCCCAAGCGTGGTATCCCTGAAAGTCATCGGAACCCTGGGGTCCGTAGGCCATTATAACAGAGACGGTCATTCCCTCATGAAGAACCTTGTCGTACTGGTCTCCGGAGTCGAGGGGGATGCTGAATGACAGTTCGGTGACCCCGCCGGCCTCAGAACCGGTGATGGCGGTAACATTGGAAGTGCCGCCAAGTTCGGTGTCCGGCGAGTGCGTTATGTGGCCGTCGCCCCAGTCGTCGGAAATGAATACCTCACCGTTCTCCACATAGCCGATCACGATATCCGCGTCCTTCATGGCCGCCGACGGGTCGAAGCCAACCGCCACCCAGCCTGTTGTGGGGGCTGACATCGAAATTGCTATCTCGTTCTCCAGGATGCTCCACTCCATTGTGAAATCATCAACGGTTACGGAGTTCTCCACACCGGGGTTCTGAACCACCTCGGCTCCGGAGGCTCCGGAGCCGCAGCTGAAAAGGACAGCCAGGGAAACAAGGATCAGGGACTTCTGTCTGGAACGTTTTTTCATTGCTTTGTCTCCATTCGCTATTGGGAACTATTCCCATGTATTATTGTTTACCACATATGACAACGGAAGGGGGCAGAGGGTTCCCTTCCATAATTTCCTGAGGAGGGAAGAATGAAAGGGATATTACTGACCCTTGCGGTAATCGCTTCGATGGCCTCGGCACAGACATGGCAGGAGATCACGGTGGACGGCTTTACGCTTCGGTGGGCAACTGTTGAAGATGCCAACCTGGCTGTTCAGCTGAACGGGCCTACCACCGGCTGGGTGGCGGTTGGTTTCGATCCCAGTCAGATGATGCTGGACGCAAACATCATCATCGGCTATGTGGCATCCGGGGATACGAGCATCCGTGACGACTGGGGCTGGCAGACCACCTCCCACAGGGCGGATACACTGCTGGGTGGAACAGATGACGTGACAATTGTCAATGGATTTGAGGAAGGCGGCTCAACGGAGATACACTTCACGATCCCACTTGATTCAGGGGACGAATACGACAAGCCACTAGTGCCGGGGAACACCTACAACATCATTCTGGCCCGGAGCGCCGACGGCCAGGACAACTTCAGCGCCCCCCACTCGACGATCTCAACCGCCACCATCACCATTGAAGAGCTGTCCCTTGAACCGGAAACCTGGGCTTCAATCAAGCTTACTGACTGACCGGGGGATCTTCCTCTTCCAGAAGGAATTCCGCCTCCTCTATAACATCAAGGGTTCCTATGGTGCCAATGAATGTATCGCCATCTTCGAATCTGGGGATACCGTTGATGTTCACCGGTATCTCCATCCCGTCCGGGCGGACAAGTGAGACATGATATGAGCCGCATTCCCCGAGGCTTCTGGCTTCCCTGACGCCGGCGGTTCGGCCGGCGTCCCTGGGGGACACCAGCTCGGAGAAATCCCGGCCCACCAGTCTGAAGCCGGAATTCCCACTATTCGGGAAAATGCCCTGTTCGCGAAGAGGATCTTGTCCATGGGGTCGCACATGACCACTCCCTGGACCAGGCTGTCCACAACGGTGTTGTAGAGGGATTCTATTCGCCTTCTGTTCTGCTCGGCACGGTATCTGCCTATTGCCATTGAAATGCTGTCCGCCAGACCGGAGAACAGGACGAGGTCGGAGCTTGAGAATACATTCTTCATCTCGTAGCTCTGGACCACAAGAACCCCCCATACCCCCTGGGAGTCCCTGAGGGGAACACCCATCCACTGCTCGCTTGGGCTTCCGATGGCCCTGACTACCCCCTTCTCCACCATTTTGTTGTAGTCGTCGTGGGCCACAAGAAGTGGCTTGCCGGTCAATCTTACATGTTCCGTGAGGCTTCCCCGCATTGATTCCATGCTGATGAAGGATTCAACGCCATCTTCCCTGTCAATGGAATAGGGGAAGGAATAGGTTTCATTGTGCCTGTTATAGAAGGCGAAGTAGAGGTTGGGGGTGTGAATGATCCGGGAAAGCTCGTTATGAATGAACTCCAGAAGGTTCCTCAGTGAGTCGGTCCTGACGGTTTCCTCGGCTATGGCGTGGAGAACTGCGTAGATGGATTCAGCCTTCTGCCTTTCCGCAACCTCCCTGAGAAGAAGGTCGTTCGCCCTTTTCAGTTCAGCTGTTTTCGAATCGATCATGTCGTGGAGCTGGTTCTGGAGCCGCTTGAGGTCTTCCTCGGCCCTCTTCTTCTCGTCGATGTCCAGGGCAACCACCTCTATGTAAACCAGATTTCCGCTTCTGTCCACCTGTCCGGTGGCGGTGAGAGAGACCCAGAAAACGCTGCCGTCCTTCCTCTTCCACCTGGTTTCGAATCCGTTAACGATCTTCTTTTCCCGGAGTGTATCCAGGAGCTGGTCCCGATGGGCCACTTCCACCCATGTTGCGGCTATCTCCAGATTGAATATCTGGTGCTCGTTCTCGTAGCCCAGCATGGACACAAGCCCGGTGTTCACATAGAGGATGTTTCCCCCCACCGCTGCCTTGAACACGCCCACCGGGGAGTTCCGGTCGAGGCGCTCCAGGCTGTCGGAACGGTGCATGAGGACCTTCTGAACGAAGAGGAACTCAGTGATGTCACTGAAGGAGCAGATGTAGCGTTTTTCGCCGTTTTCCTCGTGGCCGAAGAGTTCCACCCTGAACTCACGGCGGTCGTCTTCGGTGTTGTATGCCATTGTGCATGAGCCCCTGGCCTTCTCCACCTCGACTATCATCATCATCTGGGAGAGGAAATCGTCCCCGCTGACCATGTGAGAGACAAGGTCGGAGAGGGATAGAGAACTTCGTTCTTTAAAGGTGTTCCTGAAGGCGAGGTTGGAATCGGTGGGATTCAGCCGCTGGTCGTAGACCGCAACGGCGATATTGGTGTGTTCCCGAACGAACTTTTCCAGGGAATCCATTTTCTTCCTCCCCTATGATAATGTACAGGAGAAAGCAGAAAGAAAACAGCCCCCGGCGGGTGTGCCGGGGCTGCTGAAAGGAGGCCTTACGGCCTGTCACAGACCTTTTTCGCTATTCGTTTCCCCATAACCACATAGATGCAGGGTTCAACGATCAGAGTGAGTATCGTTGCCGCAGCCAGGCCGAAGATAACGGTTACCGCCATTGGCGCCCAGGATTCGGCGCCCTCTCCTATGCCAAGGGCAAGGGGGGTCATGGCCAGTATTGTGGTTATTGACGTCATCAGTATGGGCCGGAGCCTTGTGGTTGCCGCTTCGACCATTGCCTCCTCCAGGGAGTTCTTCTTTTTGCAGAGGGTCTGGTTGGCGAAATCAACCAGGACGATCCCATTGTTCACCACAATTCCAGCCAGCATCAGCACGCCGATCAGGGACATCACAGAAAGAGGTGTTCCGGTGATGAAGAGCCCGATGGACACGCCGATTATGGACATGGGCACGGTGAAGATTATGATGAAGGGTTCGAGAAGGGATTCGAACTGGCTGGCCATAACCATGTAGACCAGAATGGCAGCAACAAGTATTGCGATGCCCAGGTACAGGAAGGTTTCCTTCTGGTCCTTCATCTCTCCACCGTATTCCACCCGAAGGCCGTAGGTATTGTTCTCCTCTACCACACGTTCAACTTCCGCTGCGACCTTGTCGAGGCTTCTGCCGGACACATCGCAGCTGATGGTCACGGACCTCTGCTGGTTGGTGCGCTGGATGCTGGTGGAGATAAGCCTTTCCGTGTAGTGGCCGAGGTTGGCGGCGGGGCTTCCCATCACCGGGAGATAGTCGAGCTCTTCCCGGGAATCCCGCATGTATTCCGGGACACGGACCACAACATCGTACTCATCGCCGCCCTCGCGGTATACCGTTGCCGGCGAGTTCCCGAGGCGTTGCTTATTTCACCGGCCACCGAGGATGGATGCATACCCCTGAGGGCAAGCAGAAGATAGTCCTGCCGGAAGGTAAGCTCCGGAATCATGTCCTCCATGGATGACTGGGGTTCCCTGACCCCCTCGATCTCCCCAACGGCGTCACTTATCTTCTCGCTCTCCGAGGCCAGTATATCAAGGTCGTCTCCATAGATGGTTATCTCTATGGCGCCGCCTCCCATGAAATTGCCTCCGGAGATGTCATACTCGAAACCGGGCACTTCATCCAGGAGCTCCCTTATTCGCTCTTCATACTCGGCCTGGCTTGTGGATCTCTGTGTAACTGGAACAAGCCTGAACATCATTTCAACCGAGTGGGAGCCCTTGCCTCCGCTGAAAATGGCGTCGAAGCCTCCGGATGTTCCCACCTGTGTGTAGAGGGTTATCAGGTCGTCGTCCTCAAAGAGCTTGATAATGGTGTCCTCGAGGGCAACCGCCATGGCGGTGGTGGTTTCCAGGTCGGTTCCTATGGCGGCCTCGAGATCCAGCCGTATCATTCCCTCGTCGTTGGAGGGGATGAACTCGGTTTTCATAGCGGTGAAAAGGGCAAGGCTGCCAGCGAGAACGATGCCCGTTATGATGAGAACCAGTTTTTTTCTCTCAAGGGCTACTGTCACCATTCCCGTGTAGCGCCGTTCGAACCTGTCAAAGCCGTTCTTTATCCTGTCCCCTATGGAGCCCTGCTTGTGCCTGGGGACTAGTTTTTCAGCGAAGGAGCTGAGCAGTGGTACCAGGCTGAGGGCCACGAAGAGGGAAACAATGAGGCTGAACACTATTGTCAGCACCATTTCCCTGAAGAGCTGTCCGGCAAGACCTGGAACGAAGAGAATAGGTATGAAAACAGCCAGTGTGGTCATGGTGGAGGCGGAGATGGCCATTCCGACTTCTCCGGCTCCCTTCACCGAGGCGTCGGTGGTGGAGTCTCCCATGCTTCTGTGCCTGTAAATGCTTTCCAGAACAACTATGGAGTTGTCCACGAGCATTCCCACAGCCAGCGCCAGACCCGCCAGGGAGATCATGTTCAGGTCCACATCGAAGAAGTGCATAACGGCGAAGGTGACCACGATGGATACGGGGATCGCCGAACCGGCTATCAGCGCCCCTCTGGGTGACCTGAGGAAGAACAGAAGGACCAGGAAGGCCAAAAAGGACGCGGTGATGGCGGTATTGGCCAGATTGGAAATGGACTGGGTGATGAAACCGGACTGGTCGTACATCACATAGGGCACCACCTGGCCGGTGTAATCTTCGGCGATCCTGTCCAGCTCGTCCTGTACCGCTTCGCACACGTTCACCGTGTTGGCGTCGCTTCTTCGCTGGATGAACGCGAAGAGGGACGGGGTCTGGTTCATACGGATCACTTCCGTTAACTCGGCCTCTCCGTCAATAAGAGTTGCAACATCCCGTACAAGCACCGGACCGGCGGGGCCCTGACCCACCACCAGCTGTTCCAGTTCACTGAGGGATGTCACGCTGGACTCTATCCTGACATTTATCCGCTCACCACCGGACTCTATGTCCCCCGCAGGCGTGTCGTTCCTTACCCCTGCCAGGGCTCCAACTATCTGGCTGATGGTTATCCCGGCGCTTTCCATCCTGGCGGGGTCCACCTCTATCTGTATCTGCCGTTCCAGACCGCCCACCACTGAGACCGAACCCACTCCGACCTGTCTGGCAAGCCGGGGTTCTATCTCATCTTCAATCAGCTTTTTCAGGGCGAAATCATCAAGGACAGGGCTTGAGAAGCCGATGAACATAATGGGCTGCATCGAGGGGTCGAGGGCGAGGACCATCGGGGACGAGGCGTCATCGGGCAGAGCGGCTCCGTAGAGGTCTATCTGACGCCGGATATCCGTTTCGGCCTGCTCAAGGCTGTGTCCCCAGTTGAACTCAGCCATCACCACGCTTGACCCGTTGGTGGAGGAGGATGAAACTTCCTTGACGCTCTCCACCCTGGAAACCGCTTCCTCAAGATATTTGGTAACGAGTTTTTCCATTTCCTCCGGGCCGGCCCCGGTCATGCTGCTGGCAACGATCACCATAGGGAACTCGAGCTTCGGGAAGAGATCGATGCCCAGCTGTGTTAGGCCAAAGAAACCAACCCCCACAATGAAGATGAAGAGCATCAGGAAGGTTATTCGGCGCCTTACCGATACGCTTGAAAGGCTCATTGGTTCACCACTTCCACCGGCCCGCCTTCAACAACGCTGTTCTGTCCCAGGGTGATCACCATGTCACCGACCTGGACTCCGGAGGTTATCTCAACGCTTCCGTTGCTTATGAGCCCGGTGGTTATGTCCCTGAGCACCGCCTTGCCGTCCTCGACAACCGCCACCTGGTAACCCTCCCTGGTTCGGCGGAGAACACTCATGGGAAGCACCATTGCTTCGGTTTTCGAATTGGTGATTATGGAAACCCGGCCTGAGAATCCCGGGCGCAGCCGGCCCTCGGGATCGTCGAATCTGACCTCGGCGCTGACCTGGCCGCTGACCGGGTCCACCGACGGAGAAACCGCGGTAACTATTCCGGGAACGGATTCGTGATCGATGGCGGGAACGGTGACATAGGCCGCCTGACCCACTTCGAGACTGAAGATATCCGATTCGGGAAGAAGGACCCTGGCCACCACACCTCCGTTGCCGGAAATGGAAAGAAGGGGGTTCTGACCGCTCATGTTCCCCTCCCTGGCCCAGACCCTGCCAATACGTCCGGTGAAGGGGCCACTATCCAGGCATTGTCACGGGTGCTGCGGGCCTGGGTATATCCGGCCTGTGCCTGTCTAAGCTGGGCTTCCGCAGCCTCCAGAGCAACCCTGGCACCATCGAGTTCCTGGGCGCTCAGGGCCCCAGCCTCATGGAGGGTTTCCATTCTTGTGTAGTTGGCCCGGGCGTTCTCGGCGTTGGCCCTGGCGGCGCTGACCGAGGCAAGGGCGCTTGATGTGCCGGCGTTTACCTGCTGATCGGTATCCATTCTGATCAGCCGGGTGCCGGCCTCGATCTCTTCACCTTCTGTAACCAGCACCTCCTCCACGGTTCCCGGTATTGAGGCGTAGAGCAGGGCTTCCTGGGCGCCTTCAAGGCGTGTATTGGCATAAACCTCAGAGGCGATGGTGGACGGTTCCATTTCCTGAACCCTTACCCTGACCACCCGCTGGGCCTCCTCTTCCGAGTCGGAACCGCAACCGGATGCGATGATGAGTGCCAGCATCAGCACCGGAACCAGTATTTTGTCCGGTTTCATTTGGTTTCCTCCTTAATACCGATCGGTCTATCTATCTCAAGAATTCCAAGGGCCCTGGCCAGGCCCGCTTCAGATGTTTTCAGCGAATAGAGGGCCGAGGCGTAGTTGGTTCTGGCCTGTGTAAGCGCGAGGAAGGCTCCGTCCATGTCCAGCCTGGTAATTATTCCCGCCTCGTAGGATACCCTGGCGATCTCAGCACCCTCCTCGGCCTGTTCCATGGTTGATACGGCGGCTGCAACGGTTTCCCTTGACTGATGAAGCGAGTTCCATGCGGCAACCAGACCAAGTGAGGCGTAGTTCTCGATGTTTTCCGCCTGGGCCCTGGTTGCCAGCCTGTCGTATCGTGCCGACCTGTACCCGCTGTAATCGTTCAGGCCGTTGAACAGGGGAACCTGAATGGAAGCCGATGTGGTCCAGTTCCTGGTGTAGTCCTCCCCGGTTATCTCCATGATGTCGTCCACGCCGGCCTGATAGCTGTAGCTGGTCTGGAAAACCAGCTGCGGCGCAAAACTCGCCGCCGCCATGTTAACCGTTGCGTCGCCCAGGGCACGCATCTCCCTGGCGGACTGCAGCTCGGCGCTGTTCATTTCCATGAGCCTGCGTGCCTCTTCCAGTGTTTCCGGCAGCTCCACCGGGAAGGGATCGCAGAGATCTCCTTCCAGAGTGACCGGCCTGCTCTCGCTGAAGCCGAGGCTCACCGCGAATGCGGCGGTGGCGTTTTCCAGGCCGGCTTCCGCGGCGATGGAGTCCGGCCTGCGGTTTTCATAGGCCACCCTGCTCTGAAGCAGCTCGAACCGGCTTATTGTCCCCGCCTCGTACCTCTGCTCAGCAAGAGAGTAGCCCTCCCTGGCTATATCCAGCGCCTCGGTGGTGACATCCCGCATCATTTCCGCCAGAAGCACTCCGTAGAAGGAGCCTATAACATCCTCAACGGCGTCCTGTTCCACCATTGTGAGGGATATGCGGGACAGGTTAAGGGCCCTGGAGGACATGGAAGCCCCCGCCGGACCCTGGAGCACCAGGGGAAGGGTTGCGGTAACGCCGTAGGAAGACGCCCACTCGGTGCCCATGGGTATGGAGCCCATACCGGGAATGGTAAGTTCCTGCACATCATGACTTTTCTGATAGGCCAGGGACAGGTTAACGCTGGGAAGGAACCATGTGTGGGCGGCATTTCTGTCCCAGCGGGAGCTTTCCAGCTCGTTCTCGGCGGAAACCACGTCTCCCCGCTGACGAAGGGCTGTCTCAATCGCCTCCTCCAGTGTGAATGCCGCCGCTGCGGAGACGGACAGCAGAAGGGTCATACCTGTTAATGCAATTTGTTTCATCTGGCGTACCTCTCTCCCTTTCCGATCCCGTCGAAGACCATCTGGACCATCTTCTCGGCGAAATCTTCGGGTCTTACCGATTTAAAGAAATCAATGCCTTTTATTCTCAGGGCGCCGTCGAGGAGGGAGTTCAGCATGCCCATTGTAAGGTGGAGGTCAGCATCGGGTCTTACCTCACCCCTTTCAATGGCTGTGTTGAATACCGGCTCCAGCCTGTTGAACATCCTCACTATCCGTGCCCTGGCCTCGGCGCCGCATATGGTCTTCGTTGTGGCCATTATCCTTATGGCGTTGGAGAGCTCCGGCTGATTCACCGTCTGGTCAACCCGGATCGCTATGATGTTCTTAAGGGCTTCCCTGAAGGATATCCCCGGGCTGAGACACTGTTCCACCATTTCAAAGAGTGAATCCTCTATGTGTTTCACAAGTTTCTGGTAGAAACCGACCTTGCTGCCGAAGTAGTAGTAGACCATGGGCTTGGTCACCCCGGCCCTGGCCGCCACTTCGTCCATGGAGATCTCTTCGGGGGTTTTTTCGCACAGAATGGCCAGCCCCGCGTCGAGAAGTCTCTGCTGGTTATCCGATCGTTTTGGCACCGGTCCTCCTGTTCTTACTTACGAGTAAGTAAAACATAAGCTCCCTGCGAAATCGTCAATCCCTGTCGGTTTATTGAAACGCAGGTTCGCCGGCGAAATCACGGGAACCATTCCGGGGCTTTCCCTGTTGTATTGTATGTAATAGTATTGTTGCCAACATATACGGAATCGTCCTTCCGTAATGAAAGTTACAACCTGCAAACCGAAAGGCTGCCGATGACCCTATTCCTTCAGATATCAATGCTCGTGCTCTCCCTGCAGGGAGCCGACATCACCTTCACTCTGAACCCTTCGGATGTTCAGTTCACCGAGTTCCGCGGGGAAGAGGCCGTATATCTTCCCGGCGGTGCCTGCCCCTTCGAGAACGGCGAGCCGGCCCTGCCGGGAATAGGCTATTCCATGGTTGTTCCCCAGGGAGCCAGCCTTGAAAATGTCTCCGTCGAGGTGCTGTCAACGGTGGAGCTCCCCGGCGTACACAGGATACTTCCCGTTTTATCGCTTCCCATCGGCGAGCCTATCCCGCCGGTTATCCCGAGAAGCGACAGTTATAATGGGATGATGTTTCCCGCCAGCATGGTCCATAACATCCATACGGGCAACAAAACCGGATACAGAATCGCTTCTTTTACTTTCGTTCCCTTTACCTGGAACCCGGGAACCGGCGCCCTCTCCGTTGTAACCGAAGCCAGGCTAACTCCTGTAACCGCAACGGATCCCCTGGTGCGCTCCCTTACCCTCACCGACGATCAGATAAGGACCGCCGCCCGGGGCCTTGAAAACCTGGTGCAGAACCCTGAGATGCTGAGGCACTACGCCCCTGCTTCCAGGGGCGGTTTCGACGGCCCTCCATGGGTGGTCATAGCCGACGAGGAACATCAGGAAACCCTTCAGCCCCTGGTCGACCTGAGGAACACCACCCATGGTTCACAGTTCGTTTCCACCCAGTGGGTGTACGACAACTACGACGGCAGAGACACCCAGGAACAGATAAGGAACTACCTGAAGGACGCCTACGAGAACCAGGGCCTGATCTATGCCCTTATAGTTGGTGACTTCGGTGAAACCACCAGGGTCTCTCAGTTGAACATCGGTGGGAATACCATGAACGCCGTTGCCGACCTGTACTACAGCGACCTCGACGGCGACTGGGATTCCGACGGCGACAACAAGTTCGGAGAACTCAACGACGGCGTCGACTACTACAGCGACATCTACACAGGCAGGTACTCCACCGATGTCCCCTCCCGCCTGGCAACCATGACCAACAGAACCGTTGCCTACGAAACCAGCCCCCCGGCGGGGGACTGGCAGACAACCGCCCTCCTTGCCGGTGCCGGGCTCTGGCCCGATGTGGGCTACTGGGGATCGTTCATCTGTGATTCCATCGACCTGAGGATCCCGGATTCCTGGACCGTACACAAGCTCTACGAAACATATACCTCCCATCCGAACAACATGATCGAACTCTACAACGAGGGGGTTTCCTACAGCAGCCCCACCGGTCACGGCTTCCAGAGCGGCATTTACTGGTACTACAATCCCCCCACTGACATTATATCCGCCGCTAACTACACGGGCCTCACCAACAACGACATGCCCACTGTTTCCACTCCATCGCCTGCCTGGCGGGTAATATCGAGAACATCGCCTCAATAGCAGAAAGACTTATGTTCTGGCCCTCCGGCGGTGCCGTGGCCGTTATGTTCAATTCAGAGAACGGCTGGGGCTCCCCTCCCAACATGGGTGCCAGCGAATGGCTTGAACTCTACTTTGCCATCGTGCTTTTCGAGCAGGAAGAATATGAGCTGGGGTATGCCCATTCCCTCTCCAAGGACCAGTTCAAGGCCAATGTGAGCATAGGCATGCAGAACTGGGTCCTTCAGGAGAACAACCTTCTCGGTGACCCGGCCCTCCGTTTCATCTCCGGCCAGATGGGCATCGAAGGGGAAGAGGAAGCGCCCGGGGCACTCCCTGTGATATTCGCTCCCAGCCCCAACCCCGTTTCCGGAGCATGCGCCATTGGTTATGACATGCCCGCGGCGGGTAATGCCCGGATATCGGTGTTCGACATTTCCGGAAGGGTTGCCGCCAGGGTTCACAACGGCAGCCTCGGAGCAGGAGCGGGAAGCCTGGGCTTCGATGCCTCGGAGCTTCCCTCGGGCTACTACAGTCTGGTGATCAGCACCCAGTCGGGAACCGCTTCCGCCCCCATGCTGGTCCTCCGCTAGAAGACATCTGCAGAAAAGGCCGCCCACAGAACAGGGCGGCCTTTTCTTCAACCCCCGCACCGAATAGTTTACCTTCTGAAAAAAGCTATGCAACGCAAACACAACGGGGGACAGCCATGCACACAGTTCTCGCGCTCTTAACGGTTCTTCTTTCCCAGCTTCAGCCGCTCTCCTTCTCCCTTGATCCCTCCTCAGTTGAGTTCTCATCATTCAGGGGAAGGGACGCGGTGTTCATACCCGGGGGGCATCCCCCTTTTCACCCGGCGAGCCGGCCCTCCCGGGAATTGGCTACTCAATGGTGATTCCCCGGGGTTCAACACTTGATGAGGTGAGTGTTTCGGTGGTTTCCTCGGTGGAGCTTCCCGGTGTGTACAGCATGGTTCCTGTGGTTGTAGTACCCCTGTCCATGCCGGTGCCCTCCATTTTGCCCTATTCATCTGAGGCCTTCGGTGAGCGGGTTTTCCCCGCCTCCTCCATCCACCACATCGATACCGGGAACAAGTGCGGTTTCAGGATCGCTTCATTCTCATTCGTTCCATTCCGGTGGGAACCGGCCACGGGAAAGCTCTCGGTTATAACCGAAGCGGTCCTCACTCCTGAGCTCACCATTGATCCGAGTTCCCCTTCCCTCACCCTTGCCCCGAATCAGGTTGACATGGCCACTGAAGCCCTTCAGCATGTGGTTATGAACCCCGAGATGCTGGGGGAGTACGCCCCGGCCACCGGGGATGGTTCCAGGGGCGCCCCCTGGATGGCCATAGCCGACGAAGCCCATCAGGAAACGCTTCAGCCCCTTCTCGATCTCAGGAACACCACACACGGTTCACAGTTCGTTTCCACACAGTGGATATATGAGAACTACGAAGGAAGGGACACGCAGGAGCAGATAAGGAACTACCTCAAGGATGCCTATGAGAATCAGGGCCTTGTGTATGCCCTTATCGTAGGGGATTTCGGAGAAACCACAAGGCTCTCCGGTCTGAATATCGACGGAACGGTAATGAACTCGGTAACCGATCTCTATTTCAGCGACCTCGACGGTTCCTGGGATCTGAATGGGAACGGCGTCTATGGAGAGATCAGCGACGGAGTGGATTACTACAGCGACATCTATGTTGGAAGGTTCTCCACCGATATTCCCTCCCGACTGGGAACAATGGTGGAAAAGGCAATTGCCTACGAAACCGACTCACCCCCGGGAAGCTGGCGAAACACGGCCCTTCTGGCGGGGGCGGGATTATGGGTGGATGATCCCCCGGGGTACTGGGGCTCCTTCGTCTGCGACTCCATCGATAAGAGGATCCCGGGCTCCTGGACAGTTCACAAGCTGTACGAGGACTATTCCTCCCATCCCAACAACCAGATAGAACTCTACAACCAGGGAGTGTCCTACAGCAGCGTTAACGGTCACGGCAACCATGGAGGGGTTTTCTGGTTCTACGACCCCCCGACCCAGATAATAGCCAATTCGAACTACAGCCAGCTCACCAACGATGGAATGCCCATAGTGTTCCATTCCATGGCATGTCACCCGGGACACCTTCAGGATATAGCCTGTATCGCTGAAAGACTGATGTTCTGGCCAGACGGGGGGGCATCGCGTGATGTTCAACTCCCACTGGGGTATAGGAATCCCCCCATACGTGGGCCCCAGTGAGTGGCTGGAGATATTCTTCGCCGAGGCCCTTTTCGTTCAGCAGCAACATGAACTCGGGGTGGCCCACGCCGTTTCCAAGGACGATTTCAAGGCCAGTATGTCCATCAGCTACCAGAGATGGATACTGCAGGAGAACAATTTCCTTGGGGACCCGGCTTTGAGGTTCGCCTCGGGCCAGGCTGGTATTGAAGGGGCGTACCTAAGAATGAATTGCCCCTCTTAACCACCCCGGCCCCGAATCCCGTCACCGGTCAGTGCGCCATAAGCTGCGAAATGCCATCCCCCGGTCATGCCGAGATTGCGGTGTTCGATCTTTCCGGCCGGCGGGTGGCAGGTGTTTACAGCGGTTTTCTTCCCCCGGGGAGCTCAAGCTTCACCGTGGGGGTGGAGGGGCTTCCCGCTGGATGCTACAGCGTGGTGATCACCACCGGAACCGGGAGCTCTTCTGTTCGAATGCTGGTGCTTAACTGATTCAGAAGCCGTTGGTGCTGGTCTTCTCCGGGGGATCTATCTCTTCCCTGGGGTTTTCCGGGGGGATAAGTTCTTCGATGTAGAACCCCGGGGGAAGCCCGAAGCCCCTTGACGTAACTGCGGTGTAGCCCTTTTTGCCCAGGGCGGGGTTGCACAGTATGTAGAAGGGCACGCCGTCCCTTTCCGCGGCCTTCACAGCCTTTTCCCTGATTTCCGCCAGTTCTCCCAGGACCATTCCGCCCCCTTTCACTTCAATCATAAAAGAAAAGGGAAGGCCTGTGAAACCTTCCCTCTCCTTCCTTCGCGGAGGAACTACCGCCGGGGGTGGATGCCTCCACGGCCTCCGTGGGGCACCGGGGCATGTTCCCTCTGTCCGCCGCGGGACATGTCATCTTCGAAGCTGGCGAGATCTGCCATTGAGGCCCTCTGCTCCGGGGTAAGGACCCCGTGTAACTCAACAACGGCCTCGGCGATCACTCCGTTGATCTCTTCGATCTCTTCAAGCCGTCCGTTAAGAACATCCTCCACCTGGGAAGCTGTTATGGAAGCCCCGGAGAAAAGCTCAAAGAACCTCTCCCTGGTATCCTCATGGTCTTCCACCCCGCGGATGGCCTCAATTCTCTCCCTGGCGTTTTCCATTATCTCCCGCACCCTCTCCATCTGCTCATCGGAAAGGTCTCCGTGGCGCAGCAAGGGCAAGAGGTTCTGAAGCATCATTCCTCCCCCGGGCATACCGGACCGCATTCCTCCGCCGCCCATCATGGGGGGCTGTGCCAGGGCCGATCCCGCTGCCATAAGAAGAGCAGCGGAAAGGGCGATCATGGTTATTCGCTTTTTCATTTTCATTCCTTTCTTTGCCTGTGTTCCCTTCCTCGGGGAGATAATGGTGAAAGGGGTATGCAGAAAGGTGAATGGAGTGTAACTGATTGTAACGAAAAAGGGGGCCGAAGCCCCCTGGACAGAGCTGAAAGACTCAGAAGGAGGCATTTCCTCCGATGGCGAGGAAGAAAACGTCCTTGTCGTAGGTTTCACCCTGATAAATGCCTGTTCCCTGGCCCTGGCTGGAAAACACCGTTCCAGCGGCAACGGTGAAGTCAAGAACACCGCTGGCCTTCCAGTTCACACCGCCGGAGAGAAGCCCGGCGTTCAGGTTGTACTCGAGGTCGGTGTAGGTTGTGTCGTTGCCTCCGTAGTTCGAATAGCTGTAGCCGAGCCCCCCGGAAACCCTGGGAGATATGTCGTAAGCCGCGCTGATGTTGGCTTCCCAGCCATCGGAATAGGCGTCATCTATGCCGTCGTCGGGGCCCTGGTCAGCAGCTTCCACGAAGTAGTAGTTGGCGGAACCGCCGAGACGGAGCCTGTCGTTAACCGCCATCTCAACGCCTATGGCCGCCACGGCGGGAAGGTCTCTTCTCTGGGTGGCGCCGTCGGCTATGTAGGGCAGCAGTATGTCCCAGTTGGTCTGGGTGTTGGCGGTGGCCTTGAAGTCCAGCTCTGTGGCTGTTTCGTACCTGGCGGCGAGGTTGACCCTGTTCGAAGGCCTGTAGTGAACGCTGAGAATTCCTGAGAAACCCGAAGCGGTGCGCTCAACGTCTATTTCCTCTGAACCGGTGCCCACTGGCTGTCCCGTGGACATGTCGATGACGCTGAATGTTCCGCTGCCCCTGTAGCTGCGGTTCCCCGAGGTAAATCTCCCGCCGAGGCCTGCGCTGAATCTTTCGCTGAAGGCATAGGCTACACCGGCCAAACCCCTCATGTAAACCGATGAACCCTCCATGCTGCCCTGGTTCAGCATGGCAAAATAACCGGGACCGTACTCTGCCTGGACCAGAGCGGTCTGAAGGACAGGCATGAAGAAGAGCCCCTCCTCGTACTCAAGGGTTCCACCGCCGGCGGGAACGTTGAAGCCACCGAAGGCGGCAAGACTGCCGGTCTTGTAAACCGCGTAGAAATTCGGAATGAAGGGAGTGGGTTTTGTGGTGGTAAGCTCAGTTTCCTCGGTGGTGCCCAGGAATGTTCCCGTGATGGTGTAGTTCTTGCCGATGTACTGCCCTCCGAAGTTCAGATGGAACCCGTCCTCCATGAAGGCAAGGCCTGCGGGATTGTAGGTTGCTCCGTCGGCGCAGTCGGTAACGGCGTTACGGGAGAGCTCCATGAGATACTCGGCGCTTCTTATGCCGAGGATATCGATGTTCCCCGCGTTAAGGACACCGAAGGAAACAAGAACCACGGCTGCGATCAAAAGACCCCTCATACTTCCTCCTAAAAATTTGCAGGTGGTGAAACCAGTTCAATCTAGCCAAGAAGCTCCCGGGGGTCAACGGAACCCTACTGCAGGACCTGAAGCAGCAGAACCCTGGGATAATACTCGGGATCCTCCTCATAGGCGGCGATTCCCCTTGGCGTTATAACGAAGGTAAAATCGGAAAGGTCCTCGGCGGTTTCAACCGTTACCGTGGAGGCGGGCACCGTTTCCCCGGCGGGGAAGAGGTCGAAACCGGCTGGCTCTCCCATCCCCTGCGGACCCACAGTGTGCCACTTGCGTCGATACCTATGGAGGATATGGCATAATACTCCCGGGGCGGGTCGTAGTCGGCCCCGGCGAACATCCTCCCCCTCCCGGAGGAGGCCATGGCCTGCATTCTGTCCTCGTATGCCTGTATCTCGGCTTCGATCTCCGCCTGTGACTTACCGACGGGAGAGTAATCCGGATATCTGAGCAGCCCCTCTTCAGAAGTGTCGAGGTCGAAGGAGTAAACGGCGTATTCCGCTGTACCCGGCGGAGCGTAGAAGACAATGTTCCCGTGGGCGGTTATCCCCGCCTGGGGCTGCATGAACCGTGCCGCCAGGTCCTCCGGGGAAAACTGCTTTCCCTTGACATCAGAAGTGTGGTCTCATCCGTGGAGAGATCCCAGGAAACCAGGTTTGCGGATATCGTTCCAGCGTCCCTGTTGAAGCCTCCCTGTTCACCGGCAAAGCGTCGAGGGTACCGGTAACCACGAAGGGGGCCCTCTCGGAGAAGTCGGATATGGTTTCGATGTACACATGGTCATCGCCGAAGATCTCCACCTCACGGCCCCTGGGGTCTGTCACGGCGAATCCCCCCGAGGGGAGGCAGGCTATCCCGGTGGGGTTCAGCAGTTCTCCGGGACCCTCGCCGCTTCCTCCGAAGGCCCGAGAAACTCCCCTGAGGTGGAGAAAACGCTAATCCGCTTCTTCTGGGAATCCAGTACCGCTACATCCCCCGCCGGGGTGAAGTCGACACCCTCTATCACTCCGAAGACGAAGTTCGAATCACCCAGTTCAACCCCTATCTCTCCGGTTATCTCCATGACGGGACCCGCCTGCACGGTCTGATCTTCCCCGCCTGTGCTCTCCCGGGACCCGCCGCAGGAAAGGGCGAGGCTGAAGGCGAGAACAGCGGCTGCTGTGTATTTCATGATACTGCCCTTCTTTGATAGTTTAGGGGAATATAGCCAGGGGAAGGAACCCCCGCCGTAACAGATTGTAACAGTATTGAAAGGGCAAAAAAAGAGGGGCTAAAAGCCCCTCGAACTTTCCCTGGCGACCCGGACGAGACTCGAACTCGCAACTTCCGGCGTGACAGGCCGGTGCTCTAACCAATTGAACTACCGGGTCACACAAGGAGTGCAAATATTTCAAAATATTTCAGTTTGTCAAGGCCCCGGTCTTTTAGCGGGTACTTTCACCGTGAGGAAAATTTTGGTATAGTTTCATGAAAACCTATACACGTCAGAAACACAACGAAGAAAGGAGTGGATCATGAGAATAACCTCTGCTCTGCTCATGCTGCTGGTTTCAATGGGGATGGCCGCCTCTGTCGAGGTGGGATCCTCTGAGACCCCCAGCAATATGCCGTTCTGTGCCGATTGAACGAACTCCATGCGCTATCAGGTGATAGTGCCTTCAGATGAGTTCAGCGAGGCCATGACCATCAATGCGGTATCCTGGGCTCCCTTCGAGGGTCTGGGAGATAATGTAAACTTCAATGCATTTACCATTGATATGGGCCTCTGTGCCGCAGACGTACTGGATCCGGTGTTCGACACCAACTACATCAGCGGAACGAAAACCAGGGTCTTGAGAGGACTTCCGGTTTTCCGTAAGCGCTGTATACCCATGGACGACGATCACCCTGGACACACCGTTCTTCTACGATCCATCCGCGGGTAATCTTATCCTTGAGATCCAGTGGCCGCAAGGCAACGAGCAGATATACACCTTCGATTTCGCCACCGAGGGCGTGTCGATCATCAAGGGTGGTTTCGGTGCAGGAAGCGGAGATCCCTTCCCCCAGGCACCCCATCTGCTCATCGAGGGAGAGCTTTCCCTCAGCCAGACGACCTTCGCCGGCATAAAGGCCACATTCAGGTAATCAGGGTACACTCAGGAGGGGATGTTGGGATATACCGCGGCTGTCTTCATACTTGTGACACTGGCCTTCGGCCAGTGCCCACTGGGCTTTACCCCCCGGGAAGCCTGCCCGGCTGACAGCCCCTCCTGCGCCCTGTACACCGATTCCAACGCCGACGGCCTCTGCGACAACCCGGGCCCTCAGCCGGAACCTGAACCCGAACCGGAGCCTCAGCCGGAACCGGAACCAGAACCGGAGCCGGAACCTCCGCAGCCCTTCTGTCCACTGGGATATTCTCCCCCGGAGGCCTGTGAAACCTCCAGCCCGGGCTGTGCCCTCTTCACCGATTCCGATTCCG
>LQAI01000097.1_pt1 | contig 29048 bp, 25 predicted proteins | sample 1535821 | NCBI WGS metagenome assembly LQAI01 (sample SAMN04331586, study PRJNA305678) | bioreactor metagenome | isolation source: bioreactor_5 inoculated with Wadden Sea sediment 1st replicate of a... | place: Germany:Bremen | reverse complement strand
CCGATGTGGATGAGCGGTATGGCTACAGCTCCTGGATGTCATCGAAGATCAGATGGGCCTGTTCTGAGCAGATCACGCACAGCTGTGCGCCTGATCGTTCCAGATTCCGGGCTGCACAGCGGTAGAGCGAGAGGATACCCTCCCAGTCTGCTCTCTCGAGCAGCTGGTTGAGCTGTACATAATCAAGACTCTCGAAGACGATCTCCGGTCCGCATACCCCATGGGCCTGTCGTACCAGAGACAGGCAGAGGTTGTTGTAGTACCAGATGTTGTTATCGAGATCGAATCCCCCGAGAAGCCCGATTTTCTGCATGCTGACCCACCTTTTGTTACATAGTGTATAAGTATGAGTGACAGCTTATATCATACAGTGCTTTGTGTAAATGGTAACAGGTGTTTACTCGTTCATAGGTACAGATGAGAATGGGTCTCATGTTCACAGGAGATCAGGACGCTCGATCCTGCTGTGCAGGGACTGCATCAGGAGGGAGCATCGCCGCCTTCAGGTCAGCGGGGATGCTCCGGTGCGGGTACAGAAGATGGTCTGAAGTACGGCGTACCACCGGGACCGTGTGGTCAGTCATCCTGACGGTACGGTACTCCAGACCATGACAGATTGGAGAGATGGTACCCAAAGAACCCCTTTGGATACCGTATCGGTCATTTTCCCTGACCGTAGTGATTCTTCGCAAAATCCTGCATGGCAGCTACATCCTCATCGGTGATGAGGATCGGTTTACCGATGGTCTTTGCCAGTACGTAGACCTGTGCTGACTTCTCTACGACGAAGCAGACCTTCATGACCATATCCCAGTCAGCACCGACACAGACCGTGCCGTGATTGGGGATCATGACTGCATTCTTCTGTCCCAGTCCCGCTACCACGTTATCGGCAAGATCGAGGGTACCCGGCAGGGCATACGTGCAGTTGCTGATCTTATCACCTACGAGCTGTACGAAGTCCTCGCAGATACCAGGGAGGTCCATATCGAGGGTCCCGAGGACCGCAGAGTAGACCGGATGGGTATGGATCACACAGTTCACATCAGGCCGTGCGTTCATGATGGCGATGTGGAACTGGTATTCGATCGTCGGCTTGCGATGACCATCGACCCGTTCAAAATCGGAGTTGTAGACCAGGATGTCATCGGTGGTGATCTCAGAGTACTTCATCGCAGAGGGCTTGAGATAGATCAGATTGGTCTCAGGGTCCCTGATACTCAAGTTCCCCCAGGTACCGACAGTCAGATGCTCTGCTACCATCTGGTTCCCGCCGTCTACGATCATCTGTTTGAATGCTTCTTTTACGTTGCTCTTGTCCATGGTACTTCCTTATGGTGTTGGCTGTATGCAGCTGTGCTGTACTCATACTCAGCCATGTGTTACGTGTGCGAACTCAGAAAGCTTCCTCTTCAGAAGGTCCTGATCGATCCTGTTCGGGAGATACAGGTCCCGCTCCTGTCCGGTCGATCGGATCACGACCTCTCGGATGTCGGTGAGTGAGAGACTTGGATCCAGATAGGTGAGCTGCAGGGCGAGGTTGCCGATCGAGGCGGCCTCGACCGGTCCGGTGTGTACCCTGCGTCCGGTTATATCGGCGGTGAGCTGGTTCACATAGGCATCTCTGCAGCCGCCTCCGATGATGTAGATCTCTGAGAACTCCTTGAGGGTCACCTGCTGCAGGTCCTCGATGGTCTTCTGATAACATAGGGCCAGAGAGACATAGCAGCTCGCCAGCAGTATCTCGTAATCATCACTGCCGGTCAAGCGGGAGAGGGTGGCGAACATATCTCTGGTGCTGAAGATCTCAGGGTGGTTTGGATCGATCAGCGGGACGTCCATGCCTTTGGACTTCGCCGCATCGGAGATCTCATCCCAGCTCATATGCAGCCCGCTGCTCTTGAGATACTTCTTCATCTCCTGCAGCAGATAGAGCCCGGTCGAGTTCTTCAGCAGGGTGGTCGTGTCATGGACTCCGGCCTCATTGGCAAAGCGGCAGTCAGCTGCGCTCGGGGAGATGATCGGATAGGTCAGTTCTGCCCCTACCAGAGACCAGGTACCCGAGCTGATGAACAGCTGATCGGCTCGGTGGAAGGCATGGCAGTGACCGCCGATGCGGTATCATGGCTCGGGGTGCAGATGAAGGGACAGGGGTTCACCCCCAGTTCCTGTGCAAGACTCTCTGTGAGGACTCCCACACACTTCCCGTGCTCCACGATCGGTGAGAGCAGCCCAGGTGAGATGTCATAGCGCTCCAGGATCTCATCGGAGTAGGAGTCCTTCATGACATTGTAGAGCTGCGAGGTACTGGCGATCGATCGCTCGGTCGCCTTGACGCCGGTAAAGAGGAAGATCAGCAGATCGGGGATGAACAGCAGCGAGCGGGCGGCACGGTAGCGTGCAGGCAGCTTGTCTCTGATCCCCAGCAGCTGGTAGAGGGAGTTCATCGGATGGTTCTGGATACCGCTGTGCTCCCAGTTGAAGAGCCGCTGCTGCTCATCGAGCCCATCGAGCACCTCCACCCCGAGGGTGTTCCGGTAGCACAGGGGGTCGGCTACCAGCTCATCGTGCTCATCGAGCAGGGCGAAATCGATACCCCAGGTAGTCACCCCTACGGTGTCTATCCTGCCAGTCCGTGCATGGGCCTTCTGCAGACCGGCTTTCAGCCCGCTGAAGATCCTGATGATATCCCAGTGGAGATACCCCCGACCTCGACCGGGTCGTTGGGTATCTGGTCGATCACCTCGACCTTCAGGGATTCCCCGTCATAGATTCCCAGCACCGTCCTGAAGGAGGAGTTCCCGCAGTCGAATGCCACATGATAGCTCTTCTCAGTTCTCTTAGGTACAGACATGATAGGTGTTCGCTCCGATCGCATAGTGCAGGACATCTTCCTGTGACAGGTTGTCGTTCTCTATGATCGCCTGGCAGCATCCTTCCCGCATGATCAGGATCCTGTCAGCCATTCTCAGTACTTCCGGCATCTCTGATGAGATCATGATGATCGAGGCTCCTTCTGCAAGCAGGCTCTCCATCAGTTTGTAGATCTCAGCCTTGGCTCCCACATCGATCCCCCGGGTGGGTTCATCGAAGATGTAGACCTGAGCCTGGGTGAGCAGCCATTTGGCGATGATGACCTTCTGCTGGTTCCCGCCGCTGAGGGTCTCCGCTTTGACCTGATCGTTCGGGGTCTTGATGTTCAGCTGTTCTATCGATGAGAGGGAGGTCTTCCTGATCTTCCCCGGATCGAGCAGCTTCCGCTTCATCAGTTTCTGCAGGGAGGAGATGGCGATGTTCATCTGCACCGAGTGCTTGAGGAACAGACCCTCCTTCTTGCGGTCCTCACTGAGGTAGACGATCCCGTTCTTCACCGATTCGGCCACCGACTTGTTCTCAATCTCCTTGCCATGATACCGTACGGTCCCTGATGCTCTTGTATACTCGCCGATGAGGGTCTTGGCGATCTCGGTACGACCTGAGCCTACCAGACCTGCGAAGGCCAGACACTCCCCCTTCTTCAGCGTGAAGCTCACATCCTTCACCCGGTCCCGGTAGCTCAGATGCTGCACATCGAGGACCACATCCTCGATGACCGATCTGGTATGGGTCTGACTCGCATCGACCATGCGGCCGACCATCATCTTGATCAGCTCCGGTATGGTAAGGTCCTTGACCGCTCTGGTGTCGATGTACCTGCCGTCACGCAGGACGGTGCAGGTGTCCCCGATCTCGAAGAGCTCTTCGAGTCGGTGGGAGATGTAGATGATACCGTAGCCCTGCTGCTTCAGGTTCGCGATGATCGAGAAGAGCGTGCGGGTCTCGGTCTCGCTGAGAGAGGAGGTCGGTTCATCGAAGATGATGATCTTCGCATTGAAGGAGAGCGCCTTGGCGATCTCCACCATCTGCATCTCAGCGATACTCAGATCCATGATGCGGGTACAGGGGTCGACATCCAGCCCTACGATATCGAGGAGCTTCTTCGCCTCCCTGATCTGGCCTTTGATGTCGATGAACAGCCCGGCCCGAAGCAGTTCCTTGCCGTAGAAGATGTTCTCATAGACACTGGTGTAGTTGTTGAGGTTCAGCTCCTGATAGATGGTGGCGATCCCCATCTCCAGGGCTTTTCTCGGGGTCAGTCCATCAAGCTCCAGTTCGTTGCCGTCAAAGGTGATCGTGCCCGAATCGGCCTGATAGACTCCTGCAAGGATCTTCATCAGGGTGGACTTCCCTGCTCCGTTCTCTCCGATGAGTATGCGTACCTCCCCGGCGCTGAGAGAGAAGTCCACATCCTGCAGAGCTTTCACTCCGGGAAATTCTTTACTAATACCTTGCATTTTTAGTAAATTATTCGTATCATTCATACCATCTCCATTGTCAGGTGATGGTTTTGGCGGGCGCTACACTTGCCAAAACCATCTCTGATCCTATTCGAACTGTTTCAGATAATCTTTGAATTCAGCTACATTGTCTTTGGTGATCACTTCGGTCTTGGTGTAGGTCACCAGATCGATGCTCTTCCCGTCGATGAGATCCAGCGCTGCCTGTACTCCGAGGATCCCCATCTCTGCAGGGAACTGTGCGACCGTACCGCAGAGGGTGCCCTCTTCGACTGCATCGAGGCTGAGGAGATCGCATCGAATCCCAGGACATGGATCTGTCCCTCTTTGGACTCCTCTTTCACTGCCCGTGCAGCACCGAGAGCCATGTTGTCATTACCGCATGCTACGAACGAGATGTTCGGGTTTGCCTGCAGGATGTTCTGGAACACGCTGTAGCCCTGTTCCACTTCCCAGTTCGCTGTCTGTTCTGCTACGATATTGATCCCTTTCGCTCCGTCGACGAACCCGTTCCTTCGGTCAGCGGCATTCTGCTGTCCGCTGATCCCTGTGAGGACAGCTACTTCCTTCCCTGCCAGATCGTAGGTCTCAAGGGCATACTTCCCGCCTTTTACCGCTCCGTCATAGTTGTCGGTCCCGATGAAGGGTACGGGTTTCAGTCCGCTGGAGGCTACCATGTCAGGATCGATCATCGTATCGATGTTGATCACCGGGATGCCTGCCTCTTCGGCTTTTCTCAGGGCTACCATCAGGGAGCTCGAGGAGCTCGGGACGATACAGATCGCACTGACCTGTCGCTGGATCATGTTCTCGATGATCGTCAGCTGTGCATCGGCAGAACTGTGAGAATCCCCTGCCTGTACGATCAGCTTGGTCCCGCTCTGTGCAGCCTCTTTCTCTGCGGCATTCACCATAGTGATGAAGTACTCGTTGTTCATGGTCATCGGGATGAACCCGATCGTCACAGCTTCTTCTTCTTTCTGTCCCTGAGCAAACAGTGCCAGGGGTGCGATGAGCAGTAGGATACCTACCAGGATCATCATCTTCTTCATATTACGTTCCTCCTTGTATTTCATCATGCACTGACGGCATGAAGGTCACATGTTTCGTATGCAGTTCGTCTCTTACTGCTGTTTCTGTTTATCCAGGAAGACTGCCAGCACGATCACGATACCGATGATCATCTGCTGCAGATAGGATGAGACGTTCATGAGCGTCAGACCGTTCTTGAGCATCCCGATGAGGATCGCTCCCAGGAAGGTCATCAGGATGTTCCCCTGCCCTCCTGCCAGACTGGTCCCGCCTATGACTGCCGCTGCTATGGCATCCATCTCGAAGCCGTTCCCCGCCGTCGGGGTGGCATAGTTCAGTCGTGCGGTGAGCAGGATGCCGCCGATCCCCGCTGTGAAGCCGCAGATCACATAGGCCATGGTCTCATGGAACTTCACGTTGATCCCCGATAAGCGCGCTGAGTCCCGGTTCCCGCCGATGGCATAGATGTAGCGTCCGCCCCGGGTACGTTTGAGGTACAGCCAGGCCAGTGAGTAGGTGATGATACAGTAGATGATGAACACCGGGATGCCCAGGACCTTGCTGCTGGCGATCGCCTCATAGGTCAGCGGTAGCTGAGCTATGGGTTTCCCACCGGTGGAGAAGAGGGCAAGCCCCCGTGCGAAGCTCATCATCCCCAGCGTGGCGATGAACGCCGGGACCTTCCCGTAGCTGATGATGATCCCGTTGATCAGGCCACAGAGCCCTCCGACGAGGATCCCCAGCAGGACACTGACCCAGACAGGCAGACAGAACTGCGAGATGAGCACAGCAGAGATCATGGAGGTCAGTGCCACCACGGATCCCACGCTCAGCTCTATGCCGCCGGTGAGGATGACCAGAGTCAGCCCGATGGCGATCACGGCGATGATCGATGACTGGACCACGATATTCTTGATGTTGTTCACATCGAAGAAATAGGGGCTGCTGAACGAGAAGAGCAGAAAGATCAGAAAGAATCCGATATAGATGCCATTGTTCTTCAGCAGGTGCAGCACGGCAGTGCGGCTGAATGCAGATGTCTTTTCATTACTCATGATAGGAGACTCCTTGTTCTCTTGTACTGGCGGCTATACAGCCCGATTCGTATGGTCAGCCCGAAGGCTGTTCCCAGCTCCTTCCAGGGCAGCAGCTGCTGCTCGTTCAGTGAAGGATGACCGCTGAACTCATTGTCCATGGCAAGGGATCGATACTTGCTGTTGCCCAGGTTATGGTAGGGCAGCAGCTCGATCGTCGAGGTGCAGCCGATCCGCTGCAGATGGGAGAACATGCGGTCCATGCTCTGCCGATCGTGGTTGAAACCGGGGATCACCGGTATGCGTACGATGGTCTTCTGTGCATGTTCGCGTACCAGGTACTCCAGTGCCTCCAGAGAGGCTTCGTTACTGCTTCCGGTCATATCCAGATGCCGCTGCCGATCAATATGCTTGAAGTCGATGAAGACCATGTCGATCGCATCTATGAGAGCAGTGAGCCAGTGCAGCGGATAGGCTCCTGCGGTCTCGATAGCCGTATGGATCCTCTGCTCGTTCAGCCAGGGCAGCAACTGCTGCAGAAAGGCTCTCTGGAGCATCGGTTCTCCTCCGGTGATCGTGACCCCTCCGTTCGACTCACGGAAGAACTCGAGGTCCTTGCTGATGATCCGCTTCACCTGCTCAAGTGACATGCGCTCCCCTATGAGAGTCCTGGCACCGAAGGCACAGACAGAGGCACATCGGCCGCAGAGGGTACACAATCCTGGATCGGTCACCACCCCCCGTTCGCTGTCGATCGAGAGGGCGTGAGAAGGACACTCGTCGATACATCTGCCGCAGCCGATACAGTGGTCGCCATGGTACATCAGCTGTACCGCAGCATGCTGTGACTCAGGATTGTGGCACCATCTGCAGGAGAGGTCGCAGCCTTTGAAGAAGAGTACCGTGCGTATTCCCGGTCCGTCCTTGGTACCGTAGTACTCCACATCGAAGATCTGTGCCTGCAGCTCCGGCTCACAGGCAGTACTGCTGCTGTCGGTCGTTCGTAGCACATCTGTAGTGATCATTTAGAGTATGTACTCCATGCGTTCGATCAGATCGTTCTGTACATCAGGGTGCAGGGGGGTGAAGAACGCACTGTATCCTGATACACGTACCATCAGGTCCTGGAACTCTTCAGGATCTGCCTGTGCCTTTCGCAAGGTCTCACTTCCGATGACGTTGAACTGGATGTGCTGTCCGCCGTGGGAGAAGAAGACTCTCAGCAGGGACTTCGCACGATCGAGACCTGACTCATTGTTCAGCGTGTCGGGGGTGAGCCGCACATTGAAGATCGCACCCTTCTGGAACCAGATCGAGGGGAGTTTACTCATGGAACGGATCGCTGCTGTGGGTCCGTGCAGTTCTGCCCCGTTCGAGGGGGACATACCGTTGTTCACCGGTGCCCCGTCGCGCTTTCCGTTCGGCAGTGCTCCGACCGAGGTGCCGAAGGCAATGTTCCCGGTCACCGGGGAGGAGCTCATCGCATAGCAGGCCGGTACCGGTCCCTTGCCGTAGCGGGGAGACTTGAAGTCCTGCTGGTAGGTCCTGCCGATGTATTCGGTGACGAAGTGAGCCCAGCTGTCAGCCCGCTCATCGTCGTTACCGAACTTCGGTACGCTCTTGACCATGGCCAGGATCTCAGGTCCCGAGGGGCTGGTATCGGTTCGGGTGAAGTCACTCTTCATCGCTTCGAGCAGCTGTGCTCCGGTCAGGCTCCTGTCGCTGAACAGCAGCTGATCGAGGACGGTGAGCGAATCGGCCGCAGTGATCGAACCGCAGGTGGGTCCTCCCTCTGCCGTGTAGACCGCTCCCCCTTCGATCAGACTCTTTCCCCGTGCGATGCAGTCGTCGACCAGCGATGACCTGAAGGCATTCTGATCAAGCCGTTCATGCAGATCGTTGTTCACGTGCTCGGTCTCTGCGATCAGTTCCATGAAGTAGTGCAGTGCTCTGGTGTAGTCCTCTCTGATCTCATCCATGCTCTGGTAGCTGCTGAGGTCTTTGTCCTGGCTGAGATACCGCACCCCGGTCTTCGGATCCACCCCACCGTTGAGCGTGACTTCCAGTACCTTGGATACACTCAGCCAGGGGCCTTTCGCTGCATAGTCCCACTTGCCCTGGATGGCCGATTCGATACATCCGACCGGTGCCCAGTTGTGCAGGTCCTCTTCAGCGATGCCCATGTTCCTGAGGATGTCCATCCCGACGGTGTCGTTGTAGAAGGCGGGCATACCGCCCTTATGGACATTCGCAGCTGCGAGGGCTTTGACGATGAAGGTATCGGGGGTCTTCTCGAAGACTTTCACCGAGACTGACGGGGTGAACAGGCGTACGTTCTCACAGGCGGTCACACAGAGCTCTGAGAGCAGGTTCACCGCATCATCTCCGTCTGCAGTCTGTCCGCCGACCGTCAGGTTGACGAACATCTGGTAGCCGAGGAAGAAGGAGGTATCGGGCCAGGATCGCAGTTTGTTCAGTTCGTTCACTTTGATGAAGAAGACATCGACGAGCTCCTGTGCCTGTTCCATGGTCAGCCTGCTCTCTCGCAGGTCCTTCTCGAGCAGCGGGTAGAGGAACTGGTCGAACCGTCCGAGGGAGATCGCATGGCCGTTCGATTCCAGATGCAGTGCCATCGTGACCAGCCATACCGACTGCAGTCCCTGCCAGAAGGTCTCTGCAGGCTGTTCGGGTACGATGCGGCAGTTCTGTGCCATGATACGCAGTTCCTCGTTCCTGTGTGCATCCGGTTCCTGCTGTGCAAGTCCATCGAGCATCACCGCCAGTCTCTGTGAGAAGGAGCAGACAGCTTCGTTGACCAGCACCACCGATTCGAGGAACCACTTCTGCTGGAGGGCTCCCGGTTCGGTCATGCGCAGTCCCGCGATGCGCTGTCGTGCCCGCTGTATGACTGACCGCAGCCCACCGGTCAGCACCACCTCATAATCGACGAGCAGATTGCCGATCCCTGCAGAGGAGACCCAGGTGTCATCGATGATCCCGCCGTCCCATGCCTGATTGATCGTTTCGGGGAGGAGGTCTCTGAAGGTCTCATAGAGGGAGGAATCCTTCCAGAAGGAGATCAGCGAGAGGATCTCATCCTTGGTCTCTTCAGTATAGAAGAACTGGTCTCCCGGTCTCTGATCGAAGTGGTAGGGGGTTCCGGCGAACTCTTCTACCAGCCAGCTGCAGGAGTATTCAGGGTATACCGGGGAGGCTTTGGGTGATGATGCCTGGTTCCCGGCGAACAGTTCATCCTCTCCGAGGTAGATGCTCATCTGCTCGAGCACGTGGGAGAAGGCCTGTGCCCGTCGCAGGATGATGGGATCGGACTGGTGCTGCTGCATGCTCTGCGTGAAGTACCGTGCCCGTTCGGGGCATATCATGGGTCGGGTGTCCAGGATTCTGCTTCTCATTCGTTCTACTCGTTCGTTCATGGTCATGATCCTCTCTTCGATCTTAGTCTCGTAATCGTGCACAGGTGTCTCCGATCTCCAGTGCGGTATCGATCAGATGTCGCCCTGTGACCTTCTTTCCCCTGACTGAGTCAAACAGCAGGTTCATGGTGGTCTTGCTGATCTTTCCCACGTCCTGGCTGATCGTCGTCAACTGCGGTCGTATCTGCATGACGCTGGGGGTCCCGTCGAAGCCTATGACCGAGAAGTCCCCGGGGACGCTCAGGTTCATCAGCTGTGCCTGATTCATGAAGCCCAGGGCCATCTGGTCGTTGGCCGCGAAGACGGCCGTGGGCCATTGCGGCAGACTGGTGAAGTGTCTGCAGGCTTCGATGCCTGCGAACATCTGCAGGTTCCCCTGGAACACATAGGAGGGGTCGAAGGGGATCCCCGCATCACTCAAGGCACTCTTGTAGCCTTCCAGTCGCTGCTGGGCACTGCTCCACCCTCCAGGTCCGGCTATGAAGGCTATCTTCGTATGGTTGAGCCGCAGCAGATACTCCACGGCCTGTCTGGCTCCCTTGTAGTTGTCACTTGCCACCTCGGGGATGTTCAGGTGTTCACAGTGCTGGTCGATCACGACCACCGGGAACTGTGAGTGCGCCCGCTGCACGATCTCCTCCGAGACTCCTGCGGTGAAGACGACGCCTGAGACCCGGTTCTTGATCAGGGTGTTCAGATAGAGTTCTTCACGATCCTTGTTGTTCAGGGTCTCGAAGACGAACATGGGGATGTTCTTCTGTATCGAGAGGGTCGTCAGTCCCCGTGTGATGAGGGAGAAGAAGGGGTTCACGATGTCATACACGAAGAGGGCCGTCCCCCACTCTCCCTCGGATCTTCCGAGCTTCTGAGCGAACTGATTCGGGATGTAACCGGTTTCACGTATAGCACATAAAATACGGTCTCTCTGAGCCTTCGAGACCTTCTCCGGGTTGTTTATCACTCGAGAGACGGTCGCTTTGGAGACATTACAGATCTTTGCTATGTCATCGATGCGTATTTTACTCATATGCTTCCTTTCCCTAAGATGTAACCGGTTTCACAATGAAGCCTGTAATTGTTATACCATGGGTCTTGTGAGCCGTCAAGAAATATTTGTTAATCTTTTACCATTAGTCTGAGACTATAGGCACACCCCAGGTCTGATTCATGCAGGACCTGGGGTGCTGCGGCAACGGTTGAGAACTGATCAGGGGGCTCTGAGGCAGAGACACAGGCAGGAGGGATCTGTTCCGAAAGGGATACTGCTGTCCTCCTGCTTCGACCGAGAGCCGGTACACCCTGCCTGATCCCTCTGTTGAATAGAATCGAAAGCTGTATTATGATACAGGTTCATCGGATCGGATCGATCCGAACCTGAAGAGAAAGGATGGTAGTGTGAAGATAGTCATCGTAGGGGCAGGGAACGTAGGGTATACACTTGCATCGACTCTTTCGAGTTCTGGACATGATGTGGTAGTGATAGAGAGTCGTGAAGAGTATGCACAGCAGCTGGAGAACGAGATCGATGTGCAGGTGGTCATCGGGAATGGGTCACGCCCTTCGGTACTTGCAGAGGCCGGGATCACAGAAGGTTCTTCTGTCGATTTCCTCATTGCCTGCTCGAACAAGGATGAGGTGAACATCATGGCCTGCTGGCAGGCAAACACCTCGGAGTCCAGCATGTGATCTCGCGTGCGATGAGTGTGGAGTATACCGAGACCCCGGAATGGGCCGAGGCACTGCAGATCGATGAGATCCTCTCACCGGAACGATCGGTCGCCCGTGAGATCGAGGAGATGCTCTTCGTCAATTCAGCGGTACATACGACCGAGTTCCTCTCAGGGGAGGCTGGATCATATGCCTTCATGGTGACAGAAGACTCACCTGTCCTGGGAAAGAGTCTCTCGCAGATCGCCGGTGAGCATCCTGACTTCAAAGCGGTATTCGTCTATGTCGAGCGGAAACTCGAAGGGTTCACGCCCTCAGGGGACTGGGTCGCTCAGGAGGGGGATCTCTGCTACCTGATCACCTTCAAGAATCACAGCACCCAGATAGAGCGCCTGTTCACTCGGACGAAGCCGAAGCGGATACGCAGGGTCATGATCGTCGGCGGGGGCAAGAGCGCCATGGCCATCACCAGACGACTGATCAAGCTTCATCCGAGTATGGAGATCAAGGTCATCGATAATGATCCGATCGTCTGTCAGCAGATCAACATAGAGTTCCCGAAGATCATCGTCCTCAACGCAGACGGGATCAATGAGAGCCTTCTGGAGAATGAGGGGATCTCGAAGATGGATGGGTTCATCGCTGCGACGGGATCCGATGAGAAGAATCTCATCCTTGCCTCCCTGGCAAAGACGATGGAGGCAAGGAAGACCATCGCCATCGTGCACAGCAGTACGTTGACCAGACTGGCACGGGCCCTTCCGGTCGATGCGGTGGTCAATCCCAACGAGTCGCTCTCCTCGGTGATCCTCCGGTATATACGGTATCCGATGAGTGCGAGTGCCCTGTCACTCATCGACCGGATCAACTCAGAGATCCTTGAGGTGACCGTGCAGCAGGACTGCCCGATCGCCGGCAAGCGTATCTCATCCCTGAACATCCCCAAGGGGCTGATCTTTGCCATGATCAAGAGGAAGCAGGAGATCCTGCTTCCCAACGGCAGTACCGAGATCCTTCCGGGGGATCTGCTGCTCATATTCTCTTCTCAGGCACACATGAAGAAATTGACCGATATGATGGGTATCAGCGTATGAAGTTCACGCTGGTCATCCGCGTCCTCGGCTTATTGGGTATGATCATCTCCCTGACGATGCTCTGGCCGCTCGCCTGGAGTATCAGCTCGGGAGGGACCGATACCACCGCGTTCCTGCAGAGTATCGCGATAGGTATGGGCATAGGACTCACCCTCTTTCTGATCGGAAAGACCAGGAAGGGGTATCAGGAACTGCGTGTCCGTGAGGCGTTCGCCGTGGTCTCTCTGGCCTGGGTCCTCGCTTCGATCATCGGAGCATTGCCGTTCTATCTCAGCGGGATGGTACCCACCTATACCGATGCGTTCTTCGAGGCGATGTCGGGGTTCAGTACCACCGGGGCTACGATCCTTCAGGATATCGAGGGACAGCAGGCAGGACTGCTCTTCTGGCGCTCACTGACCCACTGGCTCGGGGGTATGGGTATCATCGTCCTGGGTCTTGCGATCCTGCCGTTCATCGGGGTCGGTGGTATGCAGCTGTTCAAGGCTGAGGTGCCCGGTCCCACGCCCGAGAAACTCACTCCCCGCATTCAGGAGACTGCGATGCTGCTGTGGGTCGTCTATGTGGTGATCAGCGCAGCGGAGACCGTTTCACTGCTGCTGTGCGGCATGAACCTGTTCGATGCGCTCACTCATACCTTCGGGACCATGGCGACCGGTGGGTTCTCTCCCAGGAATCTCAGTATCGGGGCCTATGACAGCCCGGTCATCGAGTGGGTGATCACGTTCTTCATGTTCCTCGCCGGGGCGAACTTCGTGCTCCACTACATGGCACTCAAAGGTCGCTTCAAGGCCTTCTTCAAGGATGAGGAGTTTCGTTTCTACCTGGTGATCACCGTAGGGATCAGTCTGCTTGTCACCGTGCTGCTCCTCACGCAGGGGGGGTATACCTCGGTATCCACCGCCGTGCGACATAGTTTCTTCCAGGTGGTCAGTATCATGACCACCACCGGCTATGGTACGGCAGATTTCAACATGTGGCCTCATGCTGCGCGGTTCATTCTCCTGTCCCTGATGTTCCTCGGCGGTTCCAGCGGTTCTACCGGTGGTTCGATCAAGCAGGTGCGTATCCAGATCATCAACAAGCGGATCATCGTAGAAGCACGTCGACTGCTCCACCCACAGCAGGTGCAGAGGATCAGATTCAATCAGAAGGTGCTCAAAGATGATGTGGTCTCATCAGTGACTGCCTTCTTCATCCTCTATATCGGTATCTTCGTCATCGGTACGGTGGTGATCATGATCACCTCCCAGCTTGATCTTGAATCAGGTCTCTCGAGTGTCGCAGCGACTCTGGGTAACATCGGTCCAGGACTCGGAAGTGTGGGACCCATGGAGAACTATGCACATATCAATAGTGCAGGGAAATGGATCCTCTCCTTCTTCATGCTCCTCGGTCGTCTGGAACTCTTCTCAGTCATCATGCTCTTTGTCCCCGGGACGTGGAAGCAGTAGGGAGATGAGCTCCTCATCATGCGGTGTACACGAGAGGAACATCCGCTCTTCGAGGTGTATGGGGCATTCAGGATGGTAGGTCAGTGATCGATCGAGCTGGAGAGCCTGCTCTCTCTGAGCTGAGAGCAGGGACGTACGTACGTCTCTTCAATAGATGCACCTCTTCGCCTCATCAGCGAACGCGGCGATGAGTTCAGGGGACGCATCGAAGAAATGGTCAGAGGGAGCGAGGATATAGCCTCCACCTTCACCTGCCTCGCTGAAGCATCGTCTGACCGCTTCGCGGGTCTCCCGTTCAGTACAGCCGAAGAGATGATGGCCCTGATCGAACCCTCCGATCATGCAGACCTGATCCCCGATGCGTCTCTTAGCCTCCCGCAGATCGGTGTCCCCACCCATCCCCACCGGGAGAAGGTCTCCATGGCATCCGGTCCCATCGCTGCGATGTCTTCGAGGATGGGCATGATACTGCCGCACACATGATAGACGATCCGCTGTCCCGCTTCGTGTGCGGCAGTGATCAGCGGAGCATCATACGGTGCGACGAACTCAGAGAACAGCGCAGGAGAGATCACCGAGGTGGAGGCATCTCCTCCCCCGAGCTCAAGCAGGTCATAGCGGGCACCAGCAAGCGATCGTGTGTAGATGAGCTTTCTGTGCTGCAGGATCCGCAGGAAGCTGTGGACCCATGAGGGATCATCGAAGGTCTCCATGATCAGCTGCTGGGTACCGAACAGGCAGCAGGCATCCTGCCAGCAGCCCGGCTGACCAAAGAATTCGAAGGAACAGATATGGGCACGTACCAGACCGCGATCCCCATACTCATCAGCGATGGCATTCACCGCTTCTGTATCACACAGCACACTGGTCATATGGGATCCGATGATCTCGATGTCCCGCTTCTTCTTGACAAGGGGTTCTGTGACCCATGAGGTATACCCGTTGTCTTGAAGCACCATGGTCAGTTCTCCTGAGGGGGTCCATATGGTATGACGGGTGGTCTTGTACTCCTGGCAGGCGATGGGTTCGCTCGTCACACGCCAGGAGTCTGATACGATACGTCTGCTTTCGATCACTCCGCTGAATCCAAGCTCGTTCTGATCGGGATCATACCACTGATCCAATGCTGCATCAGGCCGGTGCAGTACCGGATAGATGATCGGGTCGAGTCCGAAGTGATCGAAGAACTGCTGGTCGGAGATGCCGTTCATATAGGTATCAGTAAAATAGGGCATGACCTGATGGGTGGTCACCGGAAGTCGATCCGGGATCCCCCTCTCGAGTGCCGTTATGCAGCGCTGCTTTGCTGTCATCTTCGATCCTCCCTGGCTATGGTGTGCAGAAGAGCCCCATCAGCGGTTGTTCCGGATCGCTCCGCCGCTGATGGATTGCGGTAGCGACTGTATGCAGGATACGAGCGGACAGAGACTCTGCTCTGTCCGCTCTGTCGATCAACCTTCCCCGGTCTCTACAGTCAGTTCAGGGAGTATGCTACTCATCGAACGAACGACGCAGCGAGTCTACCGATACGGCGAACACGATGACAAGACCGATAGCGACCATCTGCCAGTACGGTGAGACATGCAGCAGGTTCAGGCCATTACGGAGCACTCCCATGAGTACTGCTCCAACGAGAGTCCCCCATACGATCCCCTCTCCGCCGAACATGGAGGTCCCTCCGATGACTACTGCAGCGATGGCATCGAGTTCATAGCCGGTAGCCATGACACCCATGGTACTGTTCAGTCGCCCTGCCAGGACCAGCCCCCCGAGTCCGGAGAGGAACCCATGGAGACAGAAGAGCTTGACCTTCACTGATTTGACATTGATCCCCGAAAGATGTGCTGCCTGTTCATTACCGCCGATGGCGTAGGTTGAGAGACCGAAGGGGGTCTTTCCCAGAATGAAGGATGCGATGCTGTAGACGATCACCGTGATGATCACGGGGACCGGTATCGGGCCCACATACCCCTGCCCGAGATACTTGATGATCTCCGGAAGCCCGAAGGAGGTAGAACCTCCGGTGAACTGCAGGGCAAGACCTCTCCATACCGACATCGACCCGAGAGTGGCGATGAAAGCCGGGATACCGATGGAGGTGATGACCAGACCGCTGATCAATCCGGTGAGCGTTCCCAGAGAGAGTGCGAGCAGGATACCGAGAAATGGGTTCAGGCCATAGTTGACCATCAGGAAACCTGTGATGGAACCGGCAAAGGCAGCAACAGAGCCAACGGCAAGGTCGATGTTCCCGGTGATGATGATGAAGGTCATCCCCAGAGCAAGGATACTGTTGATCGAAGACTGCAACAGCACACTGATGATGTTCCCGGTCGTGAGAAATCGGGGAGTCAGGATACTCAGGATCAGGCAGAGCACGATCAATGCCGCTACGGTACTGAGCTGACTTCCATAGGCTCCCTGAATCCTGTTCTTATACGCTTTGAGCGTCTCTATTCGTGCACTGCTCATACGGTCACCTCTCTTACTCCGGATGCATGTCTCATGATGGTCTCCTGAGAGACCTGATCATTTACCAGCTCACAGCTCTTTGTCCCTTCATGCATTACCATGATCCGGTCACTCATTCCCAGTATTTCATTCAATTCACTTGATATCATGATGATCGCAGCTCCTGATTTCTTGAGTTCGTTCATAAGTCTGTAGACTTCGACTTTGGCGCCCACGTCGATCCCTCTGGTGGGTTCGTCGAAGATGATGATCTTCGCCTCGGCAAGCAGCCATTTCGCTATGACGACTTTCTGCTGGTTCCCTCCCGAGAGTTGACTGACCTGTTTCTCGATCCCGCTGGTCCTGATGTTCATGGCCTTCACCATGTTCTGGCACTTCTGGATGATCATCTGAGGCTGAAAGACTCCGCCTCTGGTGTATGTCTTCTGTGAGGCGAGGATCAGGTTGTTCTTGATGGAGAACATCTGGATGAGTCCTTCACTCTTCCTGTCCTCAGGGACCAGCGAGATACCCAGCCCTATGGCCTGTTCCGGGGAGGTGATCGACACTTCCCTGCCGTTCACCCAGATCCTGCCTTCCTGCGCCGGGGTCACTCCGAACAGGGTCTTCGCCACCTCTGTCCTCCCTGCTCCTACAAGGCCTGAGATACCGAGGATCTCACCGGCATGGACAGAGAACGAGATATCATGGAAGAGCTTTCCATACCCGAGGGACTCTACCTTCAGCAACTCCTCTCCTGCGGGTATCTTGCAGGGAGGGTACTGTTCATTGAGCGATCGGCCTACCATATGGGAGATCAGCTGATCGATCGTTACCGGGTCTCTGCGTACATCGAGGGTGGTGATCTTCTCTCCGTCTCGGAAGACGGTGATCCGGTCGGCGATCTTGAAGATCTCTTCGAGCCGGTGAGAGATATATATGATGCTGACCCCTTTCTGCTGCAGTTTCCTGATGATCTCAAAGAGCAGGACGGTCTCTTCGGTCGTGATGACCGCAGTAGGTTCATCAAGGATCAGGACTTTACAGTCCCATACCAGTGATTTGGCGATCTCGACGAGCTGCTTGTAGGCGACACTGATATTCTTCACAAGGGCCTTTGGATCTATGTGTACTCCCAACTCCTTGAGTATCTCCCGGCTCCTGGTCATCATGTACTGCTTGTCAAGCCGTTTTACGAAGGTACCGGTCACCGGCTGATGTCGCAGGAAGATGTTATCAGCGACACTCAGCTGAGGCACCAGATTGAATTCCTGATACACTACACTGATGCCCTGTTCTGTGCAGCGATGGTCTGTCGAAGACCACCTGCTCTCCGTTGAAGAAGATCGTACCGCTGTCAGGGTGGTAGGCCCCCGATATGGTCTTGATCAGTGTTGATTTTCCTGCACCATTCTCTCCGACGAGTGCGTGTACTTCTCCGGGAATCAGATCGAAATCGATGTTGTGCAGCGCCTGGGTCTGTTGGAATCGTTTACTGATCCCCTTCAGCTCCAGTATATAGTCTGTCGTTTGTTCCAGTGATGCAGTATCACTCATTGCATTCCTCTTCTTTCACTAACGTAGTACGGTATGGTTGACCGCACAGGTAACCCTGTGCGGTCCTCAAGCTCAAATCAGTTGATCGTCAGATGATTATCTTCGATGAATGCATCAACGTTCTCCGGGGTCACGATCATGGTTCCGGTGTCGATCCTCTTCTCTACCGGTTCGCCTTTCGCTGCTTTGACTGCAGCCTCTATGCCTTTGTATCCGATCATGTAGAGGAACTGTGCGACATCCCCCTGCACCTTGCCCTGTTTCATGGCTTTGAGGGCATCAGGAGCACAATCGAATCCCAGCAGTACGATGTCATCGCTTCGTCCGGACTGTTCGATCGCTGAGAGTGCAGCGATCGTCCCGCCGTCCCATGCACAGAACACCCCATCGATCACATCATGTGCCTGCAGCGCATCTTCCATCGCTGCCATAGCTCGTTCAGCCTGCCAGTCTGTGGCGACTTCCATGATGATCTCTATTCCCGGGTAATCTCTCTTCATGAGGTCATAGAACCCGTCTCTTCTCGCTGCACCGGTCTCCTGTGCGATCATCCCGTTGATCATCACCACATTACCGGTCCCGCCGAGCTGTTCTGCCATCCATGCGGCACCTACTGAAGCGGCAAGGTAGTTGTCCGTTGCAACATAACTGGCGATGTCCCCGCCTTTGATGGCAGTATCGACGGCAACGACCGGTATCCCGGCTTTGTTCGCCTTCTCTACGGCGACCACGATCGCAGATGAGTCAGTGGGGGCTATGGCTATGGCATCGACCTGACTGTTGATCATATCCTCAACGACACCGAGCTGGCCTGCGATGTCATTCTCTCTTGGCGGCCCTACCATAAGCAGTTCGACCCCATAATCTGCTGCTGCCTGTTTAGCTCCATTGTTGATGATGATCCAGCCCTGATTGGTCGCTGACTTCGTGGCATACCCTATGACGATCCCGTCAGACTCCTGTGCACCGCCGGCTGTCACAGTCATCGTGACCATGAGCAGCATAAGTACGATACCAAACCCTTTTGTAAAACCTTTCATTAGTAGAACCTCCTGTAATGTTAAGAATCTGTCACTAGACGTTTATGTAATCTGGTATCAATGTATCATGTGATAGTTGGTCTGTCAAAATATTTTTATTATTATTTATATTTACTATTTGTTATTTATAACTTATGATACTTTTCAAGTCATGGATTTGCTTGGACTGCATGCAGGATCCGGCGTATACTGTTCATCTGGAGGAGTTATGGGACACTATGTACTGGGTATCGATCTGGGGACCAGTGGGATCAAAGTCGGGATCATCGACGAACAGCTGCGTATGCTCTGCAGTCAGTATCGGGATGCCAGGCCGCTGAGTGGCGAATCCAGACAGACTACTGATCACATCGATCGATTCTATGGTGATCTGCTCTCTCATATACAGGATGTCATGTCCTGCTCTCAGCTGAGCGCTCACGAGATCTCAGCGATCGCCGTATCGGGGCAGATGGGCGGAGTGATCGGGATCGATCGTGATTTCAATGCCACCACCGGTTTCGATATCGGGATCGATACCCGGTCAGAGTCGTACAACCTGCAGGTACACGAGACCCTCGGTACTGAGCTGTTCACCACCACCTGCGGTTCTCCGAGAAACACACCGAAGATCATGTGGTGGAAGGAGCATGCCCCTGCAGTATACCGTGACAGTGTGACATTCCTGACACTCAATGCGTTCATTGCCGGAAAGCTGGCAGGTAATCGTGCAGATCAGGCGGCCATCGATCATACGATCACTGCCTTCTTCGGTAATGAGGACCTCAACGGGCTGTGCTGGTCTCCTGAGATCACCAGAGCGCTCGGTCTCGATCTATCCAATTCCCCAGGATCGTCTCTCCCTTCGATACCATCGGATATCTTTCTGTGGAGGCGGCACGCGGCTGTGGTCTTACTGAAGGGATCCCGATCATGGCTGGTGCAGGTGACCAGCCGGCAGGGCTGGCTCGGGGCAGGCATGAACCGGAAGGGAATGAGTATGGATGTCTCAGGGAGCACCACGCTGATCTTTTCGAGTACCGACACCTTCAGTCCAGATCGTACCGGACGGATGATGTATATCCCTTCGGTCTTTACCGGGCTCTACTACGGTTTCAGCTATATCAACGGTGCAGGTATCGACCTGAGCTGGTTCAAACAGCTCGTTGCCGGAGAATCTACGAAAGAGGAGTTCTTCTCCCGCATGTCTCGAGAGGCCGCCCTGGTCTCTGCAGGGTCCGACCATCTGCTGTTCAGTCCCTACTTCGGCGGGAGACAGTGTCCCTACCAGGCACAGCTGCGGGGTGCCTGGATCGGACTGGACTGGCATCACAGGGCAGAGCATCTCTATCGTGCCATGCTCGAGTCTGTCGCCTACTCGTATGCTGACGGGCTCCAGCGCCAGCAGGAACTGCTGGGCTATACGCCCGATGTCATCTTCGCCAGCGGAGGTGGATCGAAGAATCTGCTGTGGAATCAGATCAAGGCCGATGTGCTTGGTATTCCCATCCAGCCGATCGCAGACAGCGACAGCTCTCTGCTCGGTACCGGCATCATCGGGCTGCTGGGACTGCATATAGAGGTGGATCTCAGCCTGATCGAACGCTCCTTCGATCCTCAGGCGCCCTGGTTCACTCCCGATGGATCCCTGGCTCCTGTCTACAACCGCTACTGCGACCTGTTCTCTGCCATGGACAGGCTCTCCATCTCCGAACTCTCTGATCGACTTCGAAGCATCTAACCACACAGCTTTCAGCAGATCCGCAGGTCAGCTGTCCCCTGCAGAGGGGTCAGGTGGGTTCATCCTGCGTCATGGAGGCTGTTTCAGGGATAAGCCCCCGGAGATGCCAGAAGGGGCTGAAGACCAAGAGAACACCAGGTCGGTGCGCAGGCACCCCCTGGTGTTCTCTCTGATCAACTACTTGTGTTAGCCCAGATAATCCTTTTGTATATGAAGCATCACATCAGAGCTCTTCTCCGCAGCCAGAAGAGTGTTCTGAAAACAGGGAACAGCATATTCCATGATCTCCGGGTATGCGTCTCTTCCAGAATCCCGATATCGGGCGTCAAGGAGCACACTGAAAGGGGTAAGACCACAGGCCTTTTTCAGATAGATCGTCACATGGGATACCAAGGATCTTTGGCAGATGGATCTACGATAATCAGAAAAGTAGAACCATAGCCTTGCATAGTGCCAAAAACCTTTGAAGTATCCTATGTAAACACTGTTTGAAGTTTGTCCTATGCATGTTCCTCACTTTGTAGTATATGAATATTCAGTCTGCTATCTCAGATGTAATGATAGAGGATTGGTTTGTTGAGTTGGTCAGTCATACGAATGGCACAGAGCTTTCTGACGATTCAAAGAATACGGTACTGTTCTGCTTTCGGATGGTACTGCAGGAAGCAAAGCGACAGCGATACATCAAAGATAACCCGGCTCTGACCGTAAAGGAGATCACTGCAGAGCATGTAAGACGGAACCTTTTACGGATATCGAACTGTTCACGATGTTCCCAAGGAATGAACAGGATCTGCTAAGGATATGGGGATCTCGAATGTGGGCTGCCTATTTCGTGGTGATGCGGGATACGGGCTTCCGACCAGGAGAGGTTGCGGCTCTCAGTCCTTCGAACATCAGTGAGAAATAAGCTAAATCAGGCTCAGAGGAACAATCCAGTTATTTTTGTCTAAAGGTACAAGTTCTTTCGTCATGCAGATAACTGCCCCAGTTCCGAGCGCAAACCCGTTTTTCTCTAAAATAGAGAAATGCCTTGTTGCATCCTTCTTCGGAGCACAGCTCTTTTGATCTCTATGGGGAAATACTGACCGTCCTGTTCAAGAATCAGATCAATCTCCCTCTTATCTTTATCCCTGTAGTACAATATGGGAGGATTCTTCCCCTGGTTCTGATATCCTTTGATGATCTCACTAATCACATACGTTTCAAATAGTGCACCAGACATAGCCCCTGCTTCCAGACTCTCAGGAGACTGCCATCGAGTAAGATATGAACATAACCCAGTATCGAGAAAATAGAGATTTGGTGATTTAATCAGACGGTTCAACCTATTGCTGTGCAATGGTTCCAGAAGAACAACGATTCCTGAAGTCACCAAGATTGATAACCATTGTTTGCAGTGGGTATGGAAATACCAATATCCCTGGAAATATCGGAGAGATTCAGCATCTGACTTGTCCTGGCAGCTGTAGCTGTAAGGAATTTCAGGAAGAGCATCTCATCAGCAACTTGAGTCAGTTCTTTGATATCTCTCTGAATATAGGTACTGACATATGAGCTGTAAAACAGTTCAGGATCTATATCCCGATCATATACTCCCGGCATCTGTCCCTTGAAGATTCTCTCATATACCTCTTTCAGAGATTTGGGCTGTCTGACCTTAGCTTTATCAAGCAGGCCTTTCGGGTTCGTGGAAAAGGGTATCTCCTCATAACTATCCATTTCAGCTGCTGAAAAACCCTGCATTCTTAAAATACCGACTCTTCCCGCAAGACTCTCACTGACATTCTTCATGAGGTGAAACATCTGCGAACCAGTCATCCAGATATCTCCCATCCTCTTATGCTCATCTACATACATCTTGATGTATTCCATGAGATTTGGAGCATATTGTATCTCATCGATCATGACAGGAGGCTCATATCTCTCAAGGAATAACCCTGGTTCATTGACTGCAAGACTTCTTGCTAAAGGATCGTCAAGTGACACATAGGCTCTCTTTCCCCCTGCAAGAGTTCTTAACATCGTTGTCTTACCGACTTGGCGAGGTCCAGTCACCAATACTGCGGGAAACCTTTCTGACATATATTCAACTGTCTTCTCGATACTTCTGTGCAGATACATCTTAGAAACCTCGACTTATCTAAAGTGTTATTTAATATTAGTCGACTTTTTGTTTCATTGTCAAATGCTGATCCCTCAGGTCCGTACACCATGAAGGGTTGAAAGGACATGGACTGATCAACAATATATTGGCTCAACATGAATTCTTGTGTGAATATGCTGTGGTTCCCAATCAGATATTCTCATTTCACATGAAGAGCCTCGGCACGTAGGATAGTCTTTGGGGACTTGCATTTGAATTTCTTATAGATATCACTCCCCTGCAGAGGGGTCAGGTGGGTTCATCCTGCGTCATGGAGCTGTTTCGGGGATAAGCCCCCGGAGATGCCAGAAGGGGCTGAAGACCAAGAGAACACCAGGTCGGTGCGCAGGCACCCTCTGGTGTTCTCTTGTGTTGACTGAACTATGCAGCACGCCCTTCGGTCTCCGTGGCAGCGTACTGCTGTCTGTAGTGTTAGATCCCGTACCAGGAGAGCAGGACCTCTTCGGCTTCTGACGACCAGAGTCCTCCGTGGTCCCTCACAATCTCTGCCAAGGTACTGAACAGTCTGTCATCAGCACCCTTCGCTTCGAAGTCAGTGATAGCGGTCAGTTCCATATCGATGTGCGGATAGATCAGTTTCTTGCCTCCGGGTATGTTCGGGAGGTTCAACGTGGTCTCTACGGCACTTTCAAGTCCTCCGATGTGAGTGACCATCACCGAGGGGTTTATCAGTCCCTTCCCCATCATCTCAAGGGCTTCTCTCATGTCTGAGGTATACCCACCACTGGTCCCTGCGATATGGGTCCGGGCATAGTGCACCTTATAGAAATTGAACGATGCCGAGAACGAGGTATCGGTGGGGCCTGCGAAGAAGTTCATGCATCCGTTATCAGCGAGGATCGCATCGCCCATCTCTACCACGGCCGCTACCGGAGCGAAGACGAAGACATCATCGAACCCCTTGCCACCACTGCAGTCCATCAGCTGCTTCACAGGGTCGTCACTCTCAGCGGTATTCAGGTAGATCAGCTCGATGCCGTTCCTGGCTGCCTCTTCTACGGTCAGCAGGCTTCCGCCCGCTCGAGCCGCTCTGAGTCGATGTCGGTGACCACCAGCACAGATGGTTTACGATCCTGATGCATGGCATAGTCAATAGCACCAAGACCCATGGGACCGGCTCCTGCCAGGATGGCCATCCTGCCGCCGGGGACCGCTCCCATCGAGAGCTCATAGGTCTCTGCCTGTGCATGATAGGTAGCATGAAAGGCTGCTATGATGCAGGACATGGGTTCTGCAAGAGATGCCTTGTAGAAGGCATCTCCGGAGTACTCAAGATAGAAGCCGTTCTCCATGACTTCGTTCGGTATGATGATGTAGGTGGCATCACCTCCGAAGCATGGGAAGGAGTACCCCGGGGCATAGCCCAGACCTTTATGATTGATGTTCGGCTGTACGGAGAACTTGTCACCGGGATGATACCGGTCTTTCCACGCCTCACCGACTTCTATGACTTCTCCAGCGAACTCATGCCCTATGATGATGGGGTTCTCCGCTATGTCCGCCGGGACTCGTTTATGATCGGCCCCGAGCAGTGTTGCTTTATAGGTCGACATGCAAACACTGTCAGTGATCACCTTAGCCAGGATCTCATCCCTTCCAATCGGCGGCAGTTCGAATTCATCAACAGAGAGGTTCTGTTTCCCATGGAGTCTGACGGCCTTTGTCTTCATCTGTGTATGCTCCTTGTGTTGTGTTTCAGCTGAGGTCACTCATATCGATCAGATCGTATTTCATGAGGATCTCTGCACTCCAGCTTGATGCTGTAGCTATGACGGTCGTACATTTATCGAGGTGAGCACCGGCTTCTTCGAAGTCAGCCCGTACCGCTTTGGTCCGCAGACAGTAGTCCGTTCCGCCGAAGATCCCTCTATGGATGTCAGAGCAGGTCACGCTGCCGTAGGTCTCGATATACTTGTCATGGAGTTCCTGAGCCATATCGAAGGAGGTATACTGAGCGACCTTGTCACCATCAGATAGGTGTTCCAGTCTTCTCCCGATACGGGAACTCATACACAGGATACCTCCGGCATAGCCTCCGCAGGACCCGTCCCCGGTGATCGCCATCCCTCCGGAGAATCCGCTGGTTGCTTTGAACAGGGTCGAGTCCACTCCTCCGGTAAGTTCCCCGAGTGCTTTCACGGTGCATTGTGCACATCCCCTGATCGTCAGCTCGTTGGTGAACCCCAGTTGGTAGGCTCGTTTGCGTATGGCGACTCTGTTCCGGTCTTCCAGGATACCGGTCATACCGCTGGTGCGTATGCGGTCGTAGTGTTCTCTGATCAGCTGCATCAGTTCAAGCTCTCCGTGGAGGTTCGAATACCGTCTGAGAGCATCTTTGATCTCATAGGTCTTCAGATAATCCTGGATCTCCACAGCTGCAGCATCTGATTCTCTGGTGAACAGATAGCCACAGGCTATCGCTGCTGACAGATAATAGGGCATGACCCCTGCATCCTGCACTCGAGGGCTGGCCCTATCAGACGGTCAGTCCGTGAGAGTTTCCGCTTCGGGTCTCCTCCTACCCGTTCTACCGTATCCTGCAGGATCGGATTTGCCATGTTCTTCAGTACTTCTGCGTTCCACTTGATCATCTCCTGCTCGGTGAACCCGAACTTCCTCTTGAGTGCCTCACTGATCTCATCGAGCGCTCCTTGAGCGATGCAGGCTACATCCTTGTCTCTCGCAGCATCAACGATCAGATCGTATCCTTTCACCGCGCCTGCATAGGCATAGACGGCATGGATCATATTGTAGGTATACATCTTTCGCATCTCTTCAGCTGCGATACATTCGGTATACCGAAATCCCGCGATCTCAGGGAGGGGGTTCTTGAAGGCGCTCTTATCGGCTGTGAGCTGCTCATACCCGTTCGTCATCACTACCAGCGGGTCTTCTTCAAGCATCTGAGCTGTAGGCTGTACCGCCATCCGTATGACCAGAGTCTCCACGAGCCCGATGTTCTTCGCATAATAGGCCCTTCCCTGCTCGGAAAGAGCCGCTTCGATCAGGTTTCCCAATACCGGTCCCGGGTGATGCATATTGGCACAGATGAGAATATCCAGAGGGGGGGCGGACTGCTGGTCCTTTCTCAGTTCGATGTGTTCTGCAAGCATCTTCGCCGTCTCAGGAAAGTGCTGAGGAAAGATCGATAGCGCAAGCAGCTGCGTTGAGCTCAATGCAGCCTCGATTGCCTGACGATCTTCAGTATGAAGGACGGTATAGCCATCTATGACCACGCGCTCCTGCTCATCTGCCGATCTCATGTTGTAGAGGGTATAGGCCCCTGTTCTTCGAGCTGCCGCACGAAGCGTTCATCGGCATCTACAAAGGTCATGGTATATCCGGATTTATAGGCAAGGTCGCCCAGGAATCCACGCCCGATCTTCCCTGCTCCCCATATCACCATATGTCTGTCATGTTTCATGTGTACTTCCTTCAGTGTGTTCTCCAGGCCGATCCACGATCAGCTCTTCAAAACTTTACAGTGATATTATATATTGTATGTTACTTTTGTCAATTGTTATTTTTATCTTTTCAAATTTATATCTTATAATACTAAATCAGAATCGTGACTTCAGGATCCTGCAGGTGAACAGAAGCACCTGAAAGACAGAAGCAGCAGCTAAGCAGGGTATGCGGGTCCTGAGGGCGGGCATGCTGATGAGATTTCCATACTGATTTGAGGATATGCTGCTAAGATGAGAACAGGCTCAGCAGATGTGTCTGCTGAGCCTGTTCTCGCTATGATCGGATCTGTCTGTTCTAGTGCTGCTGCAGGTGGATGATCTGTTCTGCTGTATCTTCATCGGTGACCAGATGGGTGATCATACCCGAACGGAGTGCACCGAGGATCGCCGGGGCTTTCTCGACTCCTCCGGAGATCGCCACACGTTTTTCACGTTCCGCAGCATCTCTACCGGTATACTTACCAGTCTGTCCTCGATGACGGTCTTCAGGAAGGTCCCGTCGGCATTGAAACAGTGTCCCAGGATATCACCGATGGTACCCTGCTCATTGATGCTTTCAAGGTCTGCGGTATTTCGCAGCGATTCTGCAAAGAATGTCCCGGTCTCTCTGCAGCCGATACCAAAATAGGCTTCATCGCAGGCAGCCCACAGATCATAGACCCCGTTGGTGTGAATATCATTGGAGAGTATCCGTTCACAGCTCTGGGCATCATCTACGATAGCATAGGAAGTAAGATAGGTCCCATTGGATGACAACTTGCTGCAGGTCTCCTGAATGATGGAGAAAGGGTTCCCACGTGAGACTGTCGCAAGTCCTCCCATCAACTGGACCACATGCACATTCTGTGTCTTTATGGGCATGATGTTCTCAACGACCTTCCCGACAGTCTCCCCGACTCCCATACCATATACGGTGTCTTTGGGTACTTCGAGCATGAGGTAGAAGGCTGTCACTCCGCCGAGAAAGTCCCGTATCGGCATGGCCTGTTTGCCCGTCGGCGGCCTTACGACCGTAGCCTGCTCCAGGTCGAAGAGTCTTTCAAGTTTTCGAGCCAGCGCCTCCTGCTCTTTGAAGGGAAGTTTCACCGTGGTATGTACGATCTTCGTATCTTTCGCCTTCTGCAGCATACGCGATACATTCATCTTCGATATATTCAGGTACTCTGCTACCTCCTGCTGTGACATATCATTCTGATAATACAGAAGGGCAACCTGTTCTAACATGTAATCATTCAAAACTGACTCCTTATAACATTCATTATTAATATCTAATGTTATTTTGTCAACACAATACGTATTCGGTTTCTTGTGTTCCAGTATCTATCTCTTATATGATAATCAGTTAAGTTATTCCGACCCTCTACACATACGAGCATAGCGCTAGGTGACAGAGATATCGGGATCACAGATCCCATCGGCCAGCACTACAGCCTGTCAACAGATCTGAGGACTCTCTGAAGCTGAGGCAGGAGGAATCTGATTGGTACGAGTGTGTACAGCATTCACCCTCTACCGGTTCCCTGCTATACTGGTTTCCTACACGTATACACAGATGAGGTGGCATGATGAGTTCAAGCGATATTCTCTCCTCTTTGACCGGTCATCAGGCCTATATCCTGGTGCAGCGGGTTGCCGGTACGTATGACCACCTGGCAGCGATACTGCGAACAGAGGCACGGGACCTCCTGAATGAGCCGGATCGGCAGGAGGTGGCACGATCGGTCCTGGAAGCACTGCAGAGCATCGAATCCGATGAGATCTACAGCAGATCAGGCAAGACGGAATTCGGGTATCTCTATCCCGGAGAGGCTGCCGATGAGTTGCTGGAGGAGCGCATGGAGGGGTTTCTCTATCGAGTCGATCAGCTTCGTGATTTCAGCGATCAGAGGCTCGCACAGGAGTTCGTCATCGGGATCCTGCTGGGGTTCCACCTGTGCAGCAGCGAGGGAAGAGCAGATCTGCTCGATGACAGTCCTGATGCTCTTATGGAATTCTCAGAGAGGATCGCACAGGACTGGATCAGATCCCTCACAGACCCGAAGACTGTCAAGTCGTTCGTTGAAGAGGTCAGCAGAGTCTGTCCTGATTTCACCCATCTCCATAGACTGACCGGTCAATGAGCTGAAGAGATAGGGCTATCCCGGTCTGAGCAGGTCAGGACCGGGATAGTCTGGTTTGAAGACTAACGGAGCACAGGAGCGATCTGTCCAGCGATCCCGGTGGGTACTACCGTTGTGTAGGACTTCGCAAGAAGTAAGGGGATCTCTGAAGCCTTCTTCCTGGATGAGAGATTCGAGGTTTCTGTCATCCATTTCTCAGCAGCTTCATACATCTTCCTCATCGTGCCGGGGGCTTTCAGCCCTGCTGAAAAAAACCTTCTCCCATTTGATTACTATATATCGGCATATAGAACTTCACGTCCGGATTAGGAGAATCCATCTCAACAACATCGATCATAGCGAACATGTGGTCATGCAATTCTGTACTCTTCAGCTGATCAAGAGTCTTGATCCTGGAAACATCCAGGGTCTGAAACTTTTGACATGCGATCCATAGATTATCAAGCCTTCTTCTTTTGACTCGGATCAGGAAC
>LQAI01000096.1_pt1 | contig 29136 bp, 33 predicted proteins | sample 1535821 | NCBI WGS metagenome assembly LQAI01 (sample SAMN04331586, study PRJNA305678) | bioreactor metagenome | isolation source: bioreactor_5 inoculated with Wadden Sea sediment 1st replicate of a... | place: Germany:Bremen | reverse complement strand
TTTCCCTGATTTCTTCAGGGGTTCGGGCTTTTTTTTTGTTTTGAATCAATTTGTTCAGGAGCGGTCCGGATTTTAAAGTTACCGGTTTAACGCTTTGACCTGTCGGATCAGTTTTGAAACCTTGACAATGTCTTTGATTCCCGGCTTCGATTCCACACCGGAGGACAGATCAACACCCGCCGGCCTGACAAGGGTGGTGGCCTGGTCTATATTGTCACAGGACAATCCCCCGGCAAGAAACACAGGATGAACATACGCCGTTTTTTGAGCCAGGCCGTAGTCCCAGGTTTCGGCGTTTCCTCCGGGCAGTCTGCCCTTGCCGCATTCGACCAGAAAGAAATCCGCCTGGTTATACAGTGACTTAATGGTGTCCAGTCCGGGAAAACGGGAGGCAAACACCGCTTTCATGACCGTGAGGTGATGGGCTTTGAGCGCGCTGATCAGTCCGGGAGGTTCCTGGCCATGAAGTTGCACCCCGTTGAGTCCACAGGCGGTGGCGGTCTTCAGGATCGTTGCCAGCGATTCATTTACAAACACCCCCCAGACCTGCACATGGGCGGGCAATGCCGCCGCAATCATTCTTGCCCGGTGCCTTGTCACATGCCGGGGGCTTTGGGGATAGAATACCAGACCGATGATATCTGCCCCGGCCCGGACACAGGCAGCTGCATTCCCAGGATCAGTCAATCCACAGATTTTGACCAGGGGACGTATGGCTGATCGCAGGGGGCCGTGCTTTAGCCTGACAGGATTATGCATCACTTCTCAATGAGCCGATGAATGCGTGGGGATCCGCTGACCGGATAATACTTTCTCCGATCAGGAAGTTGAAGATCCCTGCGTGAATCCCTTTGACAATATCCGCTCGGCAGGAAAACCCGGATGCTGCCACCGGCACGATCTCTTTTGGAAGCAGTGGCCCGATCCGGACGGCCGCTTCCGGATCCACCTCCAAAGTGGAGAGATTTCGATTGTTAATACCGACGATATGCGCTCCAGTTTTCAAGGCCTGGTCCATTTCCCATTCCGACGCGATTTCCACCAGCGGTTCCATGTCAAGTTCCCGGGCCAGGCTGATGAAATCCGACTGCTGATCTGCCGACAACAGCGTGGTCATGATCAGGACAGCCGCAGCTCCGGCCTGCCGGGCTTCATAGATCTGATATTCATGAAAAACGAAATCCTTTCTGAGTACCGGTAGGCGGGTGTGACCGCACACGGTTTCTAAATCTGTCAGGCTGCCTTTGAAATAGACAGTTTCCGTGAGTACGGAAATGGCCCTGGATCCGGCATTTTCATAGATTTGGGCGTATTCTTTCACATTCAAATCCACGCACAGATCTCCTTTGGATGGAGATGCTTTCTTGATTTCCGCGATAATCCCCACATCCGCAGGCGTTCCAGCTGCCATGGCATCTGAAAAATCCGGTGGCACAGCCAGCGTTTCTGCTTTCCGCCGCAGGGATGTCAAGGGCATGCGCTGACGGTGGGAGGCGATTTCCGCAAGCTTGATCTCCTTGATGGTTTTCAGGAATCCGGTGACTGCCATGTTACGCATTCTCCTGTGTGAACTGAATCAGATCCTTAAGTTTTTTCATGGCCCGGCCGGAATCAATGGCAGCGGCTGCCATCTGAATGCCCTCGCCAATGTCAGCGGCTGCTTCGGCGGCCACGAGCCCGGCACCGGCATTGATCAGTACAATGTCCCGGGGCGGGCCTTTGTCGCCGGACAAAATTCGGGACAGAATATCTGCATTTTTTCGGGCATTTCCGCCCTGAAGATCTTTGGGGGCTGCGTAATCGTCAAAATAGATCAATGGATCCAGGTCATAGGATTTGACCTGTCCGTCAGACAGCTCCGTCACCCGGGTCCGGTCTGTGGTTGTGATTTCATCCATACCGTCATGGCCGTGGACCACAAACGCTTTTTGACTCCCAGCAAGTGCAGGGCTTTGGCAAACATTTCCGTCAGTGCCGGGGCATAGACGCCCACGATCTGACAGGAGGCAGCTGCCGGATTGGTGAGCGGCCCCAGCATATTGAAAATACTTCGGATGCCGCACTCCTTCCGGGCCCGGGCCGCATGCTTCATGGCACCATGGAAAACCGGGGCAAACAAAAACCCGATGCCGATATCATTGACCGCCTCTTCCACGATTTCCGGTTCCACCGCCAGGTTGACGTTCAATGCTTCCAGTACATCTGCACTGCCGCACCGGCTGGAAATGCTCCGGTTGCCGTGTTTTGCCACGGTAACGCCGGCGCCGGCCACTACAAATGCGGTGGTCGTGGAGATGTTGAATGACCCCGAAGCATCACCGCCAGTGCCGCAGGTGTCGATCACTTTTCGGGACAACGTCTGAATCCGGGCAGCCTCTCTGCGCATGGCCCGGGCAGCCCCTGCCAGTTCTTCAAAAGTTTCACCTTTGGTGGCGAGTGCCGCCATGAATGCCCCGGTCTGGGCCGGGGTAATCCGGCCTGAAAAAATATGGGTGATCATGTCAGCCGCCTGTTCCTGGGTCAGGTTCTGGCCGCAGATGATCTGGTTGAGATGCTTTGTGAACGTCATTGGGCCACTCCTTTAATGAAATTGCGGATCAGTCGTTTCCCCACTTTTGTCATGAAAGATTCCGGGTGAAACTGTACTCCCTGGGTGGGATGGTCTGTATGGCGAAGCCCCATGATCTCACCATCGTCTGATCTGGCCGTGATTCTGAGACATGCCGGCAGATCCGATTCCCGGACAGCCAGGGAGTGATACCGCATCACCGAAAACGGCCGGGCAAGACCGGCAAAGATCCGCTCACCATCCGCGGTCACCATGGACGTCTTGCCGTGCATGATCTTTTTGGCATGGACAATGGTGCCGCCAAATGCCTGGGCAATGACTTGATGGCCTAAGCAGACCCCTAAAATGGGAATGGTGCCGGACAATTCCCTGACGATGCTAAGGGAGATCCCTGCATCCTCTGGCCGGCCCGGGCGGGGGAGATGACAATGGCATGGGGGGCCATATCGCGGATGTCATGGACCCGGATGGCATCGTTTCTGAATACCTCCACAGATACACCTGTGTGCAGCAGGTAGTGGACCAGATTAAAGGTAAAGGAATCGTAATTATCAATGATGAGCACGTTCATAGGGGATCTCCAAAGGGGGATTGGATGGATCTGTATGGGAAAGCGCCAGCTTGAGAGCGGATTCCACGCTTTTTGCCTTGTTTTTGCATTCTTGAAGCTCCGTGTCCGGATTGGAATCATGGACAATGCCGGCGCCGGCCTGAACTGTCAGAGTCTGGTTCTCCATGACAGCGGTGCGGATGGTGATGGCAAAATCCATGTTGCCAGTAAAGGATATGTATCCGGCTGCTCCGCCGTATATCCGCCGGGGGCAGTTTTCCAGCCCGGAAATAATTTCCATGGCCCGGATTTTGGGCGCACCGGTGAGGGTCCCGGCAGGAAAAGTTGCCCGGAACAAGTCCAGGGCATCATAAGCGGGTGCCAGGTCGCAGATGATATTGGACACCAGGTGCATGACATGAGAATAGCGCTCAATGACCATGGTATCGGTCACCTGGACCGTGCCGGGCCGGGCCACCCGGCCCAAATCGTTACGTCCCAGATCAATGAGCATCACATGCTCGGCTTTTTCCTTTTCATCATTGAGCAGTTCGTCTGCCAAGGCCTGGTCCTCCTGAAAGGTCGCGCCTCTGGGCCTAGTGCCGGCTATGGGCCGAAGGGTGGCCATGCTGTTTTCCAGGCGGACCATGGTTTCAGGGGATGACCCCGCAATGACCCGGTCGGCAAAATCCATGAAAAACATGTAGGGAGACGGGTTGATATACCGCTGGGCCCGGTAGAACCGGACCGGGTCCAGGTCTGTGACACAGGAAAACGGCTGGGAAAATACCGCCTGAAAGATGTCTCCTTCCTGAATGTGATGTTTGATGGTGTTCACACCGTCCAGGTAACGCCCGGCCGGTATTTGTGACAAAAGTGCGGCAGGTTCGCACCGTTTTTCGTCTGTATCTGCCGGGGTCGGCGCGTTCACGGTGTCAAGCAGCCGGACCAGATCATCATATGCCTGGTGGTAGGCAGCATCCCGGTCGGTATTTTTATCCAGATAACAGATCCCCACACAGGTCAGGGTCTGCTGGATATTGTCAAAAATGATCATCTGTTCCGGGATGATGAAATGGGCATATGGATCAGTTTCCGGCAGTGAGACCGGAATATTTTCAAAAAACGTCACCATTTCATAGGCCACATACCCGGTCAATCCGGTCCAGAATCGAGGCAGTTCCGGCATGGGTGCGGGCTGGTATGCCTGGATGATCCGGCGGATCACGGCAAGGGGGTCGTTGCCGTGGGCAATGGTCTGGCAGGTTTCTTCCGGGGTATTCAGCCGGGTCACCAGTTTCACATGATCGGCAAACACCTGCACACGCCCGTGGGGCCGGATTCCCAAAAACTGTATCTGGCCCACCGTTCGGCGCCTTCCACGCTTTCCAAAAGAAAACATTCGGTACCTTTTTTCCGGCATTTGGCTAAAATGGACACCGGAGTGTGGGTGTCTGCCAGAACCCGGATACACACCGGCACAATATTGTGGGTTTCTGCCAGATCCTTGAACCGGCGGTTGTCTGGAAATCGGGATAAAATCATTACAGATCCTGTTTTGTGAAAATGGTTCAAATGTCGGGAAATTAAATGATTTGGGTGGGGTTGTCAAGACAAATGTTTCTATTTAAAGAAACATTTCAAATAAAAGTTTGCCTGGGGAATTGTCTGAAAATGTGGTACAAGCAGGGCCTGGGATGGCATAATTTTAAGAAGATGTTTTTTAAGGATACGCTCAAATGCTGCTATTGTTTCCCCCGGTGGCCAAACCCTGCGAACCGCCGGCTGGTGTCGCTTATTTGGCAGCGGCTCTTCAGGAGAACGGTATTGACTGCCATGTGGCAGACACAAATATCCAGGGGCTTCTTTACCTGATCAGCCAGGATTTGACTGTCACCGATTCCTGGTCGGCAAGGGCATTGAAAAACCGGGACACGATCCTGGCGGACCTTCGGAACCCTGACCTGTATGCCAATGAAGACCGGTATCATCAGCGGGTCTATGATTTGAACAAATTGTTGTCCCTGGCCGTGGACACTTCCCGGTTTAAGGTGACCTTGAGTGATTATACGGATCGATATCTATCTCCTTTGCGCAGCGCCGACCTTTTGAAAAGCGCCGGTGCCTGGGATGCCAATCCGTTTTTTTCTTTTTTTGAAGATCGTCTCAGGCCCATGCTGGCCCAGTGGGATTCCCCCTGGGTGGGAATTTCTCTGTGTTATCTGAACCAGGCCCTGGTCGGGTTTGCCCTGGCCGGATGGATCCGGAAAAATTTCCGGAAAAAAGATAGTCATGGGCGGAGGGTTGATTTCTTCCTGGATGAGCCGGCCGGATTTCAATTCTCCTTTTTCCGGGCTCATCGACCACTTGATCCCCGGGGAAGGGGAAGTTCCGCTGCTGGATTTTCTGGGGAAACCCGGCACCACCCGGCGCCATTATGTGCCGGATTTCGGATTTGCCGACAGCGCTGATTATGTATCCCCGGCCCGGATCCTGCCGTTTAGAACCACCATCGGGTGTTACTGGCGCAAATGCCGGTTCTGTCCTGAAAAAGCGGAAACAAGGGCCTACAGCACTCAGCGGGCGTCCAGAATCCTGGCAGATACAGTGACATTGGCACGCCGGTTCCAGCCGGATACCCTGCATTTTATCGATGATGCCGTCACCCCGCGTTTTGCGGGCCCTGGCCGATGCCGGGCCGGATGTGCCGTTCACCTGGTACGGATTTGTCCGGTTTGAAAAATCCTGGATGACCCGGACTTCTGTGTCCGGCTCAGGCAAAGCGGATGCCGCATGCTCAAGCTGGGGCTGGAATCCGGTGATCAGGCCGTGTTGGATCAGATGAACAAAGGCACTTCTCTCGACCGGGTTTCCCGCATATTGACGTATCTTCACCAGGCCGGGATTTTTACCTATGTGTATCTGCTGTTCGGGACCCAGTTCGAGGACAAGATATCGGCCCATTCCACGCTGACATTTACCAAAGCCCATGAGGCATATATCGATTATCTGAACCTGGCGGTGTTCAACCTTCCCCGGTTCTGTGAAGATGCCGAAGATCTCGAAACCAAAGAATTTTACCAGGGGGATCTGTCGCTGTATTCAAACTTTGTGCATCCGTGCGGATGGGACAGAAAACAGGTGAAACGGTTTCTGGATAAAACGTTCAAAAAGCAGTTGGCAATCGGATCCAGGTTCAGGAAGAACCCGGCGTTTTTTTCTGCCAATCATGCCATGTTTTTCAATCCGGTATGGCAGAAACGGCAGAGTGCATCCTCTGAATCTGACAACAGTGCCAATTAATTGACAATGGATATTAAACAGGGATGAAACCATGACAGCTGAAATACTTTCCACCGGAGATGAGGTGCTCCTGGGCGACCTGGTGGACACAAACAGTGCGTTTTTATGTGACCGGCTCAAACAGATGGGGATACGGGTATCCCAGATCACAGTCAAAGGGGATGATGTGGATGCCATCTGTGAGGTGGTGCAGGCCATTTCGAAACGGGCAGAGATCTGTCTGGTCACGGGCGGACTGGGACCTACCCAGGATGATGTCACCGCCATGGCCTGTGCCAAGGCCATGGATGAATCTTTGATTTTAAATCCCGACGCGCTGGCTTCCATGAAAGGTTATTTTGACCGCCGGGGATTCGACCTGACACCGGACAACGAGAAACAGGCCTGGCTGCCGGTATCGGCGACGGTTCTGGAAAATATCCATGGGACGGCCCCTGGATTTGCGTTTCAGCTCAACCGGTGCCGGTTTTTCTGCATGCCCGGCGTGCCTTCTGAAATGACGCAGATGATGGAGACGAAGGTTGTCCCTCAGATTCAGGCCATTCAGGGGGGGCGGAATCAAGTGATCATCCGCCGGTTTACGGTGTTCGGGCTTCATGAATCCAGGGTCGGATCATTGCTGAATTCGTTTGATGACCGGTTTCCCGGCATCCGGCTGGGGTTCAGGGCCAGTTTCCCCATTATTGAAGTCAAGCTGGTGAGTGACAGCGGAGCGGACTTACCGGAAACGAAAAATCTGCTGGACCGGGCCGGTCTGTGGGTGGCACAGCAGCTGGGCCGCAAGGTGGTGTCGGATGAGGGCTTGTCTCTGGAAGCAGAGGTGGGCCGGTGCCTTGCCAAGCAGGGGCAGACCCTGGCGGTGGCTGAATCCTGCACCGGCGGACTGATCTCTCATTTGATCACTCAGGTACCGGGCAGTTCGGATTATTTTTTACTGTCCGCGGTCACCTATGCCAATTCCGCAAAAATCAGTGTGCTGGGAGTCCGTCCCGAAACGCTGGAGAGATTTGGGGCGGTTCATGAATCCACCGCCATGGAGATGGCTGCAGGGGCCAGAAGATTGGCAGAATCGGACTGGGCTGTTTCCACCACCGGTATCGCTGGTCCGGGCGGGGGACCGACACTGAAACCGGTGGGAACCGTGTGTATCGGTGTGGCCGGTCCCGGCGGGGTGGCAGAGGCCAGGAAATTTGAATTCCGGTTTGATGACCGGGACAAAAATAAGAAAATGTTTGCCGCCATGGCCTTGGAATTGCTCAGGCGGTACCTGACCGATCAAATATCTGCTTGAACCAGGCCATGGTCCGGGCTTCGAATTCCGACTGATGCACCGGAGATGACATGGGATGATCTCCGTTTTTCTGGATGATTCCATGTTTGGGAGGCTGCATGCTTTCCAGCAGATTTCTGGCGTTTTCTACCGGCACGATCTGATCGGCATCTCCGTGAAAAACCAGCACATGGTGGAGGAAACAGGCTTTGTCTGTTAGATCGAACAGCAGGTTTTTTTGAAAAACGATAACGGCAGATCCGGTCTGGTTTCCGTACCTTGTGTGGGAATATTTTGAATGGTGCGGCTTTTGAGCGGGGCCGAACACAAAACCCCCCCGCACAGACGACCGAAAGTTTCTTCCAGGGTCTGCCAGGCATTGATGCAGGTGGCACCGCCCATGGAAGAGCCGAACACCCCCAGATTCCGTGACGTCATGTTCAGGCCAAGGACATAGGTCACGGCTGCCACAAGTCCCGGGTTCGCTTTTCAAGGGAGGTGTCTTTGATAAAATCCCCTTGGCTGTCTCCGCATCCCCGGTGGTCAAACCGGAAAAAGCGATGCCGTTTTCCGGCAGGAGCCGGGACAGTACCTGTTGTTTGGCGGAAAACCGGGAACCTTCCAGTCCGTGGGAACCCACTACCAGGGGCGGATAAGGTGTGTCCGGCAAGCACAGTTCTCCTTTCAATATCCGCTGATCTGCCATAAATCGGGTCTGAATGATGTGCATCTTGTTTTTATGCCATGAAGCCGGTATAATCACAAGCTTTTTAAACGGAAACCGGAAAATTGGGATATATGCCATGGGCATCAAGAAACGCAGCGTGTGTGAACTGGAAATCATTGATCTGGCTTTTGGCGGAAAAGGCCTGGCAAAACCGGACGGGTTTCCCGTGTTTGTGGACCGTTGCGTGCCAGGGGACCGGGTCCGGGTCAAGATTGTCAAAAAGAAAAAAGGCTGGGCCGAAGCAAAGCTGATTGAAATTCTTTCAAGATCCTCCCTGCGCCGGGAGGCCCGGTGCCGGTATGCGGATTTCTGCGGGGGATGCAAATGGCAGCAAATCCCTTATGAGATCCAGCTGGCCTATAAAAAACAGCATGTGGTGCAATCTCTGGCCCATATCGGCCGGTTGTCCCATGTGCCGGTGAAAGAGGTGATTCCGTCCGACCAGGCGTTTGAATATCGTAATAAAATGGAATTTTCCTGCTCGGCCAGGCGGTGGCTGATGCCCGAGGAGCTGGCCGATGACACCGTTGCCAAGGACTTAGGGATCGGGCTTCATGTGCCCGGCACCTTTGATCAGGTGATCGATATTCACCATTGCGATATCATGCCGGAACAGGGCAATGCCATTTTAGCCCATGTCAGGGAATTCATCCGGACCTCCGGACTGCCGGCCTATCACCTGCGCCATCATACCGGATTCTGGCGGTACGTGATGCTGCGCCATTCCGTGGCCCTGAACCAGTGGATGGTGAACATCGTGACCCGGGACAAGAACCGGTCCGTGGTCACCCGGCTGGCGGATTCTCTGGCCGGGTCGTTTGACAACCTGGCATCTATTGTCAACAATATCACAGACGCGAAATCCGGTGTCAGCACGGGCAAAGAAGAGATCCTGCTGCACGGCAGAGCGGTGATTACCGAACGCCTGGGCCGGTTCGCGTTCGAAATTTCCGCCAATTCCTTTTTCCAGACCAACACCCGGGCCTGTGAAAAACTGTATGACGTGGTGGCCCGTTACTGTGATCTCATCGGCCGGGAAACGGTCCTGGATCTGTATTCCGGCACCGGCACCATCCCCATTTGGCTGTCGGACCAGGCCGCCCGGATCACCGGAATCGAAATTGTTGAAACCGCGGTGGCGGATGCTAAAAAAAACGCAGCCGTCAATTTTATCGACAACTGTGAATTTCTGGTGGGCGATATCCGGCAGGTGCTGCCGCAACTGCCAAAAACCCCGGACATTGTGGTAATCGATCCTCCCCGGGTGGGTATGCACAAGGATGTGGTGGCTCAGGTTCTGGCCCTGGGACCGAAAACAGTCGTGTATGTATCCTGCAATCCCGCCACCCTGGCCCGGGATCTTGAGATGCTGGTACCCGCTTACGAAGTGGTGGAGGTCCAACCGGTGGACATGTTCCCCCACACCTATCATATCGAGTCCGTGGCATTGCTGAAACGCCGATAATCACAATCGGCGAGGTCGTTCAAATTACTGCCGGAAATCAGACTGGGGCGGTCAGCGGGACGTAGAGTCTTTCCCGTCTTGTTTGGGTTCTGAGAACAGACAGTTGAGGATGATCATGTCATCATCCTTCTCCGTTTTGACTTGGTAGGGCAGTTTGTTGAACAGCCGGATCATGCCTTTGTTCTGGGGAGAAGTATAGGCGATCAGGCCCTTGATTCCGTTGTCTTTTGCAGCAACCGCCAGTTTTTCCTGAAGTACTTTGGCAATACTCATGCCTGATATTCATGAGAGACGGAAAACGCTATTTCCGCCATATTCAGGATTGGATTTCTGAAGTATTCTCCCACGGCAATGATTTTTTCAAATCCCAGCTCTCCGATGGTGGCCACAATGGTCAGGTCATTGATATAATCGATTTCATAGGTGGTTTCGATCTGGGGATGGACAAAACTTTTTTTTTCATGGAAAAACCGGGAGATGATGTCTCCGCGGTTCATGTTGTAGTAGTGTTCCTGGACCCCCCGCTCATCAATGGGCTTGGCCGGTCGGAAATTGATGGGAATACCTTGAATAGTGATGGTTTCCTCATACTTGAGCGGATACACTCCCTTGATTGCCTGCTTGAACTGGCGACCCACATCGATGAGGTCCAGTTCCTTGGCATTTGCAAACAGCTCATCCCGGAAATCGGGATGTGCGATGCTGATCAGGGCCATGGCCCGTTCCTGAAGGGTTTTACCGAACAGGTTCACCGCCCCGTATTCGGTTGCCACAAACTGGACGTCTCCTCTGGGCACCACCACAGCGGTGTCTGACATATAGGGGATGATCCGGCTGGCATTTCCATTGTCCGTTGTGGATGTCAGAATGAGGATGGATTTCCCTTTTGGAGACATGGCTGCCCCCCGGGTGAAATCCAGGAGTCCGTTGATGCCGGTGTAATTGTTCAGGGGCAGGGCATCCGCCGCCACCTGGCCGGTCAGGTCGATGGCCATGGCCGTGTTCAACGTCACCATCTGGTTGTGGCGGCCGATGACGGTGGGGTTGTTGATATAGTCGGACGGATGAAATTCAATAGACGGGTTGTCATCGATGAATTCGTAGAGCATGGATGAGCCCACCGCACTGCCAGCCACCAGTTTGCCGTTGTTGAACCCTTTTTTCTTGTTTGTGATCACTCCCATGGAAAACAGTCGCATCATGGGTTCGGACAGATACTGGGAATGAACCCCAAGGTCATTTTTTTCCGACAGACAGACCATAGTGGCGTCGTTTGTGATGCCCAGACTGGTTTGAATGGTCGATCCGTCATTGATCAGCCGGGAGATATGTTTGGCGATGGTATTGGCGGTTTCCATCTCCGGAAGCGGTTCGATGGTGAGCAGTTCCTCTTCGTGTTCCACAATGAAATCCACATCATTGACATGGATGAAGCTTCGGCCCAGAACCCGGGGCATGTTGGGGTTCACCTGGCAGATGACCAGATCCGCAGATTCACAGGCCGCCATGTTGATATCCACGGATACCCCCAGGCTCATCCATCCGAAATCATCCGGTGGGGATGCCTGGATCAGGGCCGCGTTCAGGGGCATGAGCCGGGACTTGAACAGATGGGGAATCTGGGACAGGTTGATGGGGGTGATGAAACGCCTGTTTTTTTTGATTTTGGTGGGGGAGGCAGATCCCAGATAAAAGGACCGGATATTAAACTGCTGGGAATGGGACCGGTTGGCAATCAGGGTCAACGGTCCACTTTCAATACTCAGCAGCCGGACGATTTCCAGATCGGTAAACCGTTCCGAAACCTTGGACAATTCATTGACCAGGTGCTGGGGCTCTCCACAGGAGGAGCCGATGAAAACACGTTGTCCCGGCCGTATATGCTGCAGAGCGTTTTCAGCGCTGCACGCTTTTTGAACATAGGCGTCTGCCCAGTATGTCGTTTTCGGCATAATTTCAAATCTCCCCGAGGTTGATCCGTCTTTCAGCGTCCTGTGTGATATCATAGCCAAAAAAAACCACAAGGAAACCAAAAAGCATAAAAAATGGAAAAGTAAAATAAAATTATAAAATTGATCAGGTTCGGATGTTTTCATTTTTATCCTTGCGATATTCATGGAAATTTTATATATTTAAAAAATATTGACTAAAAAATGAATCAGCTTCATACCAGAATGGTGTAAAAATGGGCATCCACGAGAGGAAACAAAGAGAAAACACGCCGCGCCGGGATATCATCAATGCAGCCCGTCGAATCTTTTCGGTCAAAGGTTCAACAGTGCGACTATGGAGGAGATCGCTAATGAAGCGGAGCTGAGTCCCGGGACCCTGTATCTGTATTTTAAGAACAAAGAGGAACTGCATACCTCGCTTTCCATCGACATTCTCAAATATCTGTCCACCCAGATCCAAAAAGTGGTCAATCAGGATATCTGTGTGGAAGAAAAGATAGAACGGTTCAGGGATGTGTTTATTGATGTGTATGATTATGATCCCAGTATTCTGATCAATCTGTTTCACCTCCAATCTGGGGAAACCCTTCACAATCTGTCCGACGAAATGATGCAGCAGCTCAAGGAAAACTCGGCCCGGGCCCATGGTGCTATTATAGAAGTAATCAGGGAGGGCATTGAAAAAGGTATTTTTGTCGATGAGCACCCGGTGGCCCTGGCAGATGTGCTGTGGGGATCCTATGCCGGAATCGTGCTGTGGGTGGACTCCAAAAAAAGCTGGATGACCATAAGGATTTTGTCAAATCCACTCTTATCACGGCATTCAAGGTTATTATTCAGGGATTGAAAAAAAATTGAGAGGCATCTGCTCTGAATATGCCTGTCTTCAGGGCATGTGTTGCCGGATTCCATCCACAAAGATTTCCGGTTTGATGGGTTTTCCAATATATTCGGTGGCACTGGCTGCCAGAACTTTCTTTTTGTCCCCGGCCATGGCATAGGCGGCTACAGCAATAATGGGGATATCAGCTACTTCTGCATGGGTTTTTAATACGTTGGCCATTTCATATCCGTTCGTTTCAGGGGGCTATATATCCAGTAAAACGGTCCGAGGTCTGTGCTGACGGGCTGTTTTCTGCTGTCCCGCCCGGTTTTCGTCCCGGTGGGGTGATGGAAATCCGTTTTTCTCCAGCAGATAATTGCCATCCTACGGGCTGCATATCGCCATGGGCAGCGGGAATTTAACTTTTTCCGATATATAGGCTTCAGGGACCGATAGTAGGGGAAACCAGGATTTTTTTCAAGAAGGAACGCGTCCAATTAGGTGTCAGCAAATCAAGGCGTATTCATCCAGATCCCTTGAAATCCTTGCGGTTAAGGCAATCTGTATTTTTGGCATACTATATTTATGATAAAGAATGTCATTTATAGAAAATCTCTGTCAGCTCAATGCTTGACAAGCATGCGTTTCATTGAAAATCGCCAGTATACTGAATCAGACTCCAATTCTTTGCTCCCACGACTTTTGGCAATCCTCTTTCATTTAAAATCTGTGAGTTAAAAATTGATTTGCAGTGTAGTAGTCATACCAAAACCTGAAATATTTTTCGACCAATGGGACTTTTTATTGTTTGTCAATCGTTTTTCAAGTAGACTGTAAATTCTACCAAAAAAAGGAGGGCTGTCATGAAAAAGGTCATTGTTTGGGTGTTCATCATTTTTATTAGTGTTATCTGGTTATCATGCGCCTGGGCGGACAATGAAAAAATTGTCATCAAACGAGACGGCTATGGTGTGTCCCATGTTTATGCGGAAAGCGTATTCGGTATATTCTATGGTTATGGCTATTCTATTGCCCGAGACCGTCTTTTTCAAATCGATATGGTTCGTTATACAGGGCAGGGCAGGGCAGCAGAGGTACTGGGTTCAGAATATGTTGATTTCGATAAGAAAATTCGTGCGAATTATCAGCCGGGGTCCATTCGCGAACAGCTGGCAAATTTGCCGCCCGAAGACAGGGATGTGTTTGAAGGCTATGCAGCCGGCATCAATGCCCGTCTTGAAGACATCCAGAAAGACCCTGGGCTGCTTCCCAGGCAGTACAGCGATTTCAGCTTTAATCCAGAGCCCTGGGATGCATTTGATGTGGCCATGTTGTTTGTCGGCTCCATGCTGAATCGTTTCGGTGATTTCAATACTGAGCCGGCAAATCTAAAAATTTTAATGGCTTTGAAAGAAAAACACGGCCCGGAGAAAGCTATGGCAATATTTGATCAGCTGCTCCCCCGTGTGGTAGAAGGTGCGCCCACGACCATCCCGGCAGAAGATTGGCCAAACAAACAAGCAAGTTGTATGGCTTATACAAACGATTACCTTAGTCTGGCATCTTTGAATGTTCCTGACTGGGCTGACCCAGGAGAAATCTATCAAGAACATGCCTTCAGCAATATCGTTATTTTGGGTAAAGACAAAGCGGAAGGTGCGGATGCAATCCTTATGAACGGCCCTCAGTTTGGAAACTATGTGCCCGGATATGTGTATTCCATCGGTCTTCACGGCGCTGGTTTTGATCTGGTGGGCAATACCCCTTATGGGTATCCGGTCATTTTGTTCGGATACAACCGGAATATCACCTGGGGAAGTACCTGGGGAGCAGGTGATATCATTGACATTTACCAGTTAAATCTCAATCCGGATAATCCTCTTCAATACCAATACCATGGCGCCTGGAAAGAAATGGAAAAAAGAACGGAGAAGATACTGGTGAAAGGCCAGAATTCTGTCAGCACAGATATTTTCTGGACAGTTCACGGGGGCGTCATTCTCAGGGATCCTGAGAAAAACACCGCCCTGAGCAAACGTCGATCCTGGGAAGGATTTGAGCTGGAAACCCTCCTTGGCTGGATGAATACGACCCGGGCAGAGAACTGGGAGCAATGGATCGAGCAGGCTTCCCGCTCTGCTTTGAATATCAATATGTACTACGCTGATAAACAGGGCAACATCGGATATGCTTTCACAGGCAAATATCCCGATCGCCAAGAGGGTCATGACAACCGTCTGCCTGTCCCGGGAGATGGCAGCATGGACTGGAACGGCTTTCTTCCATTTGAAAACAACCCAAAAGTGTATAACCCGGAGCAGGGCTTCATTATCAATTGGAACAACCGGCCGGCTTACGGCGGTGTTCTGAATCCCGACATGTTCTGGTATTCATGGAGCAAGGCGGATCGGGTGGAAGTCCTGATGGATTACGTAAAGGCCCGTGCGAAACTGGAACCCGAAGAGCTCTGGAATCTAATTGAACACTCATCGTTTCATGATGTGAATGCCCGTTATTTTTGCCGATCATCGCTAAAGCCGGAACCATCGCAACGGATGAACGGGTTAAAAAGGCAGCGCAGGCTTTGCGGGAATGGAGTCTTCAAAGCAGGGATGACAATCAGGATGGAAAATATGACGAACTGGGCACTGCCATTTTTCGAACATTTCTCTCCCACATGATCAAGGAGACTCTGGCAGATGATTTGGACAAGGCCTTTCCGTTTTTTGCAGGTTCGGGATACCCCACCCCGGAAAAACCAATGACCAGCGGGCTCAATCTTCAGATTGGAACCAAGGCGATCGCAGAGTCGCTGCTTGCCCCGGCAGATCAAAAATTTGATTTTTTCAATGGAGTACCTCCTGAATCGGTCACGCTGAAAGCGCTTACGGCCGGCATTGATGAACTGGAAAAAACATATGGCAATGATATGGCTGATTGGAGGATCCCTGCCGCCCCCATGGGTTTTGTGGCAGAAAATTTTATGCAGATTCCCCAGGCGTCAAAAAAGGAAGCAACTCAACTGACCCCCGCAATGAACCGTGGCACTGAAAACAACTTGACCGTTTTTAAGGATGGAAAACCGGTGGGCTGGGAAGTGACGCCTCCCGGACAAAGCGGATTTGTGGCAGCAGACGGTACGGCGGATAAACACTGTATGGATCAGATGGACATGTACGCCGGATTTGACAAAAAACGGACCTATTTGTTCCCTGAAGACGTGGATGCCAACAAGGTGGATGAAGTGGTTTTGATAATTTCAAAATAATCGCTGATAGATGATCAATTCATAAGCACGAGCGGATTTTGCCAACATTAAGTCCGCTCGTTTTTTTTGAATTTATCCCAGTGAATATTTTTGAATTGAACCATCGGCATAATTGGTTTTTAAATATTCCAGACGCCAATTCTGTTCATGTCCCCGACTGTTTCACTATCGGTGTTATGCTCAAACGATGAATTCCTTATGATCCGGTAAGTTCATTCTGTTCTTCTTAATAAAACATCGATGGCTTCAATGAGAACGTTATCAACCGATGTGCCTTTTTTTCTGGCATACCGCTGTATCCGTTCAACCATCCGGCAGGGCAGTTCAACTGTGAAGTTCTGGGTGGGGTCCGCACATTCGTTGATGTTCATGTCTTCAGGCATTATGTCTCCTTTGATGAAATAGATCCGAATTTTTTCATGGTTTCAAAATTTGTGCAAGAGGAATATAAACTCCCGGTCCCGATCGTCTGCCATAACCAAAAACCGACCTTCCCGACCTGGTAGGTCCCCAGACGAAAAGCCTTCTTTTTTCTGCCGGCGTTTGATAAAAGTATGCATAATGGGTCAGCTCCATAAGACAAACCCTGCCGGACTTCAGCTCTTTGAAGCACCGGCCCATAGGTTGGTTGATTCGTCAATTCGATTACCGGAAAAATTCGACCAGAAACATGATGATATCCGGAAATACTGTGGCAATGAGCATTGCGACAACCCAGGCCCCAAGAAACGGCCAGGCTTCTCTTGCAATAGCCCCCATTTTCTCCCTGCAGACCGGAGCTGCGATCCACAGCTGAGGACCCATCGGCGGCGTGATTTCACCGATGAGGGAATTTGTAACAGCAAGAACGCCGTAAAAACCGGATCTATTCCCAGACTGATGACGCTGGGGATAAACAAGGGCAGAACAATTATGACCATGGGCAGGCTGGAAAAGAAAAAGCCCATCACCAGCAGAACTAAATTGACCATCATCATGAAACCCAGTGGTCCAAGCTCCAGCGAGATGACATATTCAGTAATGATCTGGGGAAGTTCGATATAAGCAAACATACGTCCCATGAGATCGGCGCCGATAATTAAAAAATAGATCATAGAACTGATTTTGACGGTATCTATGGTGGCTTCCATGATTTTACCCCAGGTCAGTTCCTTGTATATAAAAAAGCCAATGAGAAGCGAGTACAGACAAGCGACTGATGCGGCTTGTGTCGGGCTGAAATATCCGCCATAAATTCCGCCCAGCACCAGAACCGGCATCAGTATCAGGGGCAGAATTTTTATGAATCCCAGCTGTTTTTCTTTCCACGAGGCCTTTGACATGGTTGCATAATTTCGTTTTTTGCAAATCATGACTGCAACGACACACATTAAAAAAGCGGTCAAAAGCCCCATGCCGACACCGCCCATGAAAAGGTCCACAATGGAGATTCGATTCAGTGCGCCGAAAATGATGAAAAACAAACTTGGGGGAATGAGAAGCCCAAGTTCTGCGGAGGTGACTGCAAGGCCGGATGCAAAGGGTCTGTCATAGCCGTTCTCCACAAAAACAGGCACCATGACCGTTCCGATGATGGCAAGACAGGCAGCTGCCGATCCGGATATGGATCCCAGAAATGCTGCGAAAATGATGCCCGCAACGGCCAGGCCGCCCGGCAATCTGCCGAATGTGGCCTTGATAAAATCGCTCAACGGGATCATTCCGCCGCTTCGTAGGATCAGGTTGCCGGCCAGGATAAAGAAAGGGCATGCAAGCAAGGGATATGAATTTATGGATGAAAAAAAATCTGAGCAAGTGCCTCAAATGACATCCCCATCGAATACAGCGCTATGATACTGGAGCCAAATGCAAAGGCGATGGCAAGCGGTGCTCCGCTTAAGAACAAAATGACCATTATTGCAATGCCGATATAAACAAAAAGATCCAAAGCTGCCTCCAGAAAATTCAATCTTTTTGCGATTGATACCGTTTAATTAGGTTGTAAAACTCGATTATACCGACAAGAGTGAATATGATCATTCCCAAGGGAATACATAGTTCCACAATCCATTTGGGAATGGGGAAATATTTAGGGAATACCGCCTGTCTCTGATACAGCATTCTGATTAATACAATCCCTCCAAAGGAAACGGCTGTTCCATATATAATTGTGGCGGAAATGTTGAACAGTTCCAACAAAAGTTTTGCTCTTCCCTGGAGCCTGGTCACGACCAAATCAATGGCAACATGGCCATTTTCAGCAATGAGCGGACCACTGATCAAAAGCATGGCCCACACCGTTATCCAGACGGGCAGATCAATAACAAAATCATAGGTCATGTGGAAAAAACACGACCTATGATTTCTCCAAGGCTTATCAGAACAGCGACGATCAGCAGGAAAGCACAAAATTTTTCCACTCCTGTGTATGCTTTATCAATTAAGTTTTTTCCCATCTGTCCGATCATCCTTTCCGAAGCTGATAGAATTATCTTGCAGAATCGATCGCCTTGATCAATTCAGTATCCAGTTTTTCGTACATATCGACAAAAGAGTCTCTCATCAGTTTTTGCCACTTGGCCATTTCTTCTTTTTCAAATTTTCAGAGCGGAGAGTTTGGGATCAGCATCCCATTTTTCGATGGATTTCTGTTCGAATTGTTCATAGTATTTGGATGCATCAATCTGATCGAATGTTGTGCTAAGGATATCTCGAACGTTTTCTGGCAATGAATCCCACCACTTGGTATTGGCCACCATGCAGATAGGTTGGTTGCCAAAGGGGATCAGAACGGCATATTTGGTATGACGGGGCAGTTCAAAATAACCGACCCCGCCCGTAAAATCGGTCAAAAGCCCTTCAATCATGTTGGTTTGCAAGGCAGTGACCACTTCCGTGTAAGGCAGCGCAATCGGAGTGACTTTGAGCGCTTGCAGGGCTTTGGCAAATGCTTCGCCCCCGGCAAAACGGATCTTTTGGCCCTGAACATCGGCAACTGATTTGATCGGCCCCGTGTCCGTAAACAGATACCATGTGCCGGTATCAAACAACCATTTGATGATAGTCACGCCTTTCTCTTTGGCCATTTTTTCATGAAGCGCTTTCCATTCTGGAGTGTTCATGGTTCTTACATAATGGTTCCAGTCTTCAAAACCCCCGGGGTTTCTCCGAGTTTCCACGCCGGATCCAGTTCCTCCAGAAAATGCGGCGCGGAATAGGTCATTTGAATCGCTCCGTTGGCCACCGCTTCAAGTGCCTCACTCTGATTGCCGTAAAGCATTCCTTTGTCAAAGATTTTGAATTCGTATTTTTTCAGGTCCGGGTGGGTTTCTGTCATGCCGATAATTGCGTTGATATAGAGGTTGATTCCGATCTGTTCCGCAAATGCGGGGTACATTGGTGTCGCGGTCGACATGGTGATTTTTTCCTTGCATTCCGCAACATTCGCGCCAGGAAAAAAAGAATTATAGAACCCAACAGAAAAAAAACGGATAGAACCGTTAATCGTGCGATTGTTTTTTGCATCGTCATCCTCCTTTTTTTGATTTATGATTCAAAAAGTTAAAAATTGACGTTTTGATGACTGCAGATCCTGGTCAAGCACCTGCTTCAGAATCTGAACCGCGTCATCAATTTGGTCTTCAGTGATAATAAACGGCGGTCCCAGCATCACTGTGTCACCGGCCTGTCCCCGGTCACACCCGCTCGAATATTCAATGAACATCCCTTTTTCAAGGCATGCAGCAGATACCCTGGAAGAGAATCCCAGGCTCTTTTCAAACGGTTTTTTGGTGGACCTATCCCGGACAAATTCAATACCGCGCATTAGGCCTTTTCCTCTAATATCGCCCACCAGTGGATGACTTCGTAATGTGTCAAGTTTATTATTCAGATACTCACCCAGGGTATGGGATCTTTCAACAAGATTATGTTCTTTGATGTAATCGAGCGTTTTGGAAACCACTGAACAGCCCAGCGGGTTGCCTCCCCAAGAATGGCCGGCACCGAACACCCCGGATTCGGATGCGATTTTTTCATGAATGTATTGAGGAACAGCTGTCGCTCCGATGGGGAAATACCCCCCGCTCAAACCTTTGCCCAGGGCCAGGATATCAGGCACCACATTGAAATGTTCGTAAGCAAACATTTTGCCGGTTCTTCCAGTGCCTGTCATTACCTCATCAAACATTAGAAGCACGTCATATTTGTCACAAATTTCTCGGATCCGTTCAAAATATCCTTTAGGAGGGACCGCCCCGCAAAGCGCCATGCCTGAGACCGGTTCTGCCAGAAACACCGACACATTGTCCGGCCCCAGGCACATGATTTCATTTTCCAGGGCATTGGCACAGTCCAGGTCACAGTTGGCGGGTGTCTTGTTGAACCAGCAGCGGTAACAGTATGCCGGCGGGATATGGTTGAAATCATGAAGATAGGGCATGAAATCATTTCTTCTGGCTGTGGCCCCTGTCCATGCCAGAGCCCCGGCAGTGCTGCCATGATAACTTTGCCATCTGGAGATGACCCTTGATTTGGATGGTTTGCCATTGTCCAGATGGTATTTCCGGGCGATTTTTATTCCGATTTCAATCGCTTCCGTCCCGCCGGATACAAAAAACACCTTGTCCATGGCAAAAATTGGATGCCTCGCAAAGCTTTCTTGATGCTTCTTCAAGCGGTGGGTTGGTAAAATCCACACGATGCACATAGACCAGTTTCCTAGCCTGTTCATTGATGACATCTGCCATTTCTTCAAGACCATGGCCTAAGCTGCAAAGAATGGGGCCACCGGAGGCATCCAAATAACGGTTGCCCTGGTCATCATAAAGATACACCCCCTTACCGGAGGCGATGGAGACATATTTTCGATTCAAGAAAAAGTGGAATACATGAGATTTTCCGAAATCTGTTTGGCTGTTCATTTTTTTCTCCTGGTTCAGTTCATGAGATGGGCAAATATTTTGAAATATTTTGAGCCAGTTGAATTATCAGTTCAGCATAATTCTTTTTTATTTCTGACAAAGAAATTTTTGTGCTCAGAAAATCAAAACAAATGGCGCCGGCAACCATATTCGTGCTGGCATTTACCAACGGAGCACCGATTGCCATCAAGCCAGGGACAAATTCTTCATTGTTGATGGAATATCCTCTTTTTTTTATTGATTCCAGTTCGCGGGACAGCTGTTCCTTTTTAATGATGGTTTTCCCGGTTTTGTTCTCAAACGACAGTGCATTGATGATGGACATCTGTTCCTCTTCAGGTAAAAATGCAAGAACGGCTTTCCCAAGGGCCGTACTGTTGAGGTCGTTTATCACTGTTGGCAATTGATAGGGCAGTGCATTCCTTATCTCTCGCCTGTAAAGGATCATAAGCGCATCTGCATCTCTTAAAGCCACGTCGATTGTGATTTGATACTGATTGCATGTTTCATCCACAATCGGTTTTATCATCTGAAGAAAGTCAAACCCTCTCAATAAACCGTGACCCAGTGAAATCGCTTTTGATCCGAGTTTCAGTCTTTTGGTTTCCGGGTGCTTTTGAAGATAGCCTAATTCCACGAAAGTATTCACAAATCTGTACGTGGATGTCATATTGATTCCGGTCAACTTTGAAATATCAGACTGCGTGCAGGAAATACGATCCTGGTTGAACAGGCTCAAAATTCGCAACCCTTTTTCAAGGCTTGTGGAGAAATATGTGGTCTGGGCTTTTGTCATAAGTACTATTTTTACTATTATAGTAAACCATTTACTCTTATTAAGAGTATCTATTTTTAATTTTCTGATTTGTCAATATATAAATTGAGTTATTTGTTTTTTTAAGGTTGCAATCGTCTTTAATCGATTTTTTCCAGAACTCAGAATTCCGTGTGCTGAGGCATTTGCCTATCTTAATAAAATAATTATTTAATTTTGAGATGAACTCGGGATCTTTTTGATTGACAGCGAGAGCACCAATCTGTATACAGTGATGTATATTTATCTGTATACAATATAAAATACAAGGTGGTCTCTATGAATATTTCTCAAAATGAATTGTACAAAATACTTCGTGACATGGTGATATCGTTTCAGTTTCCTCCTGACGTCAACATCAGCGAAAGCGATTTGGCAAAAAAATTTCGCGTCAGCCGGACGCCGATTCGCCAAGCACTCCAGAAACTCTCTACAAAAAAACTCATTGTTCAGCGACCAAGCAAGGGTTTTTTTTCAAGAAAAATTGATAAAAAGGAAATTTTTTGATCTGTATGAACTCAGAGAGTGTGTTGAGGCAAAATCAGTTCTACTTGCATGTAAAAATGCCAGTGATGAGGAACTTAAGGGATTTTACCAACATTGGAAAAAAAGTCAGTCCATCCCGCCCGGCGTAAGCACAGAAAGATTACATCAGCGGGATCGCCAGTTCCATATGTATATTGCCGACCTTGGGAACAATCGGCAAATCCGTGAATTGTTGTCTGACATCAATGACCGCATCTACTTTATCCGATGGATTGATATGACGAGCAAAACTGAAAACACCCAAACCGAACATGCCAAAATTGTCCATTTTATGATGGACCGAAAGGGCGAACAGGCGGCCGCTGTGATGCAGAAACATATCAATCGGCGGATGGAGGATATCGAATCCAGTATAAAAGAAGCATATGTAAGAATTTTTACCGGGCATCTGCCAATGGAGGAATAATATGCTCATTGTCACAATTCTATTCGTATTTTCAGTCGCTTTTTTGTTTCAAGCCGTTTATTTGCCAATGGGAACGCTTAAAAATGTGGGACCGGGTTTATATCCGACTATATTGTCGATAGCCATGATCATGCTATTGTTGGTTCAATTTGTCAGGGAGATCAAATTCTCATCTTTGCCTAAACTTACAATGACCAGATATCAGCTTCTTTTTTTTGTTTTACTGGGGCTGTTTATTCTGTTTTTGGAAAATGCCGGGTATCTGGTGGTCGGAGCTGTATTTTGTTTTTCATTTTCAGTGGTTCTGGGCTGGCAGCTTAAAAAAGCACATAAACAAGAGAACAGTTTGAAAATTTATCTGGTATGGCCCCTGGCTGCTGCTGTTTTGATTACCGGAGCGGACTATATACTTTTTGAAATCGCATTTGATTTTCACCTTCCATAATTACGAAAAGAGGAAATCATGGCATTTGAGTATCTGTCGAATTATTTTGATTCATGGCTGGTTCTTTATCTTACGGTCGGCTACTTTATCGGTTTTTTCTTTGGTGCTGTCCCTGGACTGACATCAACACTTGCCATTTCTTTGCTGTTGCCGATCACTTTTGGCATGGAGGCGATCAATGCCCTGGTTACCTGCGTCGGCATCTTTATCGGTGGAATTTATGGTGGCGGTGTAACTGGCATTCTTATTAATATCCCAGGAGCTCCTGCAGCGGCCATTACGGTAACCGAAGGATACAAACTCACTCAGAAAGGCAAGGCGGGTCTTGCCCTTTCTCATGGTGCCTTCTCGTCCATGGTCGGCGGTGTAATCGGTGCTCTTTTAACGATTTTTTTCATCCAGTTCATTTCTGAGCTGTCTCTCGGTTTTATGACGCCCGACAAATTTTCTTTGATTTTAATGGCCATTGTAGTTTCCATGCTGATTAACTCCAACGATATCCTCAAAGGGATCATTTCTACTTTTTTGGGGTTGATGCTTGCTGCAATAGGCATTGACAGCTTTGAAGCTTTGCCGAGAATGAGTTTTGGCATGGAAAATATCAGAGAAGGCATAAGTCTTCTGACGATTGTGGTTGGCACTTTCGCGATAGCGGAAATATTTACTCAATTGGCCTCCAAACCGCTTTTGGCCGAAGAAATTCTGAGCAGAATGAATATAACGAAAGATAGTTACAAATTCATGCCGAAGTTCAAAGATATCAGGGAAATCGGATTCTTCTGTTATCTTCGTAGCTCTATTATCGGGTTTTTCACGGGGATCCTTCCGGGTGCCGGGGCTGCTATGGCCGCTTTGATCTCATATGCAGTTTCAAAAGCATTCTCCAATAACAAAAATGCATACGGAAAAGGGAGCCTGGAGGGAATTACCGCGGCAGAGACGTCAAATAATGCCATGTGCCCTGGTGCAATCATTCCACTGCTGACCTTTGGCATCCCCGGGGATGCGGTAACAGCTCTGATTCTCGGTGTATTCAACCTGCACGGCCTCATACCCGGTCCGATGTTGATGATCGAACATTCCGATAAACTTGGACCCATGCTGCTCGCATTTTTTGTTTACCCCTTTTTTGATCGTCATTTCTCTTTTTGCCTTGGGTCGATATTACATAAAAATTCCTCTTGTGAACAGGCAGCTGCTGTATCCATTCATTGCCTTTACAGCCATGATCGGGCTATATGCAGCCACTTTTTCCATCCTGCAGCTTCTTCATGCATCGATTCTCGGATTTTTGATCTTTTTACTCAGTGCCAGAGATTATCCAACCGTGCCTTTTTTGCTGGGCTTTATTCTTGGACCGCTTCTGGAGAAAACCTTCAGAACAAGCATGTCTTTGGCAAAGGGTGATATTACAACGTTTGTCCGATCACCTTACAGCCTCTTTTTTCTGGTGCTCACGGTGGTCATGATTTATTTTCTCGGTTTCAGGCTGCCCCAAATGTTGAAGAAATGAGTTTCAGGGTCCGACCTGCTACCAAACCAAACCTTACATGGAGGCTTCTCATGAAAAAAGCAAATTGGTATTCACGTTGATTTTTTGTGTATTTTTCTTTTTCAACGTTTGTTTCTGCGGGAGAATATCCCGACAAAGACATCAAGCACATAATGCCCTGGGTGCCGGTGGCGGCACTGATACGGTCATGCGTGGGTTCATGAAAATATGGAAGACAATTTAGGAGTCAAAATCTACACGGTCAACATAACAGGGGCCAAAAGCGGCTTAGGCGTATCAGATCTGATGAATTCCAAAGCAGATGGATACACTATCGGCTCCCTCACCTATGATGGGGTTGTTACGGTTCCTTATTTCGGACTTCTGTCCAGCTATTCTCTGGATAGACTCAATTTCATCGCAACCGTTACTATTCATCCCACCGTATTGGTTGCCAATACAGATTCAAACTATAACAATCTTTCAGATTTGATGGAAGCGGCTAAAAAATCCCCCGGAGAAATTCAGATTTCGAATGTTGGTATGGGTGGGGTTTGGCATCTGCCTGTTCTTGAGTTGGAAGAAAAAGCAGATGTCAAATTTGATCATGTCGTTTTTTCTGGGGGCTCTGGAGAACAGAAAGAGGCTCTTTTGAAAAAAGAGACAGAAGTTGCCTGTATGAGTATCGGAGCGGCCATCCCTCTTCTTCAGGCTAAAAAAATCAAGGTGCTTGGCGTGATGTCTGAAGATCGTATTGAAGCTTACAAAGATGTCCCAACCATGAAAGAACAGGGATATGATGTCGTTTGGGGGAGTGCTCGAATGATTGCTGTGCCTGCAAATGTTTCCCAGGAAATTCAAGCCGTGCTTGGTGAAGCGGCAATGAAAACAGCCAATACCCAGAAATGGAAGAAATGGCTTGAGAAGAATGGAGGCGGATGGGCCTATTTGGATGCGGAAGAGACCGGCAAATTTGTAACATCGTTGCAAAACAAGGTATTTCCTCTTCTGGATGACCTTGTGGCCAAGGGTATTGTCAAAAAAAACAATTAGCCCGGAAAATCCACAAAGGGAAGTGACTAAACAATTCAATTCAACTGGAGCAAAAAATGGGTATGACAGGTGCGCAGATAATCCTGGAAATGCTAAAACAATATAATGTCAAGCATGTTTTCGGACTTCCGGGAGAAACAACTATTGGTCTTTATGACCAGTGGCTTAAAGAGCCGGAAATCAAATATATTCTTACCAGAGACGAGAAAAACTCTGCATTTATGGCTGAAGCTTATTCAAAAATAAGTGGTAAACCCGGTGTTGTGGAATCACCCAGCCCGGGAGTCACTCATTCAGCACCGGGGATTGCAGAAGCCTTTGCAGGCAGTATCCCACTGATTTTTTTCACCTCTGATGTGAATCCCAATGACCATAAAAGAGGCATGCTGACCGGTATCGATCAGACAGATTTTTATTCTACCATTACCAAAGAAAGCTTCATTCTGGATCGGGCAAAAGAGATCCCGTTTCTCATACGTCGTGCTTTCAGGGTGGCAACATCCGGAAAACCTGGGCCGGTCCATCTGAGAATCATGGTAAACTGTCTTGACGATGAAGCAGAGGTCAATGATCTTTATGGTCAACCGGAATGCAGCTGTTATCCGTCATACCGAAGTATCGCAGAACCCCGCCTGATTGAGGAGGCTTTGAATATTCTGGTGGATGCCAAAGATCCCCTTATGGTCTGCGGGCAAGGGGCACTTAGTTCCGGGGCCGGCCCCGCTGTCAAGGAATTATCTGAAATACTTCAAATACCGGTAGGAACCACGATAACCGGTAAAGGCATCATCAGTGAGTGTCACCCGATGTCAATCGGTGTGGTGGGTTCCCGGGGAGGAAGGGCATTTACCAACGCATTTATCGAGCGTGCGGATGTCATTTTTTACATTGGTTCAAACACCGATTCCACGGGTACGGACGGTTGGCAGAAACCAAAGCTCCGGAGCAGAAAAAAAATGATTCATCTGGATATTTCTCCTGAAACCTGGGGAATATGTATCGAACCAGCGTTTCTTTGTGCGGCGATGCTAAGGTTTCGCTGGAATTTATGTTAAAAACCGCCAAGGAAAACAATCTGAAGCGATCTCATGAATTGGACAATTTTACTCAGGAGCGCGACAGGACCAGAAATGATCTTTTGAATATGAAAATGCCTGATATCAACAAGGGGATATTTCCACCTTATTTTGTGAAGGTGCTCAACGAGATTCTTCCGGAAAATAGCATCATTACTACCGAGGCCGGGGTATGCAGTATTTATACAACCCCGTTGCTGAACACCCTTGCACCCGGCAGAAGATATTTGAGCAACTATTCTCTTGGCGCATTGGGGTATGCGATTCCCGCAGCCTGGGTGCTGCTTTTGCTGATGAGAGTGCGCCGGTTCTGGCTTTGGGAGGAGATGGGAGCTTTGGGTTTACTTGTGGTGAATTGGAAACATTTTCCCGAACCGGTAAAAATATCACTATCGTTCTGTATCGAAATGACACTTTTGGGTGGATCAGAGGAGAGACCGTGCTGGTTAATGATTCGACTCCTTTTTGTACTGATTTTGACCCCACAGTCAGCTATTTGGACGTTGCCAAAGCCTTTGGCCTGCAATGCCAGCGGCTTGAAAGGCACGAAGATATCCGTTCTGTTCTGGAAAAGGCCATGGCACATAATGGTCCCTCTTTTATCGAAATGCCTGTTGTTTCAGAAGACGTTATTGCTCCTTTTGTCCCGAAATGGGTTTCAGGAGCCAAAAGGAAAAACCGTCCTTCTGTGTATTAATTGTTTGACCAAGGTTCGTGATATGCCTGTCCTTGTCATTGATTCAAGCTCATGTAGGACAGGCATATTGAATAACAAAGAGATATCATGGGCGATCCTTATGTCGACGGGATGCTGAAAAATTCGATTTGCGCTGATCGGTTTTCAGTCAGGGGACGGATTGTGGGTATTCTCAATGGGGAATCGGATGACAGAAAGCTTGATTTAATCACTGTGCCTTCCAGGGCTTTGCGGAAGGGTGAAATTCATGAACTGATTCATACCGATGAAAAATCAGCCCGCCCAGGATGCCGGGTGAATTCCATCCATTATGTGGCCTTTTTTGAAATAGTTGATCCGGGAATCGTCTTGGCAGGCGATCAGGTGTTTCGGAATCAAAATTGTGCCGGTCGGCTTGTAGGCTACGATGAAACCCACATGCCTAACCATATGAATATCCCTTTTTATTCCGAAAAGGGTGGAACAGGTGTGTTGATGGGCTTGGTCTTAGGAGATGAGATTTGCTTTAAAAAGGGTGTTTCCAGTCTATGAACACAAAATTTGATCATTTAGTGGTAGGGGCACAGAATCTCGAACAAGGAGTAGCCTATATTAAGGAAAAATTAGGGGTTGAGGTGCCCTTTGGAGGAAACCATCTGAAAATGGGAACCCATAACCATCTAATGCGAGTGGGAAATAACGTTTTTTTGGAGATAATTGCCATAGACCCTGAACATCCTGCTCCTGAACGGCCCCGTTGGTTTGGATTGGATGATCCGTTCATCCAGATGAGTCTGGAGAATACCCCCCGTCTATTGTCCTGGGTTGTTAACTGTGAAGATATTAGAAAAACAATAGGAAAAGCTTCCTGCTCTTTCGGCCATCCTGAACTTTTAAGTAGAGGGAGTTTGACTGGTATTTCGGGCTTCCATCAGATGGAAGATTGATAGCGGGAGGATTTCTTCCATACCTGATCCAGTGGATTGATATTGAACACCCATCGAATAAGATGGCGAATGCGGGATAGATTTGTTGAATGTATGTATATATCATCATTATCCTTCATGGTTAGAAAATACTCTTTTTTCAATAGGAGCTCAGGGCCTTGTCGAGATTTCCAGCCCGCCGAATGGCGACAGGCCCTTCATTGAAGCCGAATTTCAGACCTCAAATGGTATAAGAAAACTTAGTTCTCGGTAACCTTAAATCAAAAAATACCGGGAAGACTGATTAACTCAACTTTCGGGTTTAAAAATTATCGACTAATTTTTGTTTTTCTAACGGATAAGGATAGATCGTGTGAGAGGAGCGAACCACGATCATATCCGGGTTTTCTGAGTTTACTCAGGGTGATTGCCAAAATTGCTGCTATTTCATGATCTCTGCATTTCGTCAGCATCATTTGACACCTCTCCAGGTGATATCGAAGGTATCAGCCAGCGAGTTGACGGCCTGACGTGCGTTGTTCCTGGTAACAGATGTGAGATGGGTGTATTTTGAAATTCCCAGGATCTGCCGGAGTTCAATCAAATGGACGTCTGATTCGAGCATCTGGGTGGCATAACTGTGCCGCAGAGAGTGGCATGAAATTTTTTTGATATCGAGTTGCCTGACTGTGGCCTTCACGGCGATTTGAAAACCGCCTTTGTCCAGAGGAGTATCAACCAGATGCGCATTTTTCAGGCTCCGTTTCCGGTTGGGAAAGAAAAACTCCGGATGCCGATGGACGGACCAGAAATCCCTCAGGATGTGCAAAGTCTTCTCCGGAAGGGGAGTCAACCTGTCATTGTTGCCCGAGAA
>LQAI01000095.1_pt1 | contig 29284 bp, 31 predicted proteins | sample 1535821 | NCBI WGS metagenome assembly LQAI01 (sample SAMN04331586, study PRJNA305678) | bioreactor metagenome | isolation source: bioreactor_5 inoculated with Wadden Sea sediment 1st replicate of a... | place: Germany:Bremen | reverse complement strand
TCACTTCCTGGATCTCAGCAATATTAGCCCTGGTCACCCGCTGCTTGGAACCATCTGCATGAGTAATCTCATACGAGGACCCACTAAGCATGACAGCTTGAAGTGCAGAGATTGCTTGGTTTCGATACCCGATCATCTGATTTTTTTCTAACCCTAACATACGGCAATTGTAGTTAGGGCATCATAGTGTCACAATGTCAGAATTTTGATTATTGAAATGTTGGATTTAATAGAAAATACAGAGAAAGTTATAGTATTATAGCAAAAAAAATTAGATATTTTCAGGGTTTCGAAGCTAACTCTACTTCTTTTAGAATCCTAAGATAAGAACTATAAGATCTCATACTTCCTGGATAACCCCAATAGCCATCTGGGATTTCTATGTCCTGAATTTTCTGCTTCAACTCTTCGATTGAAGAAACATCAAATAACGGTAATACCTTATTACAAAAACTTTTTGAGTTGAATCTTTTAAGAAAAAGAGTAAAAGAATCTTCATAAACATATGTTAGAGGAGTCCATCTTCTATACTTATCCAGATTATGTATATGCCCCATTAGAAATATTAAGATATCAGCTGATGCAATTCCATCCCTTGTAAGGTAAGGTAGACTCTCTCTACTTACTAATAGATCAGCAGCGAAACTGAACTTCTCCTGATCTCCGGGATTAAGCTTTGATTTACATGCATTTTGAATAATATATTCATCATGATACCAGAATTCAACAATTGAGCTTTCTTCTGAGTGGTTTCCTTTGAATCGACCTGCTTTCAAGAAATATGTATGTAGTACTAGATTGCTTATAGCAGTATACTTTCCATATTTTAAAAATATTGTAATGGTATTAATGAAGATTTCCCACAATAAAAAATCAAAAGTGCTTAATGCAAATATCACATCTAAGACCCGTACCGAAAGTAAGGACTTCATTAAAATAGTTTTCGAAAAAAGTCGTCAAAAAATCATTCTCATATTGTTCAACTTCTATAAGAGTTATCAAGAAATTTACATACTCATCCCTAAGAGGTCTCATACGATCAATCATAGAAAGAATATCATTACCAATACTAATTGAATCAACCATCTTTTCTTGGGGTGGCTCAATATTATACTCCTTAATTAATCGGAAAAACTCATCAGAGTATTGGTGCATAAGAATTGTTATTCTTCCGCTTGTTGATGCTTTCGTAATATTCATTCGCAACAAGCGTAAATCTATAAATTCAGGATACTCTTCTTTATCCTTCAACCATTCAGGCTTCTTACCAAGGGCAGGCTTCTGATGTTTTGGCATTTTATAAAGATGTCTTAATAGTTCTTCGTATCTTTCCTCATAAATATCTTCTTTGGAAAGATCAATATAGATTCTTGAACTTAAATAAATCGGAATGAACTCTTCAGGATTTTCGGTATCCTCAAGGATCACTGGGATAAATTTCACTTTATTTACTTGTTTGGCAATTTCTGGAGTGATAATACTGGTTTCATATCCAACACCTCCATCTCGATCATCAGCTTTTCTTCTATATTCTGAATTACACACTAGCAGTACTTTATCAACTTTTGGAGATTTTACCATCAACTCCATAAATTTGAATTTATCATCTCCTAACCCTAAATCCCATTCATCAATTTTGACATCAACCCCATGTTTAACAAGTCTTTCAGCAAGCTGTAAAACTCGGTCCTTATAAGTTTCACTCGTCCAAGCATAAGATATAAAAACTGTAATTGGATGATCCATTCAATTCTCCTCTACTACATTTCAGGTAAAATACTAACAAAAGTGGGATTCCCACAGCTATAATTCATTTTAATGAAGCACTTATCTAAGTAATTCAATCAACGTGTTAGACTCCGAAATTGAAACAAGCCCCTAGATTAAGGCATCATATATTTCTCGAATCTTATGTTCAAAATCGGGAAGCAGTATGAAGGTGGGATCTGTAACATGCCGCAATGCAGCATAAGGCTTACTCCTTCTACCAGCTGTCATCCCTAATTCTTCTTCGATGTCATTCTCGAATACAATGGAACGTCCCAATGTTGTATCAATTTCATTCTCAATACTAGATGATGCAATATCGGCCGCTGTTTTAGCTTCAAGTGCTTTGTTAGATTGATGATCTTTGTCATAAATAGCCGTGTATGGAATCCCAAACTTATTAAGAAGACGTACATAGTAAGGTATACTCAATTTTGAGCCACAATCTATTAATGTGTAGTCGTATCTAAAAATACCAAGTGTTTTTGCTAAGAGTGGAATTACTGTCTTATCCGTGGGCCCTTCAACTAACAGAACTCTTGAGGCAAAAAATAATTCTCCACGATCAGGATTCATCCAATAGGATAGATTGAAATCCTTTTTTGCATCTCCTGTAAAAAGATCTTCAGAACAATATGTTACCTGTGTGCCATCAGTTTCACTTCGCTTTGAAACAATATAAATTGTCTTATACCGCTCTACATCAATAAGACTACTTGAGTGTGTACTAAGAAATACTTGGCTGTCTCCTTCTGACAACTCAACAAAAGAATCAAATAATGATCTTTGAGCTTGGGGTGAAGGTATAATTCTGGCTCTTCAAAAATATAATACCGAGATTTTGAGGGGATTCGTGATCCATTTCGTTCACCATCATCTGCTTCTGCACTAGCCCTATCTCTTTTCGCAATAACCTGAATTAGAGCCACTGTAATTGCTCGCTGCAACCCGTGTCCCTTGCGACGAATATCTGTTCTTATTCCATCATTTATCCATACCTGAGTATTAGCTTTAAATACACTTTCTATGTCGGGAGGAATGACTTCAATATCCACTTTTGCACCCCAAGAAGATAGTTCAGATGTTAAAGCTTCTTCAAATCCTGTTAGTTCTTGAGGTCGATTCTTATTTTCATGCCCCTCGTAGTCCGTACGATTCAATGCCTTGAAGAGTTTCTCTAGTTTCTGTTTTGTTTCCTTCCATTCAATATTGTCTGAAGCCATACTTTCGATTACAGCAGAATAAAGCTTTCCAAACGCACTCGTTTCCTTTGCAGCAAAATCTTCAGAAGCTTCTTTTACTGCTGGAATAAAGTAAACATCACCAAAGATTCCTTTTGCAACATTTTTTAGACCAAGAAAATTTGATGATTCCAATTCAAAATTAAACTTAATTTCTTCTCTATGTAGATTAATATATTCACTTTGAGCATCAATAATATTCTGTTTGGTGAGACGGCCTGAATCCGGCAATAGTGAATAATAGGGCAGGCTCTCTGCTATTTCACGGCGTGTGTATGAACCAGCATTTTCTTCTTGTAGCCACTCATCTGTAGGGTTTTCAATATATCCTTTGTACTCAAAACTGCCATTGATTTGAGCAGTCTTACGAACTATAACTGTTTTAGAAGAAGTTAAATACTTGTGGAATGTTCTCTTATCAGAATCATCTAGGTCACAAAATGCAACCTCCACAAAAAAGTTCTTCAGACCCAAAGAAAAAATCAAGGTCTTGATGTTTAATCTCACCAAAGAAAAACAGTATTGAAGAGAGCAGATTAGATTTCCCGTGGTTATTTTGGCCAATAATAACCATTAGATCCAAAACGTCTAATTCTAATTTTTTAATAGATCGCCAATTCGATACCATTAACCTTTGGATCTTCATCTAGTCCTCTCTTCAAATTAGTTTATACAAATAACTATCTCTCTTAGTTGGAGTATTAATTAATTATTATCAGCTAATTTAGAGTAAACTTGAATATTCAAGATGTCAAACAAATACCCTGAAACACCCATACTTTATTATTAAAAACCATAACAAAATCAGGTAATAGTATCATACCCCACCGCAGCAGCTGCAGCCCTGGCATAAATATGTGTATCCAAAGTCTCATTCCTTTCCCTGATCTTCACCCACTCCCATTTCACCTTGGATCGCTTATCTTTTGGAGTTGTTTTCTGCAGGACCTCAGCACAGAGTTGCTTAAAATATTCATCTTCACGATCTTCCGGAAAATGACACCAACCGAATGGAAATGGTCATCACCTTCCGGTGGTTTCTGTTTGAGCCAGTGGAAGAGCTCGCTCTTTAGAAAGGAGGAGCCCACTTCATAATGAAATAGGGCATTTCTCATATGTTTCCCTCCGATATGATCCACAGCCTTTGCTCCTGAAATCGGGGCATTCAACCGGTCTGAACCCTGGATGGCGAGGACTCGATCCTGAGGATAGCCTCTGCAGAAATGATACACTGTTTCTGTATTGTATCCAGCATCGATGCAGATCCCGGAGAGATAGAGCACCTCACCGGTTGGATGCATCCACTGTTTTGTCATGAGCATGGCAAGCTCGTTCCAGCAGCGATCATTCAGAGAATTGGTAGTGGTATCAGCAGTGAAGACATGGTACTCCACACTCCAGTGTTCGAACCGTTTCCCCCAGCCTATCACTTCTACCTCGATTCGATTCTCCTGGACATCAGCTCCAGCAGTCAGCATCACGATATCTTCATGGATCTCACCTGAGCGCCAGGATTCTTTCCGACCTCTCAAGACCTCCCAGTCCTGCTGCTCTGATTTTTCCTCCCAGGTCTCGGCCAATTCATCATTGATAAACGAGATCAGCTTGTTCACATTCCCCTGGGCATCGAGCCATTGCTCAACCAGCGATTCCCAGGTGGTCCAGCCAACCGGAGCATAGAGAGAACTAATCTGATAACTCCTGATACTCTTTGATGTAGTATAGGGATTGGTCGGTCTCCATTCCCCTTTCTTCAGCATGAGCTCCTTGTGGTAGTTCTTGATTACACCCTTGCAGTGAGGACATTCATACCAGACTTCCCGGTCACCGGCTGAAGTCTTCTTCCACTTCATCTGAGTCCATAGTAGGATCTGATATTCACCACAATATGGACAGGGAATAAAAAACTTTCTCATATCTCCGGCAAGGTACCCTGCCTCCACTTTGGATCTTCCCTTCACTGATGGTTTTGAAATGGCAACAGCTTTGGAGTTCGGATAGGTCCTGAGTCTTTTCAGCAGCAGGGTCCAGGGATCACCCCGGCCATTAAGATCTTCCGGCCACTCATCAATCTCATCTCCGATAGCTATTCTCTTTGGAGAAGAAATGAGGTCAGTGATCGATCCGGCATTCCCGATATTCAAGCTGCCACCAGGAAACAGTTTCAACCTGGTAGTATTGCCTCCCTCCAGGGTCCGCTTCTTCACAATCGCTTCCCTGATGACCGGGGTACTTGCGATCATAGGATCGATTCGGGTCTTGGAATTCTTGTCCACCATCTTCTCCCCAGCCCAGACGACCAGGATCTCCGAGGGATCGTAGTGAATGTAATAGCCGATCGGATTACAGACCCCGGCTTCAGTTGCTCCCATCTGGGAAGCTTTCATGATATAGACCACTTTCACCCGTGAATTGGCAGACAATACATCCATGATCTCTTTCCAGAAGGGAGTACGGTCAGTTCTATATGGCCCCGGCTCCGCTGATCCCTTGGGAAGTATGCGGTACCTGTCAGCCCACTGACTGATCGTGAGATCTGCAGGAGGTTTCAGACCTCTGGACCAGGATTTCAGAATCATAGCTGTTTCAGATTTCAAATTGCTTCACCTCTTCTGAAAGGGTATGGAGGATCGTATCGATCTCCAGTCTCATTGTTTCCCTCGTATCCTCTTCATTCCCCCCAGCCTGGTAGGCTGCATGAGTTTTCTGAGCCAGACGATCCGAGAGATTCCTTAAAGAGTCGGTCAAGTGCTTGGCAATCTGGTAGGAGATCCCCACTGCAAGCTTCCGCTCGATAAGTTCACCGGAATCTTTCCGATACTCCAGCTCTGCCTGCAGGGCAACATACTCAGCCTTCTTCGCTTGAGCGATCGCCTTCTTCCGTGCCCAGTCGGTGAACTCCTCATCCGTTGCCGAAGCAGTACCCTTGAATTTCTGTGGGACCGTCTCTGATTTCTTCTTCCTGCCCCGCTCTGTCCGGTTGAACTCAAACTGCCGCTTGGCAACCTCAAAGACTATTTTCCCGTCCTCAGTGATTGCCTCCCCGAAGATGTTCCCCCGGGCTATGGCATTGGAGACAGCGCTCCGGGAAATATCGACCGACGGGCAAACTCAGCTTTGGGGATGATCTCAACCTTCTTACTCATCTCTATCTACCCCTATCAACACTATCTGCCACCAAATCGATTTACAAAAATCGAAGTAGCGCAGATACAAATGCCCGGGCGCACGACCACTCGATATCCACCCATATCCCCAGAAGAACCTACCCTCTGCTGTCTACCATCAGCAACAGCCATTGTCCTCACTTTATGCACTCTCACTGCCATAATCCCCATCCTCCAGCAAATCATCGAAGGTGGTCATCCCATCTTCGAGAGTCTGCCCGGTCTCTATGAGCTTCTTCAGCTTTGCATAGGTTAACCCGTAGGTGCTGCATACTTCAGCCACCGAATCGAATATCTTTATCGAGTAGGTAGTGATCGCTATGATCTTTCTATGATTCGCCATTAAGCCTCTTCTCCTCCATTATCATTCCTTTTCTTAACCTTGATGATCTCCTGCACATCCTCCACACTCCTCACCACGGCATAGAACACCCCGTTCTCCACGCACCGTTTCTTGAATCGCCTTTGATTCTCTGAGAGCTGCCCGGTCTCTGTCTTCACCTCCAGGTAGCCGATCTCTCTATGAGGGAACCACACCACCAGGTCTGCAGCACCTGGCCTCAAGCCCATGGTGATCATCCGCATGGTCCGCAGCTTATCAGCCCCTGCTCCCTCATTGGGAACCGAGTGACAGAAGATTCCCTGCCCCGAGAAAAACCAGAACTGGTTGTGTAATGAAATAGCAGTTTCAAGCGGCACAATGTCCAGCTGGATCACCCATGACCGGCTGCCCAAAGCTGACCTGGCAGTCAGAATCTCCCAGGCACTGGGAGTATCAGTGGAATATCTGGTAACCGGGGATGATGAAGAGTTCAGTCAGAACCAGGAGACTGTTTCACAGGCAGTACGCCAGCATGCAATCTACAGGACCCCAAGGAATCAGGAGATCCCCCTCAATCCTGAGGATGATGTACTCATGCTGCCGGTACTAGATCAGAAGGCTTCTGCCGGGTACGGAGCCATGCAGATAGATGACCAGTTATCAGGGAACCATATCCCCGTCCTGAGAAGACTGGTATCAAGTTATACCATTTCCTCCCTGAAAGCTGTTGAAGTCCGGGGAGATTCCATGACCGGAGTCAGAATGTTCGATGGAGATATCGTAGTATTCGCTGCCGGGTATATCTCATCAGAGGGGATCTATGTATTATCAGTGAACGGTGATGTCCTGGTAAAACGGGTAGAATTCGATTCCTTTGACAAAACCATCAAGGTATCCTCAGAGAACCCCAGATACCCCGATATCAAAGCAGTATCGATCGATGATGAGAACGTAGAGATCAAAGGGAAGGTTGTGGCCTGGTTTCATTGTCATCCGTACTAACTAGAAAGCACCTGTAACTGAGTAATCCAAACATACCACCTACTCGCTTTATCTGCTCGTGACAATTCCTTAAGTAATATACGTCTCTAATCGACAGTAATCGACAATATTTCCTTGATTAATATGTACTACCATTATAGAGTAAACATTAGTAGGTACAACTCATATCAAAACATAGAGTACTACTCATTATTATAGGGGCAATGAGATGGATGAACGGTGGCTGACTGTCGAGGATATTCGTCAGTATTTGAATGTCAGTAAAGAGACCATTTACCGGTGGATTGAACAGAAATCAATGCCAGGCCATAGGGTGGGCAGACGATGGATGTTCAAACAGGACGAAGTAGACTCCTGGGTCCGCTCAGGTGGAGCTGCTGAAAGCAATGAGTAAAAAGTATATTATGGCATTCACCACTGGTGGTCTCTTTTTACGGGAATCAGTCCGTGCAGCAGAACTCTATATTTCAATAAGAGATTGGGATTCTGTGAAAAACGAGATACAAGAGAAAAATCATTTCCAATCACGAACCGTTGCTGCTCTTTGCAGGGTGACTAGGGAAATCCTAAAACGCATGAGGACTTTATCTGATATCGAAATAGAATTCCTTCTAGATGCTGCACGCTCGGACCAGCAAGCTCTTCTCTGGATAGCTGTATGCCGCCGGTACAGTTTCATTGCTGATTTTGCAATTGAAGTAATCCGGGAAAAGTATCTATCCCTAAGTTATGATCTGACTTATGAAGATTTTGACTGGTTTTTCAATAAGAAGGCTGACTGGTATTCTGAACTGGAAGAGCTTACTCTTTCTACCAGAAAAAAATTACGCCAGGTCCTGTTCCGGATTTTAAGTGAAGCGGATCTTCTATCTTCAGACAATAAAATTACTCCACTCCTTTTCAGTTCACGATTCATTGAGCTAATACTGAATGCAGATTCGCAAGAATTATCATATTTTCCCATACATGAAAGAGATCTACGAGGTATGCGATGACTCAGGATAAAAGCAAACTACCAGTGCAGGATCGGCTGCAGCACCTATTTTCCGTTATTTCTAGCGAAAGATTTCAAAAGAAACAGGGCTTGGGAAATGAAGTTCCATTCTTCATCTGTCCATACGATCCCAAAGATGGGGTTGCCATGGGAAAAATTCAGAAACAACTGGTGAATCAACTGGAAAAAGCCGGAGTACAGGTTCTGCCAATAAATCTGTATGATCTTTCTATTGAGATATTAAAAAAACGTAACATATGGGACAGGGTTCTGACTATGGAGAAAGCTGTTCCAAAAGATCAGTTGAAAGAACTACTGCAGGGAGTTCTTGATCCAGAGACTCACCTTATCCCTGAGATCAGAGAGAAAATGAATGAGAAGGATTTTGATGTCATGATTCTCTCAGGTGTTGGTGAAGTATTCCCTTATATACGGTCCCATAATGTATTGAACAATCTTCAAAGTACAGCAAAAGAGAAACCGACTGTAATGTTTTTCCAGGAGCATATATACATTCCCTGGAATCAGGCGCCTCTCTGGACCTTTTTGGAAAGCTTAAAGACGATAAGTATTACCGGGCTTTCAACATATACCATTACGAAGTCTAATTAAGGAAAAAAATATGTCGATGAAAAACCTGTTTGTAAAACCCGTAGATCGCCCTATTGAAGGAGTTATCAAAGCTGATGACGAAGCCACTCTTCGACAGGAATTGGAAGAATATGTTCTTACCCGTGAAGTAGAAAAAAGATTGGGCATATTCCTGGATGCCTATAATAATTATGAAGGAGCGAACGGAGTCTGGATTTCCGGTTTCTTCGGTTCAGGTAAATCCCATCTTTTAAAAATGCTGGCCATGGTTCTTGAAAATCGAGAAATTGATGGCAAATCTGCTATGGATTTCTTCCTTCCTAAATGTGGTGATAATGAAATACTGAGAGGAGATTTGAAAAGAGCCGTTTCAATCCCTTCAAAAAGCATCCTGTTTAACATAGATCAGAAAGCTGATGTAATCAGCAAAACACAGTTCGATGCTCTTCTTTCCGTATTTGTCAAAGTTTTTGACGAAATGCGCGGATACTACGGAAAGCAAGGCCATATTGCCCAATTTGAGCGTGATTTGGACAGCCGAGGACAATACGAGGACTTTAAAAAAACCTATAAAAGCATTTCAGAACTCCCCTGGGAGAGAGGGAGAGAACAGGCGCTCTTGGAAGGTCCCAATATTTCACAAGCTTATGCAAAAGTAACGGGAAGTAACCCTTCTGCTGCTGATGGAATTCTGGATAAATACCGTAGTGAATACAAAGTATCCATAGAAGACTTTGCCGAATCAGTACACGCCTTTATAGAAAGACAGGTTCCAGGCTTCAGGTTGAACTTTTTCGTTGATGAAGTGGGACAATATATTGCTAATAACGTCAAGCTGATGACCAATCTGCAGACGATTGCCGAAAGCCTGGCTGTCAAATGCCGGGAAAGGGCCTGGGTCATAGTAACAGCTCAGGAAGATATGGACAGCGTTCTGGGTGAAATGGGAAAACAACAGAGTAATGACTTTACAAAAATACAAGACCGATTTAATAACCGTATGAAACTGACAAGTTCTGATGTGGCAGAGGTTATACAGAAACGTCTGCTTTTAAAAAATGAGGAAGGAGTGGAACTTCTCTCAGAGGTTTACCACAATCAGTTAAACAACTTCAAAACCCTTTTTACTTTTGTGGACGGATCAAAAGATTACAAGCTCTATAACGACCGGGAACATTTTATTCACAGTTACCCTTTTATCCCCTATCAGTTCACTCTGTTCCAGACATCCATCCAGAATCTGTCACTTCACAGTGCCTTTGAAGGAAAACACAGTTCCGTTGGAGAACGTTCAATGCTCGGGGTTTTTCAGCAGGTTGCCGTCCAGATTGGAGATTCCAAAGTCGGTCAGCTGGCCACTTTTGATCTCATGTTCGAAGGAATACGTACAGCTTTGAAATCCCAGATTCAAAGTGCAATAAGCCAAGTTGCGGAAAAGCAGCTGGACAATCAGTTTGCAGTCCGCCTCCTGAAAGCTCTTTTTCTGGTAAAATATGTCAAGGAATTTAAAACTACGGTTCGGAATCTCTGCGTACTTATGCGCGAGAGTTTTGATCAGAATCCTTCGTCCCTACAAAAACAAGTGGAAGAGGCTCTCAATCTCTTGGAGCAGCAGACCTATATCCAGCGCAATGGGGATCTTTACGAATACCTCTCCGACGAAGAAAAGAATGTCGAGCAGGAAATAAAAAACACCGATGTAGAGGCTGATAAAGTTGCAGAAGAACTGGAAAAGATCCTTTTGATGGAGTGATGAAAACCAGAAAAATTCGTTATGAAGAGAACGGCCAAGATTACAGCTTTACCAGGAAACTCGATGATAAGCTTTTCGGTAGAGAATCAGAATTATCCATCCATATCGTTTCACCTTTCCATGAGAATATTGAAGATGAAGAAACCCTTATCCGCAATAGCTGGGGACGAAGTGAATTATTGGTTTTGCTCCCTCCCGATGAACGTTTGATCCGCGATCTTCTGATGTACAAACGTACAGAGAAATATATCAAACAGAATATTTCTGTTTCCCAACAAGAGACCGTGCTGCGGATACTTAACGACAAAGGATACCAGAACAGGGACAGACTAGGAGAGATCCAAGAACGGGTAAAACTACTCATGGGTAAAGCTAAACTTTTCGTCTCCGGTATAGAGATTGAAACTTCTTCGGAAGAGGGGCAGACCCGGATTGTAAAAGGATTCCAGGAACTGATTTCCCGTGTGTATCCGAATCTGAGAATGCTCAGGGGAGCAAAATATTCAGAAGATCAGATTCATACCATTCTCAATGATCGGCAAAATACTCTCGACGGTTTGGATGTAACTTCCCTTTCTGAAGCTGAACAGGAACTATTTGCATTTATTCAAGCAAACCAGCATGGAGGAGTTCGAACAACATTGAAGAGTGTCCTGGAAAAATTTGAGAAAAAACCCTATGGATGGTATTACGCTTCAATACTCTGTCTGCTGGCAAAGATCTGTGTACGCGGTAAAGTTGAGCTTAAAATTGACGGAATCATACTTGATGAAGATGATCAGGAAAAGGCTTTGAGAAATTCACACGGCCATGGGAATTTGGTTCTGGAACCTCAGGAAGAATTTACGGCTTCTCAGATTCGGGCTCTAAAAGAGTTCTACGAAGATTTCTTCGATACCCCCCCCCTCGTCCAAAGAAGCCAAAGCTCTAGGAAAAAGAAACTGAAAAGGCATTTAGGAATCTATTAAATAAACTGTATCCTTTTACAGGTCAGATATCACAATACACATTTTTAACAAATCTCTCTGCAGTTGTTGAAGAAATGAAAGAAGCCGAAGGTAAACCTTATACCTGGTTTTTAAAGGAACTTGTCAGAAGGAATGATCATCTGATGGATCTGAAAGAAGGGATAATTGATCCTATCAGAAAGTTCATGGCCGGTCCGCAAAAAGAAATCTATGATTCAGCCAGAGAACTGCTCGTAAATCAGAAACCCAATCTCGAGTATGGGTTTACTGAATCAGCAAAAAAAAATTGCTGCGGTACTTCATGACACGGAGTGTTTCAAAGGGAACAAGATCCAGCTGCTTAAGGAAAATGTGGAAGAGCTGAAAGCTCTAATTAAAGAAAAACTGCAAACAGAAATAGGCATAGCAGTCCATAAAGTTCAGGCAATGCAAATACGATTGAGTGCAATGGATGAATTTCAACAGCTCCCAGAAGAGAAGAAAAATCAATTGATTGAATCTTTTACTACCTTTCAGGATTCCTTAAAGTCCAAAGAATTGATAGCAGGTATCAGAGATTCCTTAAGAAGCTTTGAAGATTATGAGTATCCTAGATTATTATCAACTCTATCAAAACCAGAAGAATCAACCTACACTCCTTCATCTACATCAGAAGATAGTTCAGGAACACCCGAAACGAAACAACCACAGGCACAAGTAATCTCCAGAAGATCAATTCTTGTAGATTTTAATAAGGCCTGGCTTGCTGATGAGGAAGATGTGGATAGTTATCTCAATGCTTTGCGTAAGGCATTAATGGCAGAAATTGAAATTGGGAAAAGGATTCAAATATGATCACAAATCTGACTCTAAAGAACTTCACTGTCTTCAAAGACTTGTCCATCGATTTTTCCTCCAAGATCAATGTGATCATAGGCGAAAACAGTACTGGCAAAAGCCATCTATTGAAAGCGGCCTACACTCTTTGTTCGGCAAATAATGGTCTGAATAACCAAAAAGAAGTATCCGATAAAGAAATAAGAGAAGCCGTTACGAATAAGTTACTTAATGTCTTTCTCCCTCATAATATGAAGCTTGGTAAAATGCGTAAAATAGGAGTGGCTGAAGAGGCTTTGATTCGAGCTAGCTTTGTTTTCGACAAAGAGATTGCAGTGAAATTCCACTCTCATTCAAAATCAGTCACAGTAGAAAAAAATAGTGATTATGAGCGTTATAGCTGGAATCCTATCTTTATTCCCACGAAGGAAATCTTGACATTGCTAAGAGGTTTCGAAAATGTCGATAGTGATAAGAGAATTCTGAAGCTAATTTTTGATGATACCTATTTTGATCTTGCTTTCAACCTTCTCAATGACTCAGATCAGGAACCACGAGAAAAAGAAGAATGGTTGCTAGAAACCTTGGTGAATAAAATGGAAGGACGATTTTCTTTGGATGCTGGAGAAATGTCGTTCCAACCTGGCATCTATATTGAGTATGCAGACGGGAAGGTCAAGGATGGCAAATTGACCTATTTTTCTCCACAAAGAAAGGATGTATTCAGCCCCTGTATGATGGCAGAAGGATTTCGTAAATTCGGTGTAGTACAAAGACTATTGGATAATTGTACCCTCGTTCCTGGTGTTTCTGGCTCTTTGTTCTGGGATGAACCGGAGTCCAATCTAAACCCACAGCTAATGAAACTGCTCGTGCAGACAATGCTGGAGCTGTCGCGCAGTGGGCAACAAATTATTCTAGCGACCCACGACTATGTACTGCTCAAGTGGTTTGATCTCCTCGCCAATACTAGTTTAGGGGATCACATTAGATTTCACGCGTTGTCTAGAGAAAATGGAGATGTACTCGTTCAGTCTGCTGACGATTATCGCCAACTGAACAGCAATTCTATTGCCAACACATTTAGTGATCTTTACGATGAAGAGATCAAGCGCTCATTGGGAGGTACTTGATGACAGTTTTAGTTGAAAATGATCTGGAATTTTACTTTAGCTCGGCTTTGGAAGCAATCAAATTTGATGACGATTCTTTGCACAATCCCAGTACAATTAAGAGAGTGGACTTCATTGCTGAATTCAATGACCGTTTTCTATTTCTTGAAGTCAAAGATCCTGATATACCTGGGGCAACCAATCCAAAGGCATTTAAAACAAAGCTACTATCTGGAAACCTCATACCTGATTTAGCAGGGAAGTACAGGGACAGCCTATTTTTTCGAACGCTTAGCGGAAAAACAACAAAACCTATCCACTATGTTGTATTGATCGCTATGGCCAGTCTAGAGTCAGCTTTATTGCTGGCAAAACAAGATGAATTAAAACGATCTCTACCTATCACACATAACGATTGGTCAGCACCCTGTGCAGCTGGCTGCGCAATTATGAATCTGGATCAATACAAGAAACATTTCGGAGCAAATTCTGTCCGGCGTTTGAGTGAAGGAGACTAACGATGGAAACCCTTAAATTAAAGCGATTCGCTCAATATGCCCGGCGTTCTCTGATTGAACAAGTCTCCACCAATATGAAACTGGTGCTGGCCAAAAACAGCGCTGCCCGGCGTGAAGGTGCCGAGGCCGTCAAAAATCTCGAGAAGACAATCAAGGAGCACGGTAAGGAACAGGTCATTGAGCAGGTAGCCTACATCTGGTTTAACCGCTTTTGTGCACTGCGCTTCATGGACTTAAACCGTTTCAACCGCGTCAATGTTGTTTCTCCAGCTGACCCCGGACAGTTCCAGCCCGAGATTCTGGCTGAGGCCAAAATGGGCCACTTAGCTGAAGAAATGGTACACGAAAAAGTCCGGCAGCAGATCTTCGCACTTCTCGGCGGCAAAGCTCCCAGCCGCGACCCACAGGGCGAGGCTTACCGCCTGCTGGTAGTCGCAGCCTGCAACTTCTGGAACAAGGCCATGCCGTTCCTGTTCCAGCGCATCGACGACTACACCGAATTGCTGATGCCTGACAACCTGCTCTCAGGCAACTCCATCCTCGCCTATATCCGCGAGGCGGTGACGTCGGATACCTGCGAGGATGTCGAAGTGATCGGCTGGCTCTACCAGTTCTACATATCAGAGAAAAAGGATGAGGTGTTCGATGGCCTGAAGAAAAACAAGAAGATCACCCCCGAGAACATCCCGGCCGCCACCCAGCTTTTACCCCACACTGGATCGTGCGCTACCTAGTGGAAAACTCCCTCGGCCGCCTGTGGTTGCTCAACCGCCCCGGCTCAAAGCTGGTCAAGCAGATGGACTACTACATCAAGCCCGAACAGGCCGAGACGGGCTTCCTGCGCATCGGCAAACCGGAAGAGATCAGGATCTGCGACCCGGCCTGCGGCTCCGGCCACATGCTCACCTATGCCTTCGACCTGCTCTACGCCATCTATGAGGAGGAAGGCTATGAGCCTGCCGAGATCCCGGAGAAGATTCTCACTCACAACCTCTATGGCATCGAGATCGACGAACGCGCTGGGGAGCTGGCCGCTTTTGCCCTAACCATGAAGGCCCGCGCCAAACAACGCCGATTCTTCAATAAGGGAGTCAAACCGAACATCTGCGTGCTGAAGAATGTTCATTTCGACGAAGGCGAGCTGAAAAACTACATGGACTTTGTCGGACGGGACCTGTTCACCGAGCCGCTGCTAACCACCCTGAGCCAGTTTGAGGAGGCCAACAACTTTGGCTCCCTGATTCGACCCGACGTCACCGACGTGAACGGCATTCTTAAGATCCTGGAGTCAAAGAACGCCTCCGGGCAGCTTTTTATCAGCATGACTCATCAGAAGGTGCTGCAAGCCCTGCGACAGGCCGATTACCTGAGTCCGAAATACCATGTGGTGATTGCCAATCCGCCGTATATGGGTGGCAAGGGAATGAATGGGCGACTGAAGTCTTGGGCAAAGGATAAATACCCCAATAGTAAAGCAGATCTATTTGCGATGTTTATAGAACGTAACCTTGACCTTGCTCAGAAGAATGGAGCGGTTGCGATGATAACCATGCAAAGCTGGATGTTCTTGTCATCCTTCGAGGCATTGCGTGCGCGGCTTTTGGGGCAAGCCACTCTGATATCAATGGCTCACTTGGGTGCAAGGGCTTTTGACAGTATCGGCGGCGAAGTGGTTTCAACCACCGCTTTTGTATTGGAAAACACAAGCCACCTCAATTACAAGGGTAGCTATTTAAGGTTGGTTGAGGGTAATTCCGAAACCGAGAAAAATGACGCCATCCTAGAAGCAGCTAAGAATTCAGAATGTAGTTGGTTCTATCGCGCCTCTGCTACAGATTTCAAGAAAATACCTGGTAACCCAATTGCATATACTGCAAGCCAAAACGTAATATGGGCATTCTTGGACTTTTCACCCCTTTCTTCCGTATCCGAAAAACGTTTAGGCTTATGCACCGGAAACAATGATAAGTATATTAGGTCATGGTTTGAGATCAGTTACGGAGAGATCGGTTTTGGAAGAAATTCTAATGAGGATTTCCTTAACTCAAAATACCGTTATGCACCCCACAACAAAGGAGGGGAAACACTTCGATGGGTTGGGAATCAAGATTTGGTTATAAAATTCGATAGAATAAATTTTGATAACCTCTCTGTCTCTTGTAACAAACTTGCGTCAAAAAGCAGGTATTTTCAAGAATGCATAACTTGGAGCGAAATTGGGAATAATTTTGCAGTAAGAGTTTTGCCAAAAGGTTATGTTTTCAACATTAAAGGGCCAAGTGTATTTGCAGCCAATAATAGAATACTGCAGATCGCAGCTCACCTTAATTCTAACTCGTTTTCTTATCTGCTGAAGATAATAAGTAATACTATGAGTTTTAATGGAGGCGAGGTAGAACGAATACCAATAATCGCTGAGTATATTAACCCGGACCAGTCTATAAGTGACATTGTGAATAAATGTATCAAAATTTCGTCTTTTGATTACGTTAGTGCCGAAACCACATGGGGCTTCACAACACTCCCTCTTTTAAATCCCGACTACCACCAGCCAACCCTGAAAGCCACCTACCAGAAACTTCGCGCCCACTGGCAGGAGATGACGCTGGAGATGCAACGGCTAGAAGTTGAGAACAACCGCATCTTCATCGAGGCCTACGGCCTTCAGGACGAGCTGAATGAAAAGGTTGACCTCAACGAAATCACCCTGACCTGCAACCCGCACTACCGCTACGGCAATGACAAGAGCGAGGACGAGTTGGAAGCCTTGCTGCTGGCCGACACCATGCGCGAGCTGGTTTCCTATGCCGTGGGCTGCATGTTTGGCCGCTACGCGCTGGACAGGCCGGGGCTGGTCCTGGCCAACCAGGGCGAAACCATCGAGGACTACCTGAAGCGGGTTCCTGAGCCGAGCTTCCCGGCCGATGACGACAACGTCATCCCCATGCTCGACGGCGACTGGTTCACCGACGACATCGCCGAGCGCTTCCGCAAATTCCTGCGCGTGGCCTTTGGCGATGAGCACTACGAGGAAAACCTCAAGTTCGTCGAAAAAGCGCTGAACATCAAGGGCAAGCGCAACTACACCATCCGCGACTATTTCCTCGGCGAGTTCTACACCGACCATGTGAAGCGCTATAAAAAGCGCCCCATCTACTGGCTGTTCTCCAGCCCCAAGGGCAGCTTCAACGCGCTGATCTACATACACCGCTACCGCCCGGATACGGTCAGCGTGGTGCTGAACGACTACCTACGCGAGTTTCGCACCAAGCTCACCTCCCACAAAAACCATCTAGAAGCGGTCAGCATAAGTGCCAGTGCCTCCCAAATTGAAAAGACAAAATCGTTGAAAGAGATTGAGAAAATTAACAAGACGATCACTGGGTTGGAAGAGTACGAACGGGATATATTATATCCTCTGGCAACTGCTCAATTAGAAATCGACCTGGATGATGGAGTGAAAGTCAATTATCCGAAATTCGGTAAGGCGCTCAAGAACATTGTAGGACTGAGTTAGAGAGGGAATAAATGAACGAACGAATTAAACAAGCCTTATACAAGCTCTTTGAAAAACAACGTATCGTATTCTGGTACGATTCCAAAGAAGAACTTCGCGATGATTTTGAATCCCTCACCCTGCCGGATGTAGAAAAGATAGAAATCCAGAATAACGAATATGCCATAAAGCACCGCATTCTGCGGGAAGAGCCCGATACAAAGTTCCTGATCTATCATCAGGGATCTCAGCCTGAAGATATGGAGAATTGGCTTCTTGATGTTCAATTAGCTCATGGTGAGTTTCGTACTGACCTGACAGCTCTATGGTTATCTGAATTGCAACTGGGGCTTGAATTTATTGATGTGGTTCAGGACCATTCGGAGTTTTTTGCTGCTGTCAAACGAAAAGATTCACTGAAAAAGCTCTTATCTTCTGATGACACAGCTGGAATGATCCGATTGAAAATGCTTGCTGTCTGTGCTGGATCTGATCCCCGACTTGATTCTGTCCTTGAATACTTGCTTCAGGAATATTCTGACAATTCTGAGGAAAAATTCAATCTAATCAAGCGGTGCAATCTGCAAGACGTTCTCTGGAAGCTAATGGAAAAGCATTATGCCTATCAGTCGGACTCCTACGGAATCAAGGATTTTACTCTGACCTTGTTTCAATCATCCTACGCTATGGGTACTGATGGAGAAACTAGGCTAAATAGTGATGCTCTTGTATTCCTTAAACGCTGGAAAGACAGCCGACAGTTTGAATCAAGCTATGAAAAGCTATCAATAGAAACCGCCAGGATTCTGGGAATAGAACAGGATCTGACTAAACGGTCCATCAAAGAGATCGTTGATCTGGACTACTTCAGTCTGATTGATCAAAAGATCATTAGTGATCTGGTCCATGCCGTAGTAAAAAGAACAGAAACACCTGGAAATATCTCCCTCTGGATACGGCAGCGAAGACAGAGCCACTGGTACAACGACTTTAAGCATCTCTATGAAGCTATCGATTTTGCGGTAAAGTACATCATACTTTGGGAACAAACAGAGTTAAACCTCACAACTTTCTCTGACGGGATTAACCGCTATACTCAATCTCTCTATAAACTGGACCAGTTTTACCGAAAGTATACGTATCATGTCCGCCTTTCTGGACAGGCCTCATTAATGAAGTCCCTGAATGAGGTCGTTGAGAATCTGTATACCAATGCCTATCTCCTTTCTCTTGGAGACCGTTTTCACCAGTTTATAGAAGAGACTACCGGGTGGAACCGCATCTCTGCAAACCAGCAGCGGAATTTTTTCAAAACCTATGTCCAGCCTTTCCTGAAAAAAGACAAGAAAGTATTTGTCGTTATCTCTGATGCACTGCGCTACGAAATTGGAGAGGAACTTTTAAGCCTGATCAGAAGTGAAGACCGGTATAGTGCCGAACTAGATTCAGCTATTACAACATTACCCAGCTATACTCAGTTAGGGATGGCTGCCCTGCTTCCGAATAATAACATCAGAATTTCTGATAATGACTCTGCTACCGTGATGGTAGATGATCAGAGTTCACAAGGCTCCCTCAATCGGCAGAAAATTCTGCAGAATGGTCTTACCGGGAAAAACGGTTGTATCGTATCTGCAGAAGATTTTCTAAAAATGCCACGGGAAGGAGAGACTGGATACAGAAACCTTTTTAGTTCAAATGATGTCGTCTATATATTTCACAATAGAATAGACGCTGTCGGCGACAAAAGAGAAAGCGAGGATAAAGTATTTGAAGCAGTAGAGAAAACTTTAGAAGAGTTGATTATTATTATAAAGAAACTTTCCACTGCTAATGCCACTAATATGCTTATTACTTCAGATCATGGTTTTATTTACCAGAACAGAGCCTTGGATGAAAGTGATTTTGTAGCAGAAGAAGCCGAAGGTGATCAGATCCTACTGAAGAATCGCCGTTTTGTACTAGGTAAAGGCTTAAAAGAAAAACCTGGTTTACATAAATTCACCTCTTCCTGGCTGGGACTTTCCGGAGATGTAGAGATCCAGATTCCCCGATCGATCAATCGATTCCGAGTAAAAGGAGCAGGAAGCCGTTTTGTTCATGGTGGTGTAACACTCCAGGAAATTGTTGTTCCTGTGCTAAAAATCAATAAAAACGGCAGAGTGATATATCGTACGTGGATGTTGAGATTATCAGAGGAACGAATTCGGTCATATCATCCGGCCAGCAAGCAGTAAGGTTCTATCAATCGCAACCTGTATCTGAGAAGATTCAGCAAAGAGTTTTACGAGCAGGGATATTCACGGAAGAAGGTGAATTGATATCCGATTCTCATGATCTGACATTTGATTTTACTTCAGAAAATACCCGAGAACGGGAATTGCAGATACAATTCATCTTGACCCGGGAAGCGGATAAAGCAAACAACAAAGAAGTAATCTTAAAACTGGAGGAAAAGCATGCCGGAACCAGTTACTACAGCGAGTATAAATCTCTGAGATATACGATTCGACGCAGCTTTACCTCTGATTTCGATCTGTAAGCGAGGCAACAGGAATGACAGAACTGGACAAGAAAATCAATGATAAATTCCCCGGCTTGGTGGTTAGAAAAGATCTTGTAAAAACCGTCAAAGGGAATGCAATAGTACCCACATATGTATTGGAGTATCTTCTAGGACAATACTGTGCCACCAGTGATGAAGCCTCCATTCAAACCGGAATTGAAACGGTCAAAGAGATTCTACGGAAACACTATGTGCATAGAAATGAAGCGAATCTAGTCAGATCTACTATTAAAGAACGTGGACGTAATAAGATAATTGATAAAGTAACAGTCGACCTGAACGAGAAAATTGATGCCTATGAAGCAACTTTTGAAAACCTTGGAATCAAAAAAAGTTCTCATCGACTCGGATACCGTAAAAAAGAATCCAAAACTGCTTGTCGGCGGTGTCTGGAGTATCTGTGATATCGAGTATGAATTCTACGATGATACTCTGACCGTTCCTTGGAAGCTGGCATCTCTTAAACCGATACAGCTTTCACATTTCGATTTTGAATCCTATATAGAGGCCCGAAAAAAGTTTTCAACCGAAGAGTGGATAGACGTCCTTCTACAAAGCGTCGGCTTGAATCCAGAATCTTTTAGTCACCGCAGTAAACTCATTCAGCTGGTGCGCCTTATCCCATTCTGTGAAAGGAACTACAACCTGATTGAGTTGGGACCAAAGGGGACAGGAAAATCCCACATTTATTCCGAATTCTCTCCTCATGCCACACTGGTTTCTGGAGGAGAAGCGACACTGGCAAAACTTTTTATAAACAATACGACAAACAAAATCGGTTTGGTCGGTTATTGGGATGTTGTCGCGATGGACGAGTTTGCCGGTAGCAGTAAAAAACCTGATGTCAAACTCATCGATACCCTGAAAACTACATGGCGAATAAATCCTTCAACAGAGGGACAGGACCTCAAGGAGCTGAGGCTTCGATGGTTTTTATTGGTAATACATCTCATAATGTCCCTTATATGCTGAAACACGGAAATCTTTTTATGGATCTACCGGAAGCCTACCGGAACAGCGATGGGCAGGCAATCCTGGATCGAATGCACTGGTTCCTTCCCGGCTGGGAAATGGAGAACCTTCGCAGCGAAATGTTTTCTGATGGATATGGATTCGTAGTGGATTACCTAGCAGAAATACTTCGCTATCTCCGGACCCATGATTTTTCTGATCGTTACAGCAATTCATTTTCTCTTTCTTCCGATATTTCTACACGTGACAGAGATGGAATTAATAAGACCTTTTCAGGATTAATGAAAATCATCTATCCCCATGGAGAAGCGACAAGAGAAGAAACTGAAGAAATATTGAAATTCACTATTGAGGGGAGAAAACGTGTTAAAGATCAATTAATGCGAATAGATCCGACCTATTCACAAGTAGAATTCTCATATAAACATTCTGTTGGTAAACAAATATCCGTTTCCACCCTGGAAGAAGGGCAATATCCCCAGTATTATAAATCAACTGATAAAGACCCCGATCAATCAAGTGAAAGTATTAACAAAACACCGATGGGAACTGGTACAGGATCTACACCCGCTCCATTTTCACAACCGGAAATCGAACCTAAAGAACAGCACATATTAATTCAGGAAAATCAAAAGGGATCTCTTACGATGAGCTTTTCGGTCCCTACCTGAAAAAAGCTTCTCAGATAACTGTCACAGATCCATACATCCGACATTTCTACCAGGTTAGAAATCTGATGGAACTGATTGAAACTATTGTGAAAAGCAAGAATGAAGATGATGAAGTATCAGTTAACCTTATAACTGCAGCAGATGATTTTAAAATGGAACAGCAGATAGAAATGCTTGAGAGGGTCCAGAATTCATGTACTGAAGTCGGAGTCAATTTTGCATGGTCATTCGACGGAACAGGAACCATTCATGCAAGGCATATTGTCACGGATCATGGCTGGAAATCTCTCTGGATCGCGGGCTGGATATTTTTCAGCAGTATGACCAAAAGGATGATTTGATTTTTGCGAATCGGCTGCAGGAGTATCGGTCTTGTAAGGCTTTTGAGGTGACGTTTATTAGAAACGAGAGATAATGAACCTTTGAACAACGGTCAACTTGCAAGAATGGGAGCCAACAAAGTGGTATTTGTTATCGAAAACTGTACAATATCAACTGTAGCATTTTCCGGAGTTTCAGGTTGTTTCTTTATAAGCAGTTAAAAATTGGCAAATTTTGCTATTTACATAACTCGTTTTTTCGACTACACTTATCGACAAGTGGTTACACCAGCAGGAGTTATTGAGGCGTTCTCATAACCCGGAGGTCGCAGGTTCGAGTCCTGTCCCTGCTAGAAGAAAGCCATCAGAGAAATCTGGTGGCTTTTTTTGTATTATATGGGGTCGTTTGAAGGTTCTTGGGCAATCATCCTGCAAAGGTCTTATGGAATTATGGATTAACGAAAATAGTCCTTAATTTCTGGATGAATATTTCCAATAAGGATTTGAATCAAAGGTTCCATGTTTTCCCATTTCAATGAGAATGAATACGCATGCCTAAAAAAGTGCCTAAAACCCAAAAGCTTCGCCAGCTCCGACACCAGAGATTGAGGAAAATACTTTGATCCTATGGTATCGAGAAGACTCTTGTGCCATTTATGATCTGTTTTTATTACTATTCCTTCATCTTTAGCAATCATGATCAATATCTTCTCATATCCATTGTATGTTGAATGAAGACATGCAGCAGTTGCTCTGCAGTCAATACTATCCATGTCTGTATTCCTTGATTTTTTCAGCAGTAGTTCAAGAATGGCTATTTCCTTATCTATGAGAGATAATTCAAGCTGGATACGGGGACGGATATCAGGAGACACGCAAGATCTCCCCCGACTTCTCAAGGTTTTCCGTGAACTCATCCTTAAAATCTAGATTAATCAAATCAAAATCATGTTCAAGCAGACCCTGGAGCTCCGTTATTGCCAGGAAAAAATTTAAGGGATCAATGCCTCGTACTGCAATATCCAGATCAGACATAACTGAATGAGTCCCTTTTATAACAGAACCAAAAAGATATATTTCAGCTACTGTCAGAGTTTTCAAATACTCAACCGCGAGATCAATATCTTTTTTAAATTCTTCAGGAATAATCATGCTCTTATCATATAGACAATCAAGACAGGAATCAATCCAGCTATTTCCTAATGGCAGCTATTCATCTGATTTCTCCCACAAGACAAGATGGGTGTAAAACGAATACGATGATCCAACAATTGTAAAATGTTTAGTCATATCATATCTTATCAATTACAGATGAAGTTACAGATGGATGTTCAAACACTGACCTATTTCCTGAAAGCCATGCCAACGTGGATCTACAGGAGATTGACGCTTCCATTTTTAACGTCTACACTTGGCATCAAGAAAGAACGGCGGCGAATATCCTAGAACTAACTCATAACCCGGAGGTCGCAGGTTCGAGTCCTGTCCCTAGTCTTGAGCTGAGAACGATCACTATCATCATGCTGTTTTTGCTTCAGGCATGGCTGGAGACTCTTGGAGAGAGGGATCATCACCGGTGCCATCATAAGGCTTGAGATCATATGTTCGAATGCTACAGTGCTGTATGATTGAGCCCGTGAAAGCAGTGAATCCTTCCCTCGTATCCAGTATAGCACAGCTTGTCTGGACACAGAGGGCTCCTACTTCACGAGCAATCTGTGATTTGGTCTTTTTACCAGCCTCAAATTCTAGAATCCCCTTCACTTTGATATACAGATCAATTCTTCTGGCCATAGCCCATCCCCATAGGTAGTGTCACCCTATAGGGGGGGCAGTCAGTCCATTTGTGTTACCTTTTTGGGGTTCAGATCAGTATGAAGGATGTTCAGCAGAATTTGCACATTGAAAACAGATCGTCAATACACTGAGGATGATGGGATTCTCCCAGCAGCCATTTCCCGCACTATTCGTGATCGAATGTGAAGGATGTGAAAAAGCATTCATCATGAGAACTCATGAAGCCGCAGGTCACTACGGTATGGTATTTGGGTGACCCCTTGTCATGCATCCGCTGCCGGCATTGTGAAGGCAGCCGGAGAGACCTGCTAGAGCCTTCAATAGGTACCGGTACTGCCAAGTCAGGCAGTACCGGCATACTCATGAGACAAGCATCAGATGATCAACCCTTTATATCTTCCAGCATTCTCTTTGCTCCATCAATGAGGAAACCAAAATCAGATTTCAATACCGCATACTGCATACCAAGACCGATATACCTCTGCAGGGCCTCTTTACTGCCGACTACTGTCCCGAAGGAACTTTATATTTTCTGCAGGTCTCAATAGCTCGGGTGATCACCTGCTCTACCTTCGGATCTTCAGGATGACCGATCACACCAGCCGATTGTGACATATCCATAGGACCGATGAAGAAGGCATCATGGGCTTTAAGAGCTATCTGATCCTCTAACGTATCCACACTCTCTACCGTCTCGCAATGGGTTATGATCACCAGCTGATCTTCCACCTCTTTGACATACTCATCAATATCAGAGATCCCATACTGAGCAGCACGTGATGTGGTGGCAAAGCCTCTCTTCCCCTGGGAGCGAAATAGACAGCATCAGAGACCTCTCTCATATCATCTTTCGTATCGACATTCGGGACCTGAATACCTTGAGCCCCCGCATCGAGAGTCTGCAGGATCTCCTGCACATTCTTACTTCTCACACGGACGATCGGTTCGATTCCGACAAGCTGAGCAGCTCTGATGAGAGAGGTGAGAGTCTGTTTACTCATCCCGATATGTTCATTATCGATGATGACAAAATCAAACCCTAAATGTCCTAATATCTCTATCACAGCCGGGTCTGTTGATTTAACGAAGGTACCATATACGACTGCGCCCGCTTTCAGCGATTGTTTGATTCTACTCTTCTGCAACATCACATATTCTCCTTGAAATGGCTACTCAACCATGAATTGATTGCTTCTGATACCCTTAGAGGTTCTTCTATGGAGCTCAAGTGTCCACACTCGGCAATCACTGATATTGAGTTGTCCGGTAGGATCGACCCGAGATATCGTTGTCGTGGTTCGGGCGTGAGCCTGTCAGAATCCCCATAGATGATCTTGGCAGGCTTAGAGAAGCCCTTCAGCGTCAAAGTATAATCGACTCTGGAAGCCAGTGCTTTGGCATGGGCTGCAAAACACTCATTCCCCACCTCTTCAGCCATATCGAATATCAGCTCCTTGAAGCTGTTATCCTGGATTCGGGAAGGATGGATCAGGAGCTTCAGTAGCTGCTTCAAAGACATGAGCCCGGGCCCTTCAGCCTTTGCTTGCGCAACAAGCCGATCTCTTTTCGAAGAGACTACTGAATTCTCATCAAGGGCATTGGTATCAAGGAGGATCAACCCTGCTATGAGATCAGCTCTTTGAGCGACCATCTCCATAGCGACGATACCTCCCATCGATAGCCCACAGAGGATAACAGGTTCATCTATCTGTGAAAGGAGTTCTTGAGCGATATCAGTCATACTGGAATGTGAGGGCACTACTGCAGGGACCGCCCTGAAACCATCTGGTAGATGTGTCATCTGAAATGAGAATATCTCAGATGTGCAGAGCAGCCCTGGAAGAAAGATGATATCCATCATAACCCTTCTATAGTAACACAGGAGGTCTCACGTCATCACCATGTACCATACAGTAGATATATCCCGTCTCTCGTATACCCTCTATCGCTACCCCAAGAGTTTTCGGAAGGTCATAAGTATCACCAGGTCCGAGAATTATCGGCATCAACTCTGGATCGTCGAAGGTAAGTTTCACATCACCTGAGAAGTTTACCAGAATCTGATTCTCGACTCTTCTGTGCATGGGGACATAACCCCCTTCGGGTATCTCATATCCATAGACACAGAGACCGTCCCTGCTTTGTACCTCAAACGCATCAGGATGATCAGGGTGACCAGAAACATGGTAACAGTTGAATGTACCTGACTCTGTGAAAGGACTCTCTCTGGCAGTCCTGTCTTTCTTCAATGATACATGCTCCATCATCTCTTCTACAGTGAAGTTGTCATACTCAGCGACCTCTTCAGGAGTCAAAGGTGTGAAGAGTTCAGACTCTTCTGGAATGGGGTCACCGATAACCGTATCTGCAAGAGTATTGTCTTTCTTCAGATAGAGGCCATATTTTGCCCTTCTGAGAGGATTGATGGATGGACGATGATCCCGCCTCCACAATCGTCTCCTCCAAGAACGACGAACATGAAGCCGCTCTCGACTCCAACCACCTCAAAACCTCTGAAACAATGGACCGGCACTGTGATGAGATCACCAGGACCCAGAAATGCCTCATGCTCTCCCTCAGCTCCCCAGTAGATCCTGAAAGTCCCTTTGTAGATCATGAAGATCTCGGCAGAACGATGACTATGGAGAGAGTTAAGGATCCCCGGTGGTTGTCCGGCTGCTCCAAGATGAAAACCATCGGTCTCAAGGATATGTATCGGTTGTCTAGAATCCTGAGAGACACCCTTCCCTACGATACAGTAGTTCTCTTTCAGATGGCTTCCCGGGATTCGAGCATCGATGAATGCGGCTCGAGCATATTTGAGGTCAGCGAATCTGACCAGGTGTTTGTTTGAATCATTATTCATAGTATAAGCTCCTTTTCAATAAATGACTACGTATTCACATTACGGTAGAAGAAACCGTACATGATGTACGGTCTCACCTGTCAGATTACACTACTAACGAATACAGTCTAACACCAGTATACCCTAAAATCACTGTTACGCTAGTAAAAAACTCAGTTAATCTCTTTGAAACCTGCATTCTCAATGTAATAATATGCTACACAACCATACAGACGTATCGATGTACTATGGTTTTACTTTTCTCATCCTGTATCACTTTATTGTTATCTGATGCAGGAGGTGTTCATGCCAAAAGCACGTAGCCAGTTGGTCAAAGGGAAACAATATGTATCGTACACCTGAATCCGTATAACAGCTCAAAACAGCAGAATATTTTGATCGAATCCACACAGTATCTTTGAGTCTGAGAGGGTGATCTGCTTCTCGAAGATTCATTTCAAGAGATTGTTGATCCCAGAGGACTGGGATTAACAGAAAACCAATGATTTGGTGGGTTGCCATCATATATGAGGACAGAGGAATCCCAAGGTAAGAGACCGGGATGATTGGTACTGGTATCGGTACGATCGCTTCTACTTACAACTGTAGATACAGTTGCTGGAACACCGGATACCATGGTTCCTGTTCCCATAGCTTCAAGGTCAGAGACCTGGCATGAGTGACGACCTTCCCGGCTATCCTAATGATATCATCGATCACGTTCCTCAATCGCTTTCTCGTTCCTTTGTGCCGGTAGGGAAGAAGTCCCTCTTGTTCGAGGGCTGTCTGACCGATGCATCGCAATGTGTTGAACGAGATCATCGCTATATGCAGCAATAGCTTATTCACCGACAGTTTACCTGAAGGCAACTTCTCGAAGTTCATATCGGTTTTCAACTCACTGTGGAACTGTTCGCTTGTAGCGTGGTCATGGTACAACTCGATAACAGTCTCCGGGTCTTCATACAGATCAGATTGTCTCCTCCTATGACGTCACGGTCACCGACCTCCATATATGGAAGAGCTCTTCGAATGAGAAGTCGATAATCCTCAGCGTGAACAGGCTCGATAAAGACCTGAAGGAGAGATTCTCACGGGAAGTACGCTCCCGCTGTGACGTGGATCACCTGACGGTGGAACTACGATGAAGGGGTACGGCTGTTAGGAGGCAGTACCCCTTGGATCACATGACTAGCACCCTATGAAGGATTAATCCGGTACTACCTCTTGGGCCCCTGTACCACTGATGGTGAACTTGGGACTTTCAGCAGATCCGTTGAAGGTGAGGGTGAAGTCTGCCCCTTCATCATAGGTGATGCTGATAGAAGGATATACAGACAAACCAACATCTACTGATACCCGTAGAACGGTATTAGCAGCCAGGACAGGGGGAGAGCTATCGATACATCAGCATCTACGGCTAATCCATTACCCCCAAGGGCATCATTAGGTAACCCGGTTTCTCCCCGCTCCTGCACCCCGAGGTAGGATTCAATTTACAGTGAGTCGATCGACTCACTGCTACCATTCACGACCTTCATCGTGGTCTTCGATCCTCCCAAGAGGTCACAGCCTGTAAAGAGCAGGGTGACTGCCAACAGAACACTGCATACCAACAACAGTCTCTTCATACCTATTCTTCCAAATGGTTTTTATGTATCCAGGATTTGCCAGATATCAGTATACAGCACAGTTTCAGCATAGGTAACGAATTTTTTCTCATGTACCACAAAAGATTGACGTGTCAATAGTCAGTACCCCACCGCACACACAAAGAGCGTCCATCCGATTCATTCCAGATAGACGCTCTTCAGGCTGAGTGATCGATTATAGCTTAGAGCTGTATCTCGGCTTCACCAGCAGTGACTGTGAACTTGTTCGGTTCTGTCGTTCCGTTGAAGGTAAGGGTGAAGTCAGCATCATAGCCGTCGATATACACTTCGGAGTTTGCCCCTGATATTCTGACACTCACTTTCAGTGCTGCTTCTTCGGCGATAGCATTCGGCAGGGTGACGGTCACTTCTTCCCCCGAACCCAGAGTGACTGTACTTCCCAGAGCGTCCTGGAGAGGGGGTTCAGATCGTGAATCGACCCCAGATAGACTCTTACCTCTAACTCTTCGATTGTCTCAGTCTCACTTCCATTGACGAAGGTCATCACAGGACCACTTGTTGACTGGGAAAAGAGGTCACAGCCTGCAAAAAGCAGGGCAACTAACAGGATCACACTACACGCTAACAGTTTCTTCATTCAATTTCCTCCAAAATGGCAACAAATATGTAAGCATATGCTAATAATAAGTATACACCAGCTATGTACTAAATAAAAGGATTTTTTACAGTATAAGAGAGAGTATATGTTGGTCC
>LQAI01000094.1_pt1 | contig 29681 bp, 29 predicted proteins | sample 1535821 | NCBI WGS metagenome assembly LQAI01 (sample SAMN04331586, study PRJNA305678) | bioreactor metagenome | isolation source: bioreactor_5 inoculated with Wadden Sea sediment 1st replicate of a... | place: Germany:Bremen | reverse complement strand
AGGAAAGAAAGCAGGATCGATCAAGCAGGCACATGATCTGTGCATCAACCTCTATTTCGATCCACTGAGGAGGATGCTCGAACTAAAGAAACTCGAGGATGACCTCTATGACATGAAAGAAGAACTTGATGAGCTCATAGGGAAGGAGTCTCCCTACAAGGAATCTGAGATCAAGAGACTCTTCAGGTATTACACCGTCTCCTATGATGCGCAGACGCATAGTATCACCGATTACACGGTGAATGAGAAGAAGATCAGAAAAGCCAAAGAACTTCCCGGCTTCTTTGCCATCACCAGTCACAAACTGACCATGGGGGCCATGGACATTCTTGCGACCTACAGCCTTCGCGATGAGCAGGAAAAGTACTTTCAGCAGATGAAGAGCCAGATGGTCAGCAATCGTCAAAGGACCTGGTCGGAAGAAGGGAAGACTGGAAGGCTCTTCATCCTGTTTGTTTCTCTCATCCTCGCATCTCAAGTGCGCAGCACCTGGAAGCAGGAATTACATACTGTATTCTCTTCATCACTTGAAATGCTTGATGAGATGAAGCCGATCAGATGCATCGAACATGCCGGAAAAGCAAAGCACATCACACCGTTTATCGGTCGGCAGCGTGAGATCTGTAAAGCTTTCGGGTTCACCGCCCCAAAAGGCTGCGAACTCGAGTATGAGATCAGAAAAGTTGAACCGAAGAAAAAGCGGGGTCGACCTAAAAAACCTCAGGTCGAAAAATAAATAGTACAAAATGGTGCAAAACTCATGTCCACTAGGAAGTTCTTCTTCGATTGTTGTGCTAGAAACTAAATGATCCCAATATATATCACTATTCTGATCAATAACAGCAAGCATATCTAAGAAAGCCTTTATGGTATTCCGCGGAGTTCTGAAATATGCATCACCAATCGTATTATTACAATGATTGAGAAAATTTTCTAATGCTATATCCGGTACTAAATACTTATCGGAATCTCCGCTTGCATACACATGTCTGAGGTTCTTCAATAGAATATACATCTCTTCAGGAGTTAAATTGGCTAGATGCAGTGTTGGAGATGAGAAATCGATAACACCTGCTTTTTTTGCAAAGCTATTCTCAGCTAATCGAGATTGTAGAGCTTCATAGCTGAATAAACCTTTTCTTGAATCAAATAAGAACTCCGGTGTACCACCTAATAGGAACCCAATGTATTCTGCACTACCTTGTAGACAGTCATTTAGCATACGTAATATCTGCTCATAGTTTGAAGTACGAGATTGAGTATTGCTTAGTTTATAGAGGTTTACCATCTCATCAAGATTAACGATAAGCCCACTATATCCAGCTTGTCGAACAAAGAGGCTCATAATCTTCAACATATCATAGAAAGTGCTATCAGTTATGATATTACGTGCACCAAGCTCCATACGAGCTTCTGTTTTTGTTGTATATTCAGCACGTAACCACCGTATAGCACTACTTTTTAAATTATCATTATCTTCTTCATATCCTTGCCAATAAGCCTCTATCACTTTAGCAAAGTCATAACCACCAACCAACTCTGAAATCTCAGAAAGCTTTCTTCTGATAATGTGTGTAACTTCACAATTTGAACTATCAGCATCAGATCTGGATTTACTGATGAATTTCTCGACAACACTGGTCAGAGCATTCCCATCTGGTTTATTCCGTGTTGAAAGATTATGCATCAACTCAGAGTATAAACTTCTTGCTTGCCCAGCAGATCCATGCAAACGTCTGTTGGGAGACAAATCAGCTTGCACTACAACAAACTTTTTTTCTAATGCTATTGAGCGGATTACACTAAGAAAAAAGGTTTTACCTGAACCATACTCTCCAATGATCAGTCTGAATGCAGCGCCACCATCTGAGATTCTTTCGATATCTCCATAGAGAGCTTTAATCTCATTAGAACGACCAACTTGAATATGTTGAATCCCAATCTTAGGAGTAACTCCTGCTTTTAGGGATTGAAGGATCGCATCTCTCTCTTTTAATCTTATCTTTGCCATCATTTACCTTCCAATTCTTGTACTATTTCAAAATCAATATATATATCTTCATCATCATCGATAACAGCAGAATCTACGGTATCAAAGGACCAATCATTAATAATCTCAATTGCCCCATCGATCATCAAATTCAAATCTTCACAAATTTTATTAACTTCTTCCCGAGACCATTTTTCTTGTGTAATAAGTTGTTTATAGAATTTGTGATGGGATTCATCCAGAATGCCTTCCTCTTGGTTTATATCAGGAGTGATTTCCTCAGTCTCTTCTTCTGACTCTGTGAATATAGTTTTTAAAAGTGATTGAATCTCTTTTGTCTGTGTCTCATGGAATTCTAATCGACTATTATTTAGCTTGAACTCACCATCAACATGTTCAGTTGTCGCTATAGAAGTATTAACCGATGATTCTTGGCCATTTTTCGTAGATTGATTATGGAGTTTTGTAGAAATGAGTGATTTATCAATACCCAACATTTGAAATAGTTTTCTAAATGAGTAATCTCCTGTTTAGTGACTTTACCATCAGCCAAAGAAATCTCAATGAGGTTCTGACTTATTGTTTCTTTGGTCTGAGGGTCTAGTACAGAAAGATGCTTCTTCAATCCAGTGAAGCTTACCGTATTATGTAAACGCCACATTAAATATGCATGAAGAGATTGTTTCTCTGCAGGAGTTAATTGATTCTCAGAGTCGATCCTCGATTTTAAAACTTCAAGTTTATTATCGTGAATACTCTCATCCTGTTTTGCAATAATGGATCCTAGCCATAAATGAATTAGGATCTCATTATAAGCAAATGTAGGAACATAGGAACTTTCTAACTTCTCATTGAATAGAACAATTGATCCATCCTTAATTGGTTTCCCATGATTCAGGTGTGGATTTGGGACCATATCATATCCAGCTTTATCAACAATACTATGCATAAAGAGAAACACTTTTTTATTTATCTTTTCAGGTAATGGTTCATCAATGATTTCCCAAAAATTCTTAACTGAGATAACTCCGTTGTGTTTTACTAAAACATCATTAACTTGAGTTTTGAAGTTTTCAATAAACTCTGTTGTATGAGATTTTAATAAAATTTCTGGCAATAGGATTTTCGCACTGAGATCATTCTTTGAGGTGTCTTTTCTACCAAGATGCCGACTATAAGAATCTAATTGATTAGTACACTCTTCAGCAATGGAAATGAATTTATTTGAAGGGCCTCTCAATATACTTGGATCAGGAATATCTAAGGCTTCTAACCTAATGCCACTTAGTGAGGCACTAGCAGGGAAGTAATGAATACTTAATCTAGATTTATTAGGTTTAACTAAAATCCCATCTCCATACTTTTGTGTATATACTAGTCTAAACAGCTCATCAAATTCTTCAGAACATCTACGAGCTGGTGTTTTAAGATTATACGCAGAAAGGCTTTTCAGCCAATGTAATGCGATATTAGAACTGATTGGCTTATTATTTATAGCAGCTTGTGATATTTGATATTTTAATAAAATAGAATCATAACCATAACTCATCTCCTGATTATCAATTGATACTAAGCCAGGTTTATAGATACACATAATCTCAAGTAATTTCGTGCAATACCAAAAGAATGATTTATTATCCTTAAAGATACTTTTTAGTCTTTGTATCTCAGCAAATAATGCTTTGAACTCATCATTATTCCCTTTTTTTCCGATAAGATGATCTAATAGTATTCGTCTCTCAATACCATAGAAATAGAGAAAAACATATCCAATTGGGGTAGAAGGTCTAGTCCTATCTCCTTCCAACCATTTTAGGTAGGTATCACGACATAAAGAGGAAAGTTGGGAATATGAAGGATAGTATTTTAAACTACTATCAATATGATCAATTGACGAAGTTTTAATGGGGTATGAATCATCCACTAATGATGTTTCAATACGATAACCATCAATTGAGCGTAGAACACCACCATAGTAAAAATATCCACCAGAAACATCTCTTCCTTGTATTCTTAATGTTTGGTTCTTTGGAATCCATCTTCCAGGAATCTTATTCTTGCTTTCCGGTTGCCCTGCAAACCCACTATAAATATTAAAAGACACGAGAACATCATCAGAAGACTTCAAGGAAGTTCTCGCTTGTTTCTCAGTATTTTTACCGGTCTTTAAATCTAGCATTGGAAGATCATCGTTAGAATCATTGTAAGTATAGCTTGATTGATAACCCACAGATGTATCCATTACGGCTTGATCATGTGTCTTTTTCTTATCTCGTTTATTAAGAAAAAATATTAGAATTAAAAGACCAAATACAGTTCCCCAAAAATAAATGCCAGCAGATTTACTACCCTTATCTTTTATTGGAGGAAGATCAATAGGTTTTTTTATTGGAGTAGAAACATCTATGCCTACAGTTTTCTTTGATTCCAGTTTTTCTGGTTCTGAATTTACTTCTTTATTAATTGCTTGGACTTTTTGATTGACTTTTTTCAGAACCAGTACTTTTTGTTGTTATTAGGACAGCTGGTTGAGGTTTTGGATCGTTCTCTTCAGGTTCAATCGCAGGTACATACTGATTTTCTGTAACAAAACTGATTAATGTCTCATGTTGTTCCGTAGTTCTTGGCTCAATCTGTTTGTTACTAATTTCTTTTGAATCAAAACTATTGACAACCTTTAGATCCTCAGTCATTGAAGAGGTCTCATCACTGCTAACTAAACTAGAATAATAAATTTCTGTATCAATATGTTCAATTTTGGTATTTTCTGGATGATCAGTAGTGGTAACTTTAATGCTGTTTTTTTCAGATATCTGGTCATTTATAGTATAAGAAGACTTATTTGATTCAACAGGGTATCAACAATTGGTTCATTGCTTATAGTTTTCTTTTCAGTTTCATATTGTTCATTGGGAACAGTTCCGCAAGCTGAAACAAGGAGAATAATGAGAAGGGGAAATAGAAAGTGTTTAGTACCTATATGCAAATATTATTCCTTGATAACCTGAATAATACTCTCTACTCATATGCTTATAATACTAGGTTATTATTTTTTTTCAATACTACTTCAACATAATTGTCTTACTATATTGTAGTAGGTTGCAAAGCCTTTCTAGATTAGAAGTCTTGAATACTAAATCCTATCACTAAACTTTATCACTATCAAAGAACTTCACCCTATACCCCTTCTTCTTTGCGATCTCAATTTCAGTTTTCATCCCTGAGCTGATATAGTCTCCAAACACCCACACCTCAGAGCACTTACTCATGAGTACGATGCCAAAGAACATCCCAAGATCTCGTTCGCTCTGCAGACTATCATCAAGAAATTGTGGATAGAGAAGGTGAGGGGTTATCGGAAGATATCCTTTATCGACTGCAAATCTGCTGTATCGCTGGGCGTTCTTTACGTTCTCTTTCACATCACCTGCATAGGGAGAACAGATATACACCATGGGGTGAAAAGGAAAGTATGGCCGCTTTGGTCTCTCCATCGCCTGGATAGCTTTGTAGGGAGTGAGATCGATATATCCTTCTGAGTTGTATTTTCTATTTTCCATGTGTTAGTCCTTTTTATAAAATTCGGTTTCATATCCATCAGCATTAAGCCGAAGCCCTTTTGCCCATGAGGGAGTGGTGGCCATGATCGACTCGATAGCAGCGAGATCCTGATCAGCGGGAGCTTCAATGACCACCTCGTCATGAACATGCATACAGATCCGATGACCTCTGAGGTTCTTCATCGAGAAGCTGAGCAGATCTCGGCTGATCCCTTGTGTCACATTTTCCGTCAGCTTCGCACCATACGTTTCTAATCGCTCCCATTTCTTCGTGGCCCCAACTCCCTCATAGGTGATACTCGCTCCTCCAAACTTATTGGTACCAATACGAGGTTTCACATATGCTAAGCGTCTTCCAGAGGGGAGGGTGATGAACAGAAATCCACTTTCATAGGAGAACCTGATTCCATGGGTTGAGGTCGTGGTTTTATCTCTGACGGCTTTCAGTGCTGCCTTGTCGATATCCCACCAAAGCTGCACGATGCGAGGATTGGCAGCTCTCCACGCATCAACGAGAGGTTTAAGTTCATCTGCAGCCATACCTGATTCCAGAGCCCCCATAGCTTTCAGAGCTCCAACTGATCCGCCATATCCACAGTTGTGCACGAGCTTTCCCGATACGGTAAAACGATGATGTTCTCCGGCATGTCGTATGTCATACACCTTCTGGATTGATCTCTTGGGTCTGTGACTGTTCTCATGGTAATCTTCAGACTGATTGGGGCCTGGGGCTCCTCCGATCTGAATAAGACGTACGTTGCTGGCAGCAGCGACTCCAAAGAGCACAGGCTCTTGGTTACCTTCGATCCATACGAGGTGATCTTCTGTAGCAGTGAGTCCATCATAGGTGAGGACCTTCCTGCGTCCCTTGTAGATCACCCCATCATGAGATACCCATCCTTCTCCATCCCACAACAGATGATCAGTGGTAATAGCTTCAATCGGCATCAGTCCTGTATCTGTTAGTACGAGCTGCCCTTCAGCTATACAGGCAAGTTCAGCCTGTTTGCCTTTCTGCCTAAGATGTCCATGTTCTCCGTGCTTCTCTACAGGGACCCTAAACATCCTTGATGCTGTAGCACAGTAGATATCACCATTATCTTTGAAGACATCCATCCTCCAGGTCTCTTCTGCCAGCCACGATAAGACTCGAGCCTCAATGGCAGAGAAGTCTGATACCAGAAACCTATGGCCAGGAGCAGCAACGAAAGCCGTACGTATAAGCTGAGAGAGCGTATCAGGCACATGTTCATAGAGGAGCTTCACGGCTGCATATTCTCCCGACTTTACCAAAGCGCGAGCAGCCTCAAGATCCTCAAGATGGTTTTGAGGTAAATTTTGCAATTGCGTGAGCCTACCAGACCATCGCCCCGTACGATTGGCTCCATAGAACTGGAACATCCCTCGTGCCCTTCTATCACTACAGACAGCGTTCATCATGGTTCGATATTTCTTCACTGATGATTTTGCCAATTGCAGCCTGAGCTCCAGCACCTCCTGCAGGGGCCGTGGGGCGTCCTGTAACAGGTCCTGCACATCCTTTTTCCCGAGGGATGATATCTCTAGTCCATGCTCAGTTAACCATGTCTTTAGCTGCTGGACCGAGTTGGGATTCTCAAGGTCGGTGATCTTTTTCATCCGAGCCATAAGCTCATTACGAGCAGCTGTATCCATAGCGATGGCAGCCTCTACGAAATCTGTATCGATCAGGACTCCCCGGTCGTTGATGATCTGGTCCTGGTGGTATTCATCCCATACGAAATCAGGGACGGGGAACCTTGCAAGACGCCTGTGGATGGCAAGCTCAACCTCCACATCACGCTTGTTGTACTCGATGAACTGATTCCAATGCTCAGGAGCATCACTAGGATGGTTTCGAGTCCTCCCCCTATTCACTTTGGTGGGAGCACAGGGCATACAGAAATACTTGATGAGGTTTTTCCCCTCCGCTAGCTTCTGTTTCTCAAGCCCCAGTACGATTCCTGTTCCCATGAGGGATAAGGGAAGGCCCAGGTAGGCAGACCAAATCATCGTACATCGCCATGATGAGGGGGCCAGATACGTACCGGTCGGCAATCCCAGGAATCGAGATAGGCAGATACGCTCGAAGGCTGCATTGAAGGCCCACTTTATCACCTTCTCATCGGTGAGTGCTTTGAGGATTTCATCTGGGATGTACTCTCCCCTGGCAAGATCAATCACATGAGCTTCTCCTCCATTGATGGCATACCCGAAGAGAAGTATCTCAAAGTCCTCAGACTCGGAATATGCATATATTCCGCTCTTGGCTAGATTGACTGACGAATGCGTTTCTAGATCCACGCTGATAGATTTCATATTTGCTTCCTTAAAATGATGATTACTTACCCATAGGAGAGCAGCAGCCTGACAGACTGCCACTCTCCCAGAGGAGGATTATGCTAGGAAATCATCATCATCTTCGGTTGCGAAATCACTCTCAGCACTGGCCTTCCCACCAAGAGGTTCTCCCTCCTTGATAAGCTGCAGGTTCTGCAGGCCACAGGCGATGCCACGATTGCCGTTCGAGTTGAAGGCATAGAAGGTGATCGATGCGCGTCCATACACCCCGGAGTAGACCTCTGATCGGTTGAGAACAGGATTGCAGTCTACATCGACGATGCCAGGAGCTGATGTACTGTTTGCATTGATAAAAAAGGCGTTCGCATACGCCTGGTCATCAGGGCGCTCAATATCGCCATCTCGCAACGGGACCTTCAGGGATGCCAGGGGAGGTATGGACTTCCCGTTCCCTTTGAGCTTTGACTCTCCCTCTTGGTATGCTGCCTTGATCGCAGCTTTGATCTTCCCGATGGTGACGGTGTCACTTTTCGGGATGATCAGCGATACCGAGTACTTAGGCGCACCGCCATTGATCGATTTTGGCTCCCATACTGATGCATAAGACCATCTGGTCTCTTTCCCGGTGATGACTTTGGTTGGATTGGTGATGGTTGACATGTGTTATACCTCCGTGTCTTGAAAATCATTGATTGAAATTGCCGGACGTGTATCGCTCTCCGGTGCAAGCGTTGGTTTGCCTTGTGGCTTGTAGATGAATGATCCCAGTAACTCTTGGAACCGAGATCTCCCCAGCAGCTTGGTCATAGCGGTGATCCCTAAGACCTTATGATCATATGGATCAAATCCTGCATCTTTGACGGTGGCCGCAACCGATGACTCGTCGGTGTACTTTCTCACTGATCGTCCTGCGACCAATTTGAATCCTGGAAGTGAACCCCCTCTCTGTAATACCGACAATCCGTACCCCTTGATGTCACTGACCCAAGTAGCCAGCTCATCTGCCTGTGCGAGGACCTCAGCGATCTCTTCATCTGAGAGTTGTGCAGGCTCTACAAACTCATATCGGGCAAGCTCTAGATTCGTTTCCGCCCGTTTTCTACAGGTAGCTCTTACCTTACAAAACCTGCAGTGAGATCCAGAACAGAATTCCCCCTCACCTTTGAACGCGAGTGCAGCTCGAGGTTTGAGGTAGGCCTCAGCCCAGCCTATGAGCTCATCTGATTGCATGGCATAGGTACTGATGTTAGCCAACCTCGGTTGGAATACGGTCATGAGGACGTCTTGCACCTCGTAGAGACTGCCAAACATCTCGAGAGCTCCCAAGGCATAGAGCATCATCTGGGTATTCTCCTCAGCCGACACCTTCACCCCCTGTCCATACTTGAAATCGATGATGTGAAGGCTTGTATCGGCGATAAGGATGCAGTCCCCGGTCCCAGAGCACTCAGGCACATACCGACTGATATCAAGGCGCTGCTCGGTGAATACCTGGGGATCTTTCCCTGCAGCTTTGTCCCTCTCGAAGCATTCGAGGACAAAAGCAGCATACTCATCAGCACAGCTTTCCATCTCCTCGTTGTAGTACGTGAGATTGGGTACTGGATTCTCTGTTGTGATGCCGAAGGCGGTGTTCACTTTGTACTCGCAAAGCGTATGTGCATCAGTCCCTTCGGCTGCAAAGAAACTCGTCTCATCTTTGATATCTTCACACAGCCGTGCTGAGGGTGGGCACTTCGTCCATCTTGATGATGAAGATGGTGAGAGCAGGGCATGCTTACTCATGGCCTAAGCCTGTATGTCTCGTAGGCATCCTGCATAGTTCTCTGGCCTCAGATCCTCAAGACTTGTAGCAAAGTGATGCCCGAAGACCTCGGGGAGCCTCTTATCCTTTTGAGCTTTAGGTAGCTCAGCAATTGCTGCCTTGATATCATCGAGCGTAGCTCCCAAGCACCGTGCATCAGCAAGGAGACGTTGGTAGTGCGCATGATCAATGGCTGAGAGCTTGTCAGCTCCATACTTCTCTAAGAGCGCTCTGACCTGGTCGGTATATCCCGCACGGGATTTCTCAGCTAAGACCTTCCTGACATCAGTAAGTGATAGCTTGACCTCTGGGGCTGCAGGGGGCTCAGGTTTCGTGGGATGTGTTTCATCCAACGGTTCTTGGGTTTGTGGCTGGTTGTTAAGTGCCTCAATGCCATGATGCTGGAGTAGGTCTGCAGCAATTTCCAGCGCTTCAGCTAATGATCTGAGGCCTTTCGCTCCATCACGTAATACTGCCGATGTATTATCCATGTAGCACCTCTCCTTCTTCGCTCTCGTGGATCTCCACGCTTCTGACGGTTTTTCCTGGTGTAAGCACCAAGACCTCGCTGTACTGGCCAAACAGTAATCGAAGCAGCCGAGCTGATAGTTTTCTTCCTCGACTTCCAAGAACTGCTTGGTTACTCATCCCTTCCTGGGCCACATTGATCTGGACCCTGTGACGCAATTTCATGCAATCTCTCCAATAGGTGTACGGGGGTTACCCCGGAGGCCTCGTATCATCACTTGGCCTCTACCTATTACCGCAAAACCGTACCCCCTGTAGTTCTCCCCAGGATCTACTGATCCCCATATGCTTGTGTGTAGAGTGCCTTGATACGTTTGATCATCTTTGCCCTACGGCTTCTGATGGCGTTATCGGTAGTACCTTCTTCTCTGGCGATATCGATGAGTTTCTGCCCTTCACAGAGTTTCCAGAAGAGTTCTTGCTGAGAGGGGATAAGATGGGGGATAAGATCTCTCATCTGATCAAGAAGGGAAGGGGGGATCTCTTCTGTGAATAGCTGTGCTTCAGGTGCGAATGAGACATCCTCAAGGCGATCTATGGGGGCCTCAGGGTGCATAGGATTTGTAGCATGAAGCGAGGTAGTATGCTTGAACTGTGGATCCTGCTTCTCATCTTCATACCGATCATTCAAGCGCTCAGCATGATAGGATTCTCGCAGAACGGTGATGATCTCTTCAGTGACACCATCCTTACCCGGGGTAAGAAGGTACGGTTTTCCGTTGATGTAATAGTAGAATTCTGTCTTGGCTTTCTGTGCCACGTTGTGCCTCCCGCCTGGACGCGGAAGACAAGGAACCGACACTTCTCTACGGCAACGTGATCTCGAAGTGAGCCTGAAGGCGCAGGGAGACCAGGATCCGATGAAATCTGCCACAACATTGTGGGGGAGATATAAGCATCAGGATTCCTTGCCCTATACGTATTCAGGCTGTGAAATCGAGTATTTTGCTGTTGATAGAAATCAACACCTAGTGTAAAAAAAGATCAGCTGGAGACAAATAGGTGTTGAAACAAATCAACAGATTTAAACATACTACTACTGTTGATTTAGGTCAACACTCTTTAAGTAATTTTGTTGACTTGAATCAACAACTCTGATAGTATGTGCATGTAAGAAAAGGAGTAGTCGAAAATGTTGTATATTGGGGAAAGGACGTAGTATATGGGTGAAAATGAGAGGACCCTAGGAGCGGTAATTGCAGCACAACGAAAAAGCTGGATATGACACAACGAGAGCTTGCCCGTGAGGTCAATATCAATCATGCTACCATCTCTCGTATTGAGAATAATCCTGAGATTGTTGCTGATCCAAGTACTCTAAAAGCTATTGCAGAAGCCTTGAAACTGGACTACAATTTTCTACTCAGCTTGAATAAAACCATTGATGATGATAAGGATATTCGTATCATTGCTCGTGCCTCAAAATCTATGACTGAACCTGAAAAGGAGCGGATGATGGAATTCCTTCGAAATGAGTTCTCAGAAGCATTCAAGGATGCTGATAGTGACGGAATTCTTGATGCCCAGGAGTTTGATGATTATTGATGAGATTATATGCAGATTATCAGACTCCCATTGTTGAGGCACTTGCAGTATTAGAAGACTCAGGAATTGATCACTTCCCAGTTGATTTTAAGATAATTCAACAACAATATAAGAACCTATTCTCAATACGTTCCTATGGGGCTTTCATGAAGTCATCTGGATTATCTCGTGTTGAGTGTGTAAAGTATTTTGGATCTGAAGATGGAGCAGTGGTTTCCAAGGGCAGTCAATACATCATTTACTATAATGAGCAGAAAAGGAAGCAGCGAACTCGCTTCACTATAGCTCATGAGATGGGCCATATCTTTCTCGATCACCATCATGTGCATGGAGAATCTATTCTTCAAAGGGAAGGAATAGGACACCAACTTTATGATTGTTTGGAGAAAGAGGCTAACTGTTTTGCTCGAAATCTGCTTTGTCCTGCTTATCATTCTGAAAGATTACTAGATGCTCATGGCATCTCTCGAACTGGCTCAGGAAAAGATGGATGGGAAAAAACAAGAAGTACCCAGATAACTGAGAACTTGTCTATGCAGGTTTTGGCAGATATTTTGATTGAGCGGGCCTTCGATGTATCAGCTATAGCAGCTGAAACCCGTATTAGCTTTCTCAATGCCGATATACAAAAATACAGCAGATATAACATTGATTGGGAATCAACTTCTCTCATCAAGCATACAGCTACATGGGTTTGTTATCATTGTGGGACTGAGAGACTAGCTGGATCAAAGCATTGTTCTGAATGCGGTCATGAACATTTTGCCTTTCAGGTTCAACAATCGAGATATCAATATCGGAAAGTAGCTGTAAATGATGAACTCCAGTTTTCTCCTTGTCCGGTTTGTGGACATTCCGATTCGTCTGCTTATGCTGAGTATTGCATGATCTGTGGTACTACTTTGCAGAATATGTGTGTGAAAGATGCTAGCCATTTCAATCATCCTGAAGCTAACTATTGCTATGCATGTGGAGAATCGACTGTCTTTAGTGGAACTGAGTATCAACAGAGAGTGAAGCAGAGTAAGAAGTCTATTCCAGAAGGAGAACTGTTCATGAAATATGAATCAAGAATACCCTATGATGAGAAGACATTACGGGTAACAGAATGTCCTAGATGTAATAATGAAGACTTTAGAGAAAATGCGAGCTACTGCCGAATCTGTGGTCTGGAGTTAGTGAATGTCTGTATTCCTGAACAAGTAGAAGCCGCAAATGGCGATTACTATGATCCCGAGCCACACACAAATCCTCCAAATGCACGATTCTGTGAAATATGCGGTGCTCCTACAGTATACTTTCAGAAACATCGAATCCTAGAGAGTTATCAGACGATTAGAGGGATACAAGAACCCGTGTTCGATGAGGATATTCCGTTCTGATATTTGGATTATCCCTAAGCTTTTTTATCTACCATAAGATAGGTGGGATTTCTTATAGTTGGAATATATGTAATCTCTTAACGTCAATATAACAAATGATAAAAACTCTATATTATGCTATACTATTCAATAATTGAACTAATACACTGGAGCAACAATATGATAACAGGTGAAATTAAATCTCAAGTAAATCAGGTATGGAACAGCTTTTGGACGGGAGGAATTTCAAACCCTCTAGAAGTTATGGAGCAAATGACATACTTGCTCTTTATCAAACGACTTGATGAATTACATACGGTAAAAGAGAAAAAAGCTAATAGATTACAGAGACCAATAGAAGATCCCATCTTTCCTGAAGGTATTAATCCTGAATCAAAACAGGGCAGATCTTTCGATATGTTAAGATGGTCTAAGTTCAAGAATAATGATGCTTCTACGATGTTTGAAATAGTAGCTGATGAAGTCTTTCCATTTATTAAGGGTATTGGTGATTCAGAGTCTACTTATGCATCCCATATGAATGATGCCAGGTTCACAATCACCAAACCAGCATTACTTGCTAAGGTTGTAGATCTTCTTGATGATATTCCTATGGATGACCGTGATACCAAAGGTGATCTGTATGAGTATATGTTGGGGAAGATCGCAACTGCAGGACAGAATGGTCAGTTCAGAACGCCAAGACATATTATTAAGATGATGGTAGAGTTAATGGAACCACAACCTCAGGATATTATCTGTGACCCTGCTTGTGGAACTGCAGGATTCTTAGTAACAGCTGCTGAATACATGCGAGACAATCATCCAGAGATCTTTACAGATGGTAAAGTTATGAGACGTTTCAATGAAGAAACTTTTAATGGTTTTGATTTTGATTCAACCATGCTTCGTATTGGATCGATGAATATGTTACTGCATGGTATAGAGAATCCAGATATTCAGAACCGTGATTCATTATCTCAGGATCATGCTGGGATTGAAGAACTCTATACATTGATTCTTGCAAATCCTCCATTTGCAGGATCATTAGATTATGAGAGCTGTTCTAAAGACTTATTGAAAGTAATTAAGACTAAGAAGACTGAGCTATTGTTCTTAGCTTTATTTTTGCGGTTATTAAAAACAGGTGGTAGAGTTGCCGTTATCGTACCTGATGGTGTCCTCTTTGGTTCATCTAAAGCCCATAAGACGATAAGAAAGATGATAGTTGAAGATCAAAAGCTTGATGGGATTGTATCTATGCCTTCTGGTGTGTTTAAGCCTTATGCTGGTGTCTCTACTGCTGTATTGCTGTTTACAAAGACCAACTCAGGTGGCACAGATCAAGTTTGGTTTTATGACATGCAAGCTGATGGATATTCATTGGACGATAAGCGTAATCCATTAGCTTCTGATAAGCACGAGAACAATAATATCCCTGATATTATATCAAGATGGAAAGATAGAGAATCTGAGACAGATAGAAAACGAACTGACCAATCATTCTTTGTACCTAAGGCTGAGATAGCAGAGAATGATTATGACCTATCTATCAATCGATATAAAGAGATAGTGTATGAAGAAGTAGAATATGATGCACCTCAAAAAATACTAGCTGACTTGAAGGTACTTGAAGAAGAGATCCTGAAAGGTATGGAAGAATTAGAGGGGATGCTAAAATGAGTCTAAAAAAATTGCCCTTCATAGATGTTATAAAAAGATGTTTCTGGAGGGAATAAGAAAGTAAAGAAGAAAGAATATCAAACCCAAGGTATAATTCCTGTTGTTGACCAAGGGAAACTCTAATTGGTGGCTACACTAATAATCTAGAAGACCAATATTGTAAAACTGAACTTCCAGTGATTATTTTTGGAGATCATACAAGAATTATAAAATTCATTAACCAACCATTTGCAATGGGGGCTGATGGGGTCAAGGTTTTGAAGCCTAAGACTAATGAGTTTGATGAAAAATTTCTTTATCATTATCTCCGTCAAGTCAAAATAACTGATGGAGGATACGATAGGCACTATAAATATCTAAAACGTATTTCAATCCCTTTTCTCCCATTACCAGAACAAAACCGTATAGCCGAGATACTTGATAAAGCTGATGCTCTACGAGAGAAGCGTAGAATATCAATAGAAAAGCTTGATGAACTAGCTCAATCTGTTTTCCTTGATATGTTCGGTGATCCGGAGACCAATCCTAAAGGGTGGCAAATTACACCTTTAGAAGAACTAATAAAAGATGTTAGGAATGGGCTAGTCAGAAGACGAAAGACGCCAATTAATGAAGGACAAATTGTTCTGCGTTTAAAGGATGTGCGAGAGGGATGGATAGCCCTCAATGAACCAAACAGGATTGATTTAGATATCAAAGAAGCAGGCAAATATTTAGTTGAGAAAGATGATTTTCTTTTGTACGAGTAAATGGAAATCCAAATTATGTTGGGAGATGTGCTCTCTTTATTGGGCATAATGAACCAGTCTTTTTTAATGATCACATTATGAGAATAAAATTTCGTCATGATAAGGTCTCCCCAATTATATTGTCTCACTTACTAAATTCCCACTATGGCAAAACTCAAATAGCTAGATACAGAAAAACATCTGCTGGACAACATACAATAAATCAAAATGGTGTAGGTAAAATTTCTGTTTATCTTCCTCCAATAGATCTACAGAAAGAGTTTATCTTTAGACTTGATACCATAAACAAACAAAAGAAATACCTGATAAAACAATTGAACGATATGAGTAATATGTTTTTATCTCTCCAGCAAAAAGCATTCAGAGGAGAACTTATGATATGAGTAACTTCGACTTCCTCAAACAAGAATATGCATCTCTGTATCCTGAAGCAAAGCGGACAGAGGAATTGTGTCATATTGACCCCAGAGGAAGTTGTTTTTATGCTCGTTTGACTCTTGAGCATACAGTTGAATGGCTGTATGACCATGATTATTCACTCCGCAGACCATATGAAAACAGATTAGGGGCATTGATCCATGAGCGAACCTTTCAGCAGCTATTACCTACAGCTTTATTTGCAAAAATTAAAGCTATTCAGCGAGCAGGTAACCAGGCAGCTCATTCTTCTAAAGAAATAAGATATATTGATTCACAGCGAATTTGTCAGGAACTTTTTCACGTACTCTATTGGGTTGCTAGAACCTATACCTTATTAAGTGATCCGAAAACTCTAGATGTTTTTTTTAACCCAGATCTTCTAAAACCTAAGAAAATCGTGAAAGTAGTAAGGACTACTACTTCCGCTATTAAACAGAAAGAAGAACAACTTGCAAAGGAACGAGAAGAACGAGACCAGGAACTATCCAAACGTGAAGAGATAATAAAGTCACATTCTCGAACTCTTGAAGAACGTGAGGAAGTTCTAGCTTCATTAGATGCTCAATTAGCACAAACTCGTGCAGAACTAGCTAAAGCTAAGAGTAGAAATATAAAAGTTCCCGATACTCATAATTATTCAGAATATTCCACTCGTAAGCTCATTATTGATCAGTTGCTTATTGAAGCAGGATGGACTATTGGATCAGATGTTTCAGAAGAGTTACCTGTTATTGGTATGCCTACAAAGAGTGGAGAAGGGGCAGTTGATTATGTCCTCTGGGGTGATAATGGATTGCCAGTGGCAGTTCTTGAAGTAAAGAAGACTACGGTAGATCCACTTGTAGGGCAACAACAAGCAAAACTCTATGCAGATTGTTTAGAATTAATGAAAGGCCAAAGGCCTGTTATTATTTATACAAATGGATACGAGTCATGGCTTTGGGATGATCAGAAGTATCCTCCTCGAATAATCCAGGGGTTTTATACCAAAGATCAGCTACACTTATTGATTGACCGAAGAGATTCAAGAAAAGCTCTTCAGGCTCAAGAGATTAATAAGAGTATTGTAGATAGACCATACCAGATACGAGTAATTCAATCACTTTGTGAATCCTTTGAATTGTCCCAGCGAAAAGGGTTACTCGCTATGGCAACAGGGACAGGAAAGACTCGTACTGTGATTGCATTAGTGGATCTCCTAATGAGAAAAGGGTGGGTGAAGCGAGTCTTATTTTTAGCAGATCGAGTAGCTTTGGTGAAACAGGCAGTGAATGCTTTTAAAACTCATTTCCCCCATTCAAGCCCTGTGAATCTAGTTACAGAGAAAGATGGTCAGGGTCGAGTCTATGTCAGTACCTACCCAACCATGATGGGGCTTATTGATAAATTCGATGACAGACAACGGAAATACTGTCCAGGATACTTTGACCTTATTGTTATCGATGAAGCTCATCGAAGTGTCTATCAAAAGTATGGTGCTATCTTTGAATACTTTGACTCTTTACTCGTAGGATTAACAGCTACTCCTAGAGATGAAGTACATCATGATACCTATCATCTTTTTGATCTTGAGACAGGAATTCCTACTGATGCATATGGTCTGCAGGAAGCTGTAGATGATAAGTACCTGGTTCCTCCTCAAGTGAAATCAGTTCCTTTGAAATTCCAGAGGGAAGGAATAAGATATGATGAGCTTTCTGAGGAAGAAAAGGAGCAATGGGAAGAACTTGATTGGGGTGATGATGTTCCCGAAGCTGTAGGTGCCGAATCAGTCAATAAATGGCTATTCAATGAAGACACTGTTGATAAAGTCTTAAAGTATTTAATGGAACATGGTCAGAAGATTGAAGCTGGAGATAAGTTAGGGAAAACTGTGATCTTTGCTAAGAATCATGCCCATGCTCAATTCATACAAGATAGATTTGATAAGCACTATCCTCATTTATGTGGTCACTTTGCACGTGTGATAGATAACAAAGTAAAGTATGCTCAGACCCTGATAGATGATTTCTCAGATATTCATAAAGATCCTCAGATAGCTATTTCTGTTGATATGCTTGATACAGGAATAGATGTACCTGAGATCTTGAATCTGGTGTTCTTTAAGATAGTACGGTCAAAAACTAAGTTCTATCAGATGATTGGTCGGGGTACTAGGCTCTGTCCAGACCTCTTTGGATCAGGGCAAAATAAAGAGTATTTTAGCATTTTTGATTTCTGTATGAACTTCGAATATTTTGGAGAAAATTCAGAAGGTAAAGAGGCTAGCCAGGTCGTTTCCTTAGCTAAGCGATTATTCATAGAACGTCTTCAGCTTATTGAGGAGCTTCAGGAACTGGCTAGATCTGAAGAGTTATCAAATGATATCAAATCCTTAGGAACTGGTCTCAAAGACTGTTTATGTGAAGAAGTAAGTGCAATGAACCTGACAAACTTCATTGTACGTCCTAAGCGAAAGTATGTAGAAAAGTATAAGCATCGGGATACCTGGAACAAAATCTCTACAGAAACATTGGGAGAATTAACTCATCATGTAGCAGGATTACCTACTGAACAGGAATCAGAAGATATCACTGCTCGTTTATTTGATCATACTTGTTTGAAGCTACAGCTAGCTGTTTTACATAACTCTCCATCATTCGTAACTCTACAGACACAAATTTTCGATATTGCCTCAAATCTAGAAGAGAAAACAGCTGTTCCTATGGTGAAAGCTCAACTATCATTGATCCAAGAAATACTGACAGATGAATATTGGGAGGATTTAACACTTCCTATGGTTGAATCTATGAGGAAGCGATTACGTGAACTCGTTCAGTTTGTAGACAGATCCAAACAGAAGATCGTTTATTCCAATCTAGAAGATGAAATAGGAACCGCTATGGAAGTAGGTTTAGCTGGTGTTGATGTAGGAATTGATACGGTTAGATACAAGAAGAAGGTTGAAGCCTATATTCGATCCCACGAAGATCATATAGCTATAAATAAGCTGCATTATAATTTACCACTGACTTTAACGGATTTACAGGAGCTAGAGAGATTTTTATTTGCAGCTGATGAAGTTCAGGGTAGGGAACAGTTTGAATCTGTATATGGGGAACAAAAAAGTTTGAGTGTGTTTATCAGATCACTAATCGGGCTAGATCGGAGTGCTGCTAAAGAAGCTTTCTCCAAATATCTTGATACTACGAGGTTTAATGCAAATCAAATAAGGTTTATTGAAATGATCATTGATTATCTGACCTCTAGTGGAATCATGGATGCTGGACAGTTATATGAGCAGCCATTCACAGAGATACACTATGAAGGGCTTGATGGCGTTTTTGAATCAGCTGCAGCTGAAGAGGTGATAGCTATAGTTCGAAGTATTAATGAGAATGCAGGGTAGATTTTTTTAATATATGGGGTAAAAGATGGCTAAAAGGGATCCTTTGAAGACTCAGCGGAATAAAAAAATTAAACAACTAACTGAAAAGATAAATGATATACTTCCTGAAGTATTAAAAGCGACAGGTGTTACCAATTTTAAATCCTTAAATAGTAAATTTGGTGGTAAACATGCAGAGTTTATTGATATAAAGAATGAAGTAATATTAAGTGCAGAGCAGTTTCGAGCTTCTGTATTTCCAAGGGTATCTACGTAAATTGGAAAGCATAGATGATGATAATAAACAGAACAGTAACTATTATAAATCATATAAACTTGTTAAAAATTATCCAATAGTACAAGAGTGGCTGAGCTTATATTTAGAACGAACTTATTTACGAAAATTTGACGAATTGTCTAAAGTTCGGCCAACAGTAAAAGAATCTACAATGTGGATTGGTCAAGAAAATGCTTCATATGGATTACTTGTAACTCCTAGATTCAGGGATGGTGAATGGGAAAATGATAAGAGTGAGATAAGGTGCTTCAAACCTAAATATTGGACAGTCGGACACATATTACAAACTGGATTAGTTGTACCTGGGGTAGAAGAGAAAATTGAGTTTTCTTCGATAGAGGATTATTTAATGTTCTTTAAGAATGTTTTAGTTAGGAATTCAGGATCATGCCATGAAAAAGAGATTGCACAAAAGTATTGTGATTTTATTAGATCTTCAGAAAATCCTATAGATGTCCCATTACTAATACCAGAGTTTAGATATGGGGGAATCAAAAAAAAAGCATGTATATCGTCTAGATTTTACTGTTATTGATTATACGACTATGAGTAAAGTTGGATTTGAATTATCACCATGGTCAACACATGGGAAACTTGTAGGTATTAAAAAGAAAACTTTGAAAGAAGTTAATCAAGAAGCTCTAGATAATTTTGAAAAGGAAATGGCAAAAAATAAAGCTTATTTTCGAAAATATGGGATACCAGTCATTATTTTTACGGATTCTGACTTACAAGATTATGATGGAATTTTTAAAATGATGAAACAATATCTTTTCCCAAAATCATATGCTAAACAACTAGAGTTTCAATCATTTGAAGATTTTCTAAATTTCGATTAACTTTTTTAAGGTCACATTGTTATGATGTAATTGTACTTTGAGAGTTATCTAACATTATAACCCCTATGCTTAGAGAAATGGATAGGTTTATCAAGAACTGATTAAGGTAATACTAAAGCTGAAAAAATAAGGATAGAAGAGGGTAGGTTTAGAATTGCTAATGGATATTATCAAGGGATCAACAAAGAAAACAGTAAATGAGAGTTTATTAAACGTCCTAATAATCGTTTTCATACAAATCCTATTTCATGCTATTGGGGCTGATGTGAATTCATATTCCGAGAATCTATTTCTTTATAAGTTTTTATATCTTAACTCCATAATTCATATGGATCTTCTTACTTGGATCAATATTTATTTAGGACTCTGCATAGCCTTGATAACTGGATTAATATTCTTTGTAATTAATATTGATAGAGAAGAAATAAGCATAGCAAAAGGTTATTTAATTGAATGCACCAACATTGTTAAGATAACTATCTATTTAACCGCACTAATTCTTATAAGATTTTTAGATTTAATCCTATCTGGGTATCACCAATTCTTTTCTAATATTGTTATATTAATCATACCCATAGTAATTTTAACTAATATATTTAGAGCTTACATAGTCATTGTATCAATTATTGTTTCGAGTGAAACACGAATAGTATTACGTAATAAATATGTGTTAGGAAAATTTTTAGAAAGCAAGGAGCCCTCCATCCAGGAAACCGAGTCACCGATGTGAATCATATCCCAGAACGAGCACGAGTCTATTCAAGTTGGAATCGAGAAACGTTCCTGAATCAGGCCCATCGTATCGGTCCCAACACCTACAAAATGATCACCATCATCCTTGCCAGTAGAGAGTTTGAAGTGCAGACGTATCGGAGTTGTGTTGGTGTGCTGAATCTGAGAAAACAGTACGGAGATCATCTCTTAGAGCAGGCCTGTGGGCAAGCGTTGGACCTGAAAGTCAGATCAAGGAAAGGTATCAAGACCATACTCTCCATCTTAGAACAAGAGTCCGAGGTGATTGAGGATACTCCTGATGAAGATGACATCCAACAATACTATTGTACTCATGATGATGAGCCTTCTGGAGGTTCTTATGATCATGAATAAGTCACTGGTGCAGAATCTGCAACTTCTCGGACTCGGGGTCACGGTTGATTCATTAGAACGAAATCTTTCAAATCCTGAATTCCAACATCTGGGGTTCATGCAACTATTGGATGTAGCGATCTCTGAAGAACTTGATGCCAAGGTGAACAAGCAAAGAACTTCTCTCTTGAGAAGGGCAAAGCTCTCTCATACACATGCCTGCATAGATGGGATCATCTATCATCAGGAACGGGGCTTGCAGAAAGAGTTCATTGATCGTCTAGCAACGGGAAAATTCATGGAGGATCATCGTAATCTCTGTATTTATGGGGCTAGTGGCATAGGCAAGACCTATCTGGGCAAAGCATTTGGGGTACGAGCCTGTGAACTTGGTTTCCGGACGCAGTACATCGGCTTTCCTGCTCTCATCAGAGAACTAAGAAGGCTCGAAAAACTGGACTCAGTGAAGTATGAGAAGCGATTACGGTATTACAGTCGTATTCCTGTCCTGATTATTGATGAATGGTTATTGGATGCTAAAAAGAGTGGGACTTCTCACATCGTACTGGAGTTGATGGATGCACGATATGGAGAGACCCCAACTATCTTCTGTTCTCAGATAGCACCAGATGGGTGGCCGATGATTGTGGATCTGAAAGCTCTAGGTGAATCGATCCTTGGAAGAGCTACCAGCAATAGTTTCACACTTCAGCTGAAGGGGAAAGATCTCCGAAAGCATTTACCAGTTGAGAAGCCCTAACTGATTGTAGCCTCCGATAGATTTCTCTCGGAGGCTACTACGCATATCGTACTGCGGAAGCTGGTACAGTCAACACCGGATAGGTGGTACATTCAGGCCGCAGAAACCATTACAGGAAGTAGCCTGAATATGAGTGCTTCTCATGATCAAACTGAACTAAATTGCGAACTTCTCTTGACACTAGCAAATTCTTCACGGCCTGACAATTACCTTTGTAGTTATCTTGGACGTAGGTCTCATCTGCCTGTATCACCCCTGTAAGCACCTGATCATGATGATCTGCTGCTAATGCATCCAATATCTTGTGCCGCCAGTAGAATGCTGTGGTAAGCGATATAGCGCATCTCTGAGCTGCTTCACGCAGGGTAAGCTTCATGGCAAAAGACTCCAGATAGCAATCCCATGTCTCTTTTGTGTGTTTGCTCATAAACCTGAGCGTACCGGTCGTATCACCGAACTAACGATGACACGCACAGCAACTATAGCGCTGCTTATGCCGTACCGTTCCATTTCTCCTGATATGAGTACTTCCACACCGTGGACACACCTTAGCATGATCCACTACAGCTGACACCGTGCTGGGTTCATGTGGGGTTTCAATCTGTGCAAGAACTGTATCAAGGGCTTCCTTTGATAGTGATCTGAGAATCTCAGTGATTTCTTCGATACTTGGTATCTGTTTAGGTGTTAACATACGTTTAGTATATCACGGTATTATCCAGGTTCCAAGCTAATTCACTACACTACATAAACAGAGCCATTGGTAATGCAGATACAGACTCTAACCCCCACAAAGTTCTTTTTCATCTGCTTATCATCTTCTATATAATTCTTTTAACTTTTCTGGAGATATTGGAGGATTTTCTCTATGTAGCATTGCGTGACAATTAGGACATACAGGAATTAAGTCATTTTTATAGTTAACCTTGTATTCTTTTCCAATTGAATGAACAGGTACTATATGATGAACATGTATGAATCCTTCTCCAATATCTCCATACTTGTTTTTAAAATTGATACCACAAATTTGACAAGTACACCCATGTACCTCTATACACTTTTTCCTAGCAATTGAACTTCGTTCATATTTATTTACGGTAATAGTTTTCTTTAACCCTTCGAATATCTCATCATTTATCATATCAGGATAAATATGACTTTGTAGATTGTCGTCAAAATTAAATTCTACATATTGAAGAAGATCTCCTTCTAATCTTCTTGGTCCTTGTGGTGCACTGGATAAACCATTTTTTAATAAATTCACGTATGATAATGAATCTAAATCTACCTGTTCTATTAAGGTCAAATGCATATAATTACCACTTTGTGATTTTTCAAATTCTGTTTGATCTTTCCAATACTCTTTATCAGTTCTAATTTCATTAAACTTTAAATCTAAAGCATCTATCCGACATTTGTACCGTATTCTTTTTAGAGGTCGAGTACAGTAAATATATACAATATCACCAACTTTATACTTATTTCTTCCTTGTCTCCAGTCAATATGGCCATGATGCTCAAATGATAAAGCATGGTCATAAACTTTAGAATTTGCTGATATTAACCAGTTCATGTTTCCTCCTTAATATGTAAAATCTATTCTTTCAATCAAACTTAAAATCTCCACAAAATTCGGTTTTAATTTGTCTACAATGCTTTCTATTTTCTTGGGTCAATCACATTTTTTTTTTTTGGGTTGGGGGGTGGGTGTGGATCTAAATTAATAATTTATACCACTATTACTTAATTCTTTTCTTTTTAGTGCATATTCAAGTTTCGACCTTGGGACTAACATCACCTGTACGGTTCTACTAGTAATCTCAGCTATTTTTATACTTTTCGGATTCCCATCTGATAAAAATATCTGGATGGTTTTTGCTAAATTCATATTATCAATCCTTTTCAATAGTTATGATACTAATCACCATTTGATTCGCAGGGTTATAAAGACCACCCTACCTTGTTATTTAACCAATCCTTACAACTTGGGGAATTGGAAAATAGTGATTTTACCAAGTTCCAGAAATCATCGGAGTGGTTCCTATATTTTAAATGACAAAGCTCATGAACTACCACATACTCAAGAACCTGTTTAGGAGCCTGTATCAGCTTCCAGTTAATATTGATGATATCATCCTTACCACAGCTGGAATGTTTCAAGATAGATGACGCCTTATTCTCCAAATAATTCAGTCTTTTCTGAATGCTGCTTGTTTTCTTCTGTCGGATTCTGGAATACTGTATCCTGATAGTCCCAGGCCTTAGCCTTCGAACTGCATCGTTCAGGATGCTGAGTATAGGCTTCAACCATCTTCATTGAAACACCTAACATTGTTAGTTGATTTCTTCTGAATCCACTTGTAGAAGTGTTTATCTCTATTCCACACCAATACACCATAAGGGCACATTGATGAGAGATGAATATTCTCCTTCCAGAAAATCAATGAGCTTTTCTATACTAGCCCGTGCTGATTTATATGATTTTGCAGTAGATCCCCACTGATTAAATGCATCATCGTTCAAGGTGATAATGATACCCAGATCAATTTGTCGATTATGATATAACAACATGAATCGGAAGAAATCCCTGAAGAACATTTCAAATCGTGAGAACTCCATTTCAATAGCAACGTTCGATTTGTAGAAATCCACGAAATCATTTTTATGCGTGTTGAATTCTACAGGTAGTTCAGGGGTCCACCCTCGAGTTATAAATTGGTGATTGAAAACATGCTTAATTGTGTAGTTCTTTTTTTGTCCATGAGTAAATCTATCAGTCTTCTCAAGAAGCTCACATACTTCGGTATAGAGATCAGGATGAAGCACCTCAAATAGTTCCTTGCCATGGCGATAGCTATATTCTTTATAGTTCATTCTAAGCGTCCTTATATTAACTAGTATAATGGAAATTTTTGTTCTTGTGTTGAGAGTGTTGATGATATTCATAATGATATTATTAGTGAGATATAAGGATTAATCGACTTTTGTATAGATATTCTAACTAAATAACGATCAGTTGCACTGATAAGATTATTCCTCTGTGTATAATCTGATGGGTTGCATTACACACAAATCTAGTCTATTGGGGCTATTGCAAGCAATTTTGATTTTACTTAAAACCGAACAGGTATGCTTAAAACCCCTCATTCGATGTATTCTAGCGGGGTTTTTCGTGATTTCACCTCTTCCTCAATTGTATCACAGCCTACGTGAAGTGGTCACGGGGGTGTACGATGGTCCTGTTGACCAGACCGATCGAGACGACCTCTATGGAGATGACCTCATGGGCACCGTTGAGTGATACCCGGAGGAAGTGTTCCTGCTGCCGATCAGCGTAGTGCCGTACGATCGGGTAGATATCACCGGGGAAGGTGATATGTTTGTTCGATGAGAAGGAAATCCTTCTTCCGAGTTCGAGAGCCGAGAGGAGGATCGCAGCCTTCGCCTGCCCGATGCCATTGATGGTGATGATATCATCGTACTTGATACCACGTCCTTTCTGGTCGATAAGCTCGAGCAGTCGGGCGGCCAGCTGGTGGACCGGTGCATCCTTGTTCCCTGATCCGATCAGATGGTGATAAGATCCAGATCAGAGAGTGCCTCGGAACCTCCCTGAGCCATCCGTTCCCGAGGCTGTCTGTCATAGCAGGAGAGTGCTTTTGTGGTGCAGTATGTGCGATATTTCATACCCGGTATTAACCGGGATCAGCAAAAGATGCTTCAACACGAAATGCTCTGGAACTTCCTGGCCTGTTCGACGCTGTGAACGTCATACATGTGTTGATCCATTACTCATTACAGATTATGTGCGATACGTCCGTAGCGTTCGCGATGAGAAGATTATAGTACAAAACAGGTATCAGTATACAAGAGATTTAGAGGAAAAGGCCGGTGCTCTGTCATTCCAAGTGACTTTGGCATATCCTTAAGGGGCTGGTGATTGGCTCTCAGTAGGAGAGCGTAAGTTCGACCCCCCCACCTCTCTGAGCTGAAACCCCGGTACTTCTGCTGTTCAAGCCCATATTCCCAGACTGGATTATTCTGGATACGTGTACTGTAGTGACTTATCTGAGCTGATAAGGATTCCAGTAATTCAACCGAATCAACAGAAACACGAGTGTAAGCTGCGAGAGTTCAGAGCCAGCTACCGAAATCCACAAAAATCCTGCCCGGGAGACTGGCACCGTGAAAGGATCTAAGAAATAAGTCAGGATTCTTTGAAGAGTTCAGCGGTATCTACTGTGAAGCCTTCGAGTATACGGGATTCAGCTAGAGAGTTTTCTTCCCTCCAGTCAGCAGGAGGGATAAGCGTTCCCTCATCATACATCCCAGACTCTCTGCCATCAATCTGCAAATGAAATACTCTGATATATGTGTTGCCTGGATCGACAATCCAGTACTCTTTTACTCCCTGCGTTTCATACAGGTGGAATTTCTCATGCATATCTTTTTGGGCTGTAGATGGTGAAAGTATTTCGATAATAAGGTCTGGTGCTCCGAGGCAGCCTTTTTCAATGATCTTATCCGGATCACAGATCACAGAGATATCGGGTTGGACTATAGTATGTATCGAGTTGAAATCCTGTCCGGGATATTCCGGGAAGTAGACATCGAATGGAGCTATAAATGGTTCGCAGCGTTTTTGTTTAAGAAATATACTGATTTCTGTGAATAGAATTCCGCATAACCTTTGGTGTGTGCTCGTTGGTGCAGGACTCATGTTATACGCCGTACCGTCTATCAATTCCCAGCGTTCATCATCCGGCCACATGCTGTAATCGACATAGGTAAATTTGTGATCTGCTCTTTTTATCGGTAAGCCCATTTTTTTCATCTCCTTGAGTATAGTGTAATGCCGGGGGAAAAACAATCTTGAGTCAATGTCTTTACATCTCATCATGCTCAAGGAAACTGTAGTAGGATGTCTGTAAAACAATAAGATAGTCCAGCACAATGATTCCCCAAGCATGCTGCCGGATTCCTTCAATCTTCGGGTAATGTCCCGATCCTCCCGGCTGGGCAGAAGGTTCTCGCCGAGGTGATTATGGGCAACCAGAACAGCGGTTGCCCGATCCTTCGAGGGGTCGGCAAAGACTTCCATCTATGTGTAGTGAACGAGATAATGAGATTTTTACTTTTGCATTTACAAAGGTTGCACAAATTAATTATGGGTTGTAATGGATCTACAAGGAAGAATGAAATGTTATAATTCTAATCAAGCAAGTCTCTTAACACCCTCACTTTTTTACGGCTCAACATAAATTCTTGTGTGATTTATACCTTTGATAGGGTTTTCGACTAGCCTCCATAATCTTCCAAAAGAAGTATTGGGTATCAGGAATACCATACGATTTCCTGCGGATGGTCTTGATAAGATTATTCGTCCCTTCAAGTTTGCCATTGCTGATAGGGATAGCAGCATGGCTGATGATTCCGTACAAATGGGTTTCTATTGTTGCTGCAAAGTGTATGATTTCAGGGACCTCACTTTGCTTGGCTAGGGAGATCCACTGCTGCATTTCAAGCTCCATAGCTGAACGAGATGTATGGGTAAAGGATTTTTTCAACTGCTCCAGAAGGATATACGCATTGTTGAAATCTGCATTGACAGCTAACAGATCATCAAGACTTTTCTCCCTGTTCTCCTTCATGATACGGGCTCCAGGAGGCAGCGAGAGCCCCTTGTGCTCATATGCTTCATGTAGGTGCTGATTATTCTCCTGAGCCTCTTTATCACGCTGCTGAAGGGTGCTCCTGTTGGAAGTCAGGAGGAACCTTGCACTTTTGAGTAGCTGGTATCCTTCTTTGTCTCCTGACTGTTTTAGCTCCCGCTGTTTCCTTCTTCTCATCTTAGAGATGGTCTGCTCATTATATAATTTGATCACATGGAACAGGCCGTAAACGATTTCCAGATGGGGTGCCTTCTCTCTGAAGGCACTGGCATAGTGGGCATTCATATCCATTGCTACTGCAACAAGATGGCTCATCCAGTCAGGCCCCATCTGATTGATGAAATGGTATACCTGTTCCTTCTTCTTCCCTTCTTCACAGAACAACACATGACCAGTATCAAGATCCATAACCACCGTAGCATATCGATGGTGTGTATGCAGGAGAAATTCATCTATGCCGATATGCCTACTGTAGCGCTCTGGGGGCTTGTCCTTGAACTTCGATTGAGGTGATTGCAGGCTACAATCACCAAGCATTCATACCCTCAACTGCTCATGCTCGGAAAATGATAGAATGTCCATCAATGCCTTATTCACGTAAAAACTGGTTCTCATGATAGTTGTTTTTTGAAGCAATCCATCATTGGCCAGCATCTCCAGGTATTTACGGGATGTCAGATAACTGACCCCAAGATCTTTCTGGAGGAACTCGATTTTAGTGTAGGGATAGAAGAACAGATTGTTGATCAGGTCCTGGCTGTAAATCTTCGGATGGTTTTCACGAATGATATGCTTGTAGTTCTGCATGGCATCTCGGATAGCCGTTACCATACGACATGTCATCCCGGCTGTTCTGGAAACTCCTTCCAGCATGTATAGGATCCACTGCTCCCAAGCGTTCTGTTCACGGACGTCCTGTAATAATGCATAATACTTGTCTTTATTCTGGTTTATGAATCTGGAAAGATACAATACGGGCATATCGAGCAACCCTTCCCTGACCAGATATAGGATATTCAGAATCCTGCCAGTGCGGCCATTACCGTCGTAGAAAGGATGTATGGATTCAAACTGATAGTGAAGTGCCGACATCTTAATCAACGGATCTACATCCCAGGCGCCTGGATCATTTATGATTTTCAGCAGGTTATCCATCAGATCATCGATATGCTGTGGTTCCGGTGGTCTATATACCACCTCGCCAGTGCGGTCGTTCATCAAAGCTGTACCGGGCAGTTTTCTAAATCCTGCCTGGTTCTGTTCAATAATCTCCTGCATCTCAAGTAGTGCTGTACGGGAGATTGAGCCACGCTTCTTCAATCCAAGAAAACCTGTTTGCAATGCCTGGCTGTATCGGAGGACTTCCTTGGTTGCCGATGTACTGTGATTGGATGTATTCATTGTAGCTGAAAAGACCTCGTCGGTTGTTGTAATGATGTTCTCAATCTCAGAACTATCCTTCGCTTCCTGAAGAGATAGAGTGTTCACTAACACCTGCTGGTTTGGAATTGTTTGGGATAGGCCTTTCAACTCAGCCAGGTGGCTTCTTGCTTCCACCAGTTTCTTCAGGATAATTGTGGTTTCAAGATCGACCATTGGTGGGAGTATTGATAACATTACGACCTCCGTCTTTTATAGAAAAATGGCTTCTCTTATAAATATTACTCTTCTCTTTTATAAATAACAAGACTTTTGTATAA
>LQAI01000093.1_pt1 | contig 29882 bp, 41 predicted proteins | sample 1535821 | NCBI WGS metagenome assembly LQAI01 (sample SAMN04331586, study PRJNA305678) | bioreactor metagenome | isolation source: bioreactor_5 inoculated with Wadden Sea sediment 1st replicate of a... | place: Germany:Bremen | reverse complement strand
GTTGCAGGATTGTGATACTGCCCGTTATGATATGACTGACTCATCGTGACGAAAACCACCGGAAACCAAATTTGTACATGCAACAAACTGAAAATAATCGGGACCAGAATTGGAGTGAAAGCAAGGGCCAAATGGGTGGCCCGAAAACATCGGGCCGGGCCAAAAAACAGGGGGTTTTCCGAAATTATCTACTTGAATTCATTAAAGAAGTGGCGGAAGTGCATGGGAATCGAACCCACCCGGGACGGTATTAACGCCCCACATCGGATTTGAAGTCCGAGGGCCCCACCAGTGAGCCGCGCACTTCCGTATTCCATTCATCGAAAGATATCTTCAAAACCTATACCGGATGCCTGATTTTGTCAATGCTTTTTTCCCAGGCTTCCGTCAGCAGGGCCGGTTTTTGATGCCCGGTCTTATGATTTGGGTATGGCAATAATCGTTAAACTTTAGTATAACCGCTGCACGTTATTCCCACTGCAATCAAACCATGGAGAAAGACATGATCAATACAGAAAGACTGTCCAGGCGGTTTATCGAGCTGGCGGAAATCGATTCCGAATCCCGGCATGAGGCAAAGGTGGCGGCAGCCATTGAAAAATCCTTAACCGATATGGGGGCCGCGGTCAGTTATGACCGGGCCAAGGAAAAACCGGCGGCGACTGCTCCAACCTGGTGGCCAAATTTCCCGGCAACCGCAAGGTGCCGCCCTTATTTCTGTCCGGACACATGGACACGGTGGTGCCGGGCAAAGGTGTGAAGGTGCGGTTTAAAGACGGGATTTTCACCAGTGACGGCACCACTATTTAGGGTCGGATGATAAATCTGCCATTGCCATCATTTTGGAGGTGATGGCCGTGGTTCAGGAAACCATCTGCCCTGTCCGCCGGTGGAATTGATTTTTACCGTATCCGAAGAGATCGGCCTTTTAGGGGCCAAACACCTGGATTTGACCCTGATCGACTCGAAATTCGGGTATATTCTGGACTCCACAGATACCAACGGCATTGTGACAAGGGCACCGGCCGCCAACAAGATTACTATCGAGGTCATCGGCCGGGCCGCCCATGCCGGGGCTGCTCCGGAAAAAGGGGTCAACGCCATTTATGCGGCCGCCAAGGCCATTTCGGAACTGCAGCTGGGGCGCATCGATGAAGAAACCACCTGTAATCTGGGAATTATCACGGGCGGAATGGCCACCAACATTGTTCCGGAAAAAGTGGAAATCAAGGGGGAAGCCCGGTCCCATGACCCCGGTAAACTGGAACGGGTAACCCGGACCATCGCGGCTGCATTTGAAGACACCGCCCGGCATCTGCGCGGAGAAAACGCGCTTCCCCGAGTGGACGTGACGGTGGAACATGATTTTCCAAACACCCATATCTCAGAGGATCATGAGGTGGTGGTGCTGGCCCGTAAAGCCGCCGCCAGCCTGGGAAGATCATTGGAAAGCAAAACCATCGGCGGGGGTGCGGATGCCAATGTGTTTTTCGGCAAGGGGATTGCCGCAGGCGTTTTGGGCACTGGCATGACCGACGTTCACACGGTCAATGAATCCATTGCCCTGAAAGACATGGAAGACACAGCCTGCCTGGTGCTGGAAATTCTTCGAATTCATGCGGCAGGAGCATCTTGCTGACATGATCCTGCACCTGGATCTGATTTCCGGTATCAGCGGGGACATGTGCCTGGGGGCCCTGGTGGATTTGGGGGTGGACCCCGGACGCTTGAGGCCGAATTGACCCCGCTGTTCAACGGGTTTTCCATCCGGACCGTCCCGGTTTTCCGCCATGCCCTGAGGGCTGTGGATCTGACCGTTTCGGTCACGGATCAGGCCACTTCCCGCACCTATAGAGACATTCGAACGTTAATTGAAAATGCGGACCTGCCGGCGGACGTCAAAAAAACAGCCTGTCCGCATTTGAAAAAATCGCCCGGGCCGAGGCCGGCATTCATGGAAAGGACATGGCATCCGTGCATTTTCATGAAATCGGCGGCATCGATTCCCTGGTGGACATCCTGGGCACATTCCTGGGCGTCCATTACCTGGGCATCACCCAGGTGACTGCTTCGGAAGTGCCGCTGGGCTCCGGATTCATCGATTGCGCCCATGGCCGGATCCCAGTGCCCGTGCCGGCCACCCTGGCGATTTTGAAAAACATCCCCGTGACCGGTTCGGATGCCGCTACAGAGATTGTCACCCCGACGGGGGCCGCCATTTTGGCCGTTCTGGCCACCCGGTTCGGCCTCATGCCCTCCATGCAGGTGGAAAAGATCGGCTATGGTGCGGGAAAAAGAGAGACCGGATCCCGGATGCCCAACCTGCTTCGCATGGTCCTGGGCCGGCCGGCGTCCGGTCCGGTGTCGGACACAACCGCGCTTTTTCCGGAATTGGCTCAACCTTCAACGGGTCACTCTGCAAAGACTCAGGCCGAGCAGATTTTATTGAAACGTTATCAGTCCGGGGAGGATCGGTTTCCAGCGATTCAGTCTGAAACAATCGGGGTGCTCACTACCCAGGTGGATGACATGAACCCGGAAATACTGGGGTTTGTCATGGACCAGCTTTTTGAAATCGGGGCCCTGGATGTGACTTTTGCCCCGGTGTACATGAAAAAGAACCGTCCCGGCACCCGGATAGAAGTCCTGTGCCGTCCCAAAGACCGGGATGTCCTGATTCAGGAAATCCTGACCCAGACCACAGCCCTCGGGGTCCGTTACCACCCATGCGACCGGGCTGTGCTGCACAGGGAGCCCTGTCAGATGGACACAGTGTTCGGCAAGGTGGCGGCCAAGAAGATCCGGCATCCGGACGGCACCGACCGAATGGTCCCGGAATATGAAGCTCTGGCAAAAATCGCCAGAATCCGGGGGCTTGCGTTGAAAGAGGTTTATGCCAGGGCCTGCGGAAATCCCCTTGACAGGAAAAACGACAAAATATAGAACCAAAAGGATGATTATGCCATGGCAGCAGGCCTTTGGAAAAACCGACTGATTTTGGCGGCGGCCACGGGATTCGGCCTGGGATTCAGCCCGGTGGCACCGGGAACGGTGGGGACCCTGTCGGCCCTGCCGCTGATCTGGATCAGTCAGGTCATACCCGCGTCTGCCCAGGCTTTCTTTGGAGCGTGCGTCATTCTGTCAGCCGTGTTTGTGGCGGATCAGGCGGAAACAATCCTGAATCAAAAGGATCCCGGAGCCATTGTCATTGATGAAATGGCCGGGTACTGGGTCACCATGTCCCTGGTGCCGGTGACATGGATTACTCTTTTGGCGGGGTTTCTGGCGTTTCGATGTTTTGATGTGTTCAAAATTCCGCCGGTGCGGTATTTTGAACGGCAGTTTTCCGGCGGCGCGGTGTGGTGCTGGACGATATCATGGCTGGGGTGCTGGCGGCACTCACAGTCAACTGTTTATATATTTTAGGGGTTCACTGAAATTCTTTGGGCACCCCGGGAGAATCATATGGAAAAAAACGCGGACAAGGACAAAGCGGTACAGACGGCCATGGGGCAGATTGAGCGCCAGTTCGGCAAAGGCGCCATCATGAAGCTCGGCGGCCGGGTGGTGGAACAGGTGCCGGTGATCCGAACCGGTTCCCTGGCCCTGGACAAGGCCCTGGGCGTGGGCGGATATCCCCGGGGCCGGGTAGTGGAAATTTACGGCCCGGAATCCTCCGGAAAAACCACCCTGGCCCTGCATGCCGTGGCCGAGGCCCAGAACAAAGGCGGCATTGCGGCATTCATTGATGCTGAGCATGCCCTGGACGTGGGTTATGCCAAACGGCTGGGAGTCAACTGTGATGAACTGCTGGTATCCCAGCCCGATACCGGAGAACAGGCCCTAGAAATCGCTGACATGTTGATCCGCAGCGGCGGCATTGACATTTTGATCGTGGATTCCGTGGCGGCCCTGGTGCCCCGGTCCGAGATCGAGGGAGAAATGGGGGATTCCCACATGGGGCTTCAGGCACGCCTTATGTCCCAGGCATTGCGCAAGCTGGCCGGTACCTTGGGAAAACACACACCACCATTATTTTCATCAACCAGATCCGCATGAAAATAGGCGTGGTGTACGGCAATCCCGAGACCACCACCGGCGGCAACGCCCTGAAATTCTATGCCTCCATGCGCCTGGAAATCCGGCGGGTGTCCCCCATCAAAGAGGGTCAGGACATCATCGGCAACCGGACCCGGGTCAAGGTGGTGAAAAACAAGCTGGCGCCTCCGTTCAAGGATGTGGAGTTCGATCTCATGTACGGAGAGGGCATCTCCCGCACCGGTGACCTGCTGGACATGGGCGTGACCCTGAATATTGTGGACAAAAGCGGTTCCTGGTACTCTTTTGACGGTGAACGCATCGGCCAGGGCCGGGAAAACGTCAAAGCTTTTCTGGTGGATAACCCGGAGATTTTTGCCAAAATCGAAACCCGGGTCCGTGAAACCCTGGGCATTGCCGATGAAAAAAAAGACAAAGATGCGCCTCCGGCCGCCAAATGACCAAGCACCGGACAGCCAAAATCAGGTACCTGTAACCCAACACCTAATAACCCAATACCTAACCCCCAACACCTAATACTCAAATTAGGAGCACAAATATGACAGGCAATGAAGCCCGCAAAATTTTTCTGGATTATTTTAAAAAACACGATCACCAGGTGGTGAGATCCTCGTCCCTTGTTCCTCAGGACGACCCGACCCTGCTGTTTGTCAATGCCGGCATGGTCCAATTCAAACGGGTGTTCACCGGGGATGAAAAACGCGATTACCAGCGGGCCGTGACCGCCCAGAAATGTGTCCGGGCCGGCGGCAAGCACAACGATTTGGAAAATGTGGGATATACGGCCCGGCACCACACGTTTTTCGAAATGTTGGGTAATTTTTCATTTGGTGATTATTTTAAAGACAAAGCCGTTGCCTTTGGCTGGGATCTGCTCACCCGGGGGTACGGGTTTGATCCGGATAAACTGCATGTGTCTGTCTATAAGGATGATGACGAAGCCTATGCCATCTGGCGGGACCAGGTGGGGGTGCCTGAGGAGCGCATTTCCCGCCTGGGGGATGAAGACAACTTCTGGGCCATGGGGGATACCGGTCCCTGCGGGCCGTGCAGTGAAATTCACATCGACCGGGGCGAGGCCTATGGCTGCGGCAGACCGGACTGTGCCGTGGGGTGTGACTGCGACCGGTGGCTGGAGCTGTGGAACCTGGTGTTCATGCAGTTTTACAGAGACGAATCCGGCACCATGACTCCGCTGCCTAAACCCAGCATTGATACGGGCCTGGGTCTGGAGCGCATCATTTCCGTGCTCCAGGGAGTGCCCACCAATTTTGACACGGACCTGTTCGTGCCCATCATGGAAAAGGTCGGCGAACTCTCCGGCCGGAAACGCGGGGAATCCGGCCAGGTGGAAGTGGCCATGAAGGTGATTGCCGACCACTCCCGGGCAACGGCCTTTCTGGTGTGCGACGGGGTCCTGCCGTCCAACGAGGCCGGGGCTATGTACTGCGGCGGATCATGCGCCGGGCCATCCGGTACGGCCGCAGTATCGGATTGACCAGACCCTTTCTCCATGACACCGTGCAGACCGTGTTTGACATCATGGATGAAGCCTATCCGGAACTCAAGGATTCAGCCCCGTTCATTCTCAAGGTGGTGAAAAACGAAGAAGCCAAGTTTCTGGAAACCCTGGACACGGGCATGAAGCTGCTTGAAGCCACCCTGGCGGATCTGGCCGCAAAAAATCAAACCGTGATCTCCGGCGAAGTGATTTTCCGGCTGTATGACACTTACGGATTTCCCGTGGACATTATTGCGGACCATGTGAAGGACACGGACATCGCCCTGGATCTTGAGGGATTTAAAACCGCCATGGCACAGCAGAAGGCCCGGTCCAAATCCGTGAAAAAATTCACCGGTGCAGGGGACGTATACAAACCCCTGATCGCTGAAGGCGTCAAAACCCGGTTTCTGGGCTATGACCGTCTGTTCACCGAATCAACGCTGCTGATCATGGTGCAAGACAATCAGGAAGTGGCCGAAGCCGGGCAGGGAGACGCTGTGGACCTGGTCACATCCGATACCGTGTTTTACGCGGAATCCGGGGGCCAGGCCGGAGATGCCGGGGTGTTTGAAAACGATGCCTGCACCATTGATATCACACAAACCTCGTCTGATCCGTCCGGTCTGTACATCCACCACGGTACCGTGACCCGGGGGCAGTGCCGCAAAGGGAACACCTTCTTTTGAAAGTGGATGAAACCGGCGCCGGAAAACTGCGGTGAACCACACCGCCACCCATATTCTGCACGCAGCGTTGAGGCAGGTGCTGGGCGATCATGTCAAACAGGCCGGGTCCCTGGTGACCCATGACCGGCTGCGGTTTGACTTTACCCATTTTTCTTCGGTCACAGCCGACGAAAAGCAGGCCATTGAAAATTTCGTAAACGAACGCATCCGGGAAAATCATGAGGTTTCAACCCATGAAATGGATATGGATGAGGCGGTGAAACAGGGGGCCACAGCCTTTTTGAGGAAAAATACGGGGATGTGGTCCGGGTGGTGTCCCAGGGCGGGTTTTCAAAAGAACTGTGCGGCGGCACCCACACCCGGCGGTCCGGGGACATCGGGCTGTTCAGAATTGTGTCTGAAGGCGGCATCGCCTCAGGCGTTAGGCGCATCGAGGCGGCCACCGGCCAGGCCGCCATGGACCTGGTGCATGAAGAACACCGGTCTCTTGAATCCATGGCAGGCCTGCTGAAAATCGGCCGGTCCGACGTCCTTTCAAGACTGGAGGCCCTGATGCAGGAGAAAAAGACCCTGGAAAAGGAAATAACTGCCATCAAGGCCCAGATCGCCTCTAAATCCGTGGCAGACATTGACGTCAGTATCCGGCAGATCAACGGCGTCCGGGTCCTGGCTAAGCGGGTGGAAATCGACAACCCCTCCCAGCTGCGAGACCTGGCCGACAAATTCAAGGCAAAACTGGGGTCCGGGATTCTGCTGCTGGGTGCGGAATCCAACGGCAAAGCCCTGCTGATCGCCACTGTATCCGAAGATCTGGTGAACACATTCAAAGCCGGAGACATCGTGAAACAGGCCGCCCAGGTGGTAGGGGGCGGCGGCGGCGGACGGCCGGACATGGCCCAGGCCGGGGGCGTTAAACCCGAGTTTCTGGATCAGGCCCTGGAAACCGTGTACCAAAACCTGGAAACCGCCTGATTTGTCGCGGTTGTTTATGTCATGACCGCCTATTTTATCCGGCGTTTGCTGCTGGTAATCCCTACGTTCATCGGGATCACCGTGATGGTGTTTACCATTACCCGGTTTGTGCCCGGCGGCCCCATTGAACGGATCATCGCCGAAACAAGGGCCATGCAGATGGGGGGGCAGGGCAGCAGTACCCGGGCCGGCCCCGGGGAAGGCCAGCCGCTGTCCCGGGAACAGATCGCAAAATTAGAAGCCTATTACGGGTTTGACAAACCGGTCCTTCAAAGCTATCTGTCCTGGCTGGGAAAGGTGCTCCATGGGGATCTGGGACGGTCCACAAGGTACCATGACCCGGTGTGGGAAATGATCCGGGACCGAATGCCTGTGTCCCTGTATTTCGGAGGGCTGAGCATGGTGCTCATCTACGGGGTGTGCATTCCCCTGGGCCTGGCCAAGGCTGTGCGCCACAAATCCGGATTTGACACGGTATCGTCGGTGGTCATTTTCACGGGATACGCCATTCCCGGGTGGGTGGCCGGGGTGCTGATGCTGGTACTGTTCGCGTCCCACTGGGATCTGTTCCCTTTAGGGGGCCTGGTGTCGGACCGAATCGAGCAGATGGGAATGGCCGACCGGGTCCTGGACCTGGCAAGGCACACGGTCCTGCCTCTGTTTGCCTATGTGATCGGATCGTTCACGGTCATGACCCTGTTAATGAAAACACGCTCATGGACAACCTGGCCGCTGATTACGTACGCACGGCCATTGCCAAGGGATTGTCTTTTGAAAACGCGGTGTTCCGCCATGCCATGCGCAACAGCCTGATCCCTATTGCCACCAGTTTCGGCAACAACATCTCCATTCTGCTCATGGGATCGTTTCTGATCGAAAAAGTGTTCAATATTGACGGTATGGGCCTTTTGGGCTATGAATCCGTGGTGGACCGGGACTATCCCGTGGTCATGGGCATCCTGGTCATCTCTTCCTGTTGTTTATGGTCGGTAATATCTTAAGCGACCTGTGCGTGGCCTTTGTGGATCCCCGGGTGCGGTTCAAATGAGACGGATTTCCCTCAATCCGGTGACCCGGCGCAAGCTCAAGCGGTTTGTGTCTATCCGCCGGGGGTTCTGGTCGTTTGTCATTATCTTTAGCCTGATCGTGTTCTCCTTTGCCGCGGAACTGTTCATCAATTCCCGGGCTCTGGTGGTCCGGTATCAGGGCTCTTGGTACTTCCCCACCTATGGCGACATGATTCCCGGCTCCGCCTTTGGCCTGGATTATCAGTATGAAACCGAATACCGGGAACTCAAACAGGTCTTTAAACAGGCCGGGCAGGGGAATTTTGTGATCCTGCCGCCCGTGCCGTACAACGCGTATGAAAACGACCTGCGACTCAATGAGTACCCGCCGTTTCCCCCCTCGTTCAAAGACCGGCATTTTCTGGGCACCGACAATGTGGGCAGGGACATTCTGGCCCGGCTGGTCTACGGGTTCCGGACCGCCATTCTTTTTTCCTTCTTTCTGCTGCTGATCAACTATACCATCGGGATTTTCATCGGATGTGCCATGGGTATTTCGGAGGGAAGTTCGACCTGTTTTTCAGCGCGTCATCGAAATCTGGTCCAATATTCCGTTTCTGTACGTCATCATCATCGTCTCCTCGATCCTGGTGCCCAGTTTCATGATTCTTTTGCTGATCATGGCTTTTTTCGGATGGATCGGCATCACCTGGGTCATGCGCACCATGACTTACAAGGAAAAGGAAAGAGAATACATCCTGGCGGTTCGAAGCCTGGGGGCCTCCCATTTCCGTATCATTTTCCGGCATATCATTCCCAACACCATCTCCGTGATCGTGACCTATGCGCCGTTTGCCATTTCCAGCGGGATCGTGGCCCTGACTTCCCTGGACTACCTGGGATTCGGCCTGCCTGCGCCCACACCCTCCTGGGGAGAGCTTCTTTCCCAGGGATGGCAGAACATGGAAGCCTGGTGGATCTCCGCGTCCGTGGTCGGCGCCTTGGTGGTGACGCTCATGGCCGTCACCTTTACCGGCGAAGGAATCCGGGAAGCGTTTGATCCCAGGCAGCACACCATCTACGAATGATCAGCATTTCAAGGCCTTATTGAGATCCTCGTCCGGGGTGATCCGGGTGTTCAGAAATCTTGGTTCGATATAAACGGGTGTGGGCTCCGGATCATGGATGAGGGACAGGCATCATTTTCTGCTTCCCGCAGTTCGTCGACACTCCGGTCGTCATGGGGGTGGGGAATTCGGCCATCAGCAGGTTAAATGTCAATACACCTTACGGCGGGAGAATCCCCTTCCAAGGACGTTGAAGGTGTTTTCCGTGATCATGAAGGCCTCGGGATCGATACTGAATGTGATCTCCTCAATGCGTTTGATCTGGTAGGTGTTGGCTACGGTGAGCAGCACTTCCCTGTCTTTGCCGGTGTAGGCCCCCGGCCCTTAAGAAAGGTGGCGCCCCGCTGCAGTTTATTCATGATCTCATCGGCAATGGCCGGCAGATTTTTGGAAATAATCAAGATCATCTTGCGCTGGTTGAACAGGCCCATGCAGTATTCAATGGCCTGGGAAGCGATATAGGAGGTGGCCATGGAATATAAAATGATGTCTGTGTCCAGATATCCGAAACTCCCGGCAAACAGCACAAAGTTGAACATGAAATTATAGGTGCCGATGCGCAGGCTGAACTTCTGGTTGAGCAGAATGGAAATGATGTCGTTGCCCCCGCCGGACCCCAGGGATCGAAAAACGATGCCTGACCCCGGCCCCCACCAGTGTCCCCCCCGGCCAGGCCGCCAGCCAGGGGTCGGTGATGTCGAACGAGAAATTCACGAAATCCATGAACAGCGTAAGGATTCCGGCCCCGTACAGACTGTAGTAAAGAAACCGTTTGCTAATGAACTTCCATCCGATGATGAACACAGGCACGTTCAGAATCAGATACCAGATGCCCGGGGTCAGGATGTCCGATCCGTAGTAGCACAGCAGGCCCAGACCGGAAAATCCGCCCGTGATCATGCCGTGGGGAATGATCGCCGCCTTGATGCCCACGGCCACAATCACGCTGCCCAGGGTGATGAGAAACAGGTTCCAGGGAATGGAATAGACAATATTGGTATTTGACTTCATGGGATCTTCCTCGAAGAAATTTGCTTTGAAATAGTGCTGACAAGACATTAATAATACGATCAGATCCCGTAAAACGCAAGAAAAATCTAATTGCCCGCCCGCCCCCCAACACTGTCCAGCCCTTCAACACTGTCCAGCTCCCCGGGGTATCCGGTGACCGGACCGTCGGATGACGTCATTCCGGGCCGGGCACCTGGTACTCCGGGGGGGCGGGCCCAGGCCCGCTATTTCTGGTGGTCATCCATTTTATGCAGTTCCCGCAGAATTCCTAAAGCCGACTGCCCGAATGCCAAGGACTGGATTTTTTTCATGCGCTGGGTATCGTTTTCAAACTTTTTTTTTCAGCCGGGATTCATAGGCTTCTTTAATGCACTCTACCAGCTTGTCGAATCCGCAGGGCTTTTCCAGTACTTTGAACGCTCCCAGTTTGGTGCATGCCACGGCCGTGTCAATGGTGGCATGGCCCGATAAAATAATGACTTCCAGAAACCGGTGGCTCTGCTTCAGGGTTTCCAGCAGCTGGACCCCGTCAATGCCCGGCATTTGCAGATCCACCACTGCCACGTCAAACCGGGCTTTTTTTGGCCACCTTGATGGCGTCCTCCCCGTTGGTCGCCGGGGTGATGTCAAAAAATTTGAGTTTTAATCGTTCGGTCAGGGCGTTGAGAAATTTTTCCTCGTCATCCACCAGTAACAGATGAATTTTTTTCAGTCTCGGTCATGGCTGCCTCCAAAATTGATATGGGTTGGGTATTGTGGCTGCTTTTTCGGGTTGCTTTTGGGCTTTTTCCATTTTTCCGGCTGCACGGGGCACCGGTCACCCGCCGGCAAATTTGTGCCTCAGGTCATTGTTTTCTCTTGGAAGGGTCAGTGCCAGTCCGGTGTCGGTCCTTGTGAATGACGCATCAAGGAGATCTGCCACATCTGCGGTCCTGGAATCCGGAAAATCATTCAAATCAGCCTGCCGGTCATGGGAAAAGATCACGGTAACCAGGGACGTTTCTGACTCACGCAGGGTCAGGGTCAGTTCAGAACCGGTGTCCAGGGCCCGGTAAAGAGTGCTCAAGGTCCGGTATACCAGGGTCTGGAGCAGAAACGGACTGGTGTCGATGGAGATCTCTTTGCCGGAGGGCTCCAGCTTTGTTTTTTGGCAAAACTCAAAAACCCGGTCAGTTTGACAGCCAAAGCCAGGGTATCATGGACGGCGGTTTCTTTGACCGGGTCATCCACACTGTGGGCAAACTGGTTCATCTGGCGGATGGTGTCAAACCCCCGCTCAATCTCCTCGGCAATGCTGTTGCTGCAGTTTTCCAGCAAAGACAGATCAAATGCCTGGCCCTGCTTGGACAGCTGGGTCAGGTCGTTCAAAAACCCGGCGGTTTCGGAAATAATGGCAAAAATGTTTTTCAGTTCGTGGGAAATGCTGGCATTCACGGATCCGAAAAATTGAAGTCCCTGTTTGTGGATCAGGTCGCTGGCGTGTGATGTCATGGTTGATGTCCCCCTGTATTATTGGTCCGGATTAAGCCGCTGCCGGATGGTATCGATGAGCGTGTCGATGTTCAGCGGTTTGGCCAGAAAAATATCATCGGATTGATCCGGTATCCCGTTTTGGTCGATGGTGCCGTGTCCGGTAACAAAAATGAACCGGATGTCCGGCAGCGTTTCCAGCAGTTTCCGTTTCAGGGTAAAGCCGCTCATCCCCGGCATTTTCATGTCCAGCACCGCAATGTCGTACCGGGTTTGAGCCGCTTTTTCCAGGGCCTGGGCCCCGGAGTAGGCCACATCCGCGTCCAGCCCCCGCAGCGACAGTCGTCTGGCCAGCATATTGATGAATTTGGTTTCGTCATCCACTAGAATAATTTTCATGCGTTACCCTCTTTTCGGAGCTTGACCGGCAGGATCACAGTGAAAATGGTACCGATGTCTTCACTGCTCTCCACCCGGACGGTTCCCTGGAGTTTTTTGACCAGACCGTAGGTGATGGACAGACCCAGGCCGGTTCCCATTTTGTCTTTTTTGGTACTGAAAAACGGTTCATGAATCCGTTTGAGATTTTCTTCGGGAATCCCGCAGCCCGTGTCGCTGATCTCGATGCCGATCTTGTTCGGTGGCAGGTGCGACACCTTGATATCCAGGCATCCGTTGGCTTCGATGGCCTGGAACGCGTTGTTGATCAGGTTGAGCAGGATCTGCTGAAGCTTGCCCCGGTCAGTCTCGATGGCCGGGACGTTCGGGGAAATGGCCGTGGTGACGTTAATGCCTTTGTACTCGGTTTCCTTTTGTGAAACTTAAGATCCCGGTGATCAGTTTTCCACATTTACCGAAGAGATCCGGACATCGAACTGCCTTACAAACCCCAGCAGCTGGCTGGTGATGGTGCCGCACCGGGCTACGGCCTCCAGGATGTCGTCCAAAGCTCGGAGATCTCCTGATCGCTGCGGTGTTCATCCGGGAACTGATACAGGTCCTTGAGATAGCCTGCGGTTTCATTGATCAACGCCAGGGGGTTGTTGATTTCATGGGCGATGCCGGCAGACAGCTGACCGATGCAGGCCAGTTGCTGGCTCTGTTCCATTTTCAGCATGGTTTCCGCTTTGGCCTGGTCCGCCAGATACAGCTGGTTCACCATGAATGTGGACACCAGGGTGATAATCACCATCATCACCAGGCAGCACAGGCCGATGATCCAGTTGAATGTCTTGCCCAGGTTCAGCCAGGTGCCCATGACATCGGATTTTTTTGTGAACCATCAGAATGAACGGGGTGGTGACCGCTTCGGTGGCGATATAGGAATATCCCGTGATATAGGCGTTTTTTCCGCGATGTTCCGGCCGGATCACCTGGGTGGTGTCTGAAAACGGGGGCACTTTCAGCGGGGCCGGCGTGAATATCTTCCCATACCTTGCAGAAGGGGTCTGGAGGATCCCAGCCCGGTTCATCAGAAAAATATCGGTGTGGATATTGGTTTTATAGGAGGTCAGCATGCTCATGAGCCGCTGGGTGTCCAGGGTGGCCCTGAGAATGAAATGCCGGCCGTATGCGGTCTGGGATCTGACTGCAATGATGATATGGGGGATATCCCGGTATCCGGTGAACACCTCGCTGATGAAGTTGTCCTTTTCAATGCTCTGGAGGAACCATGGCTGGTTTTTATAATTTTTCCCTTCCAGGTTGAAGGGTCCGGCATAGGCGATCTGGTTGCCGTCTTCATCAATGATGCTCAAATCGGTGAATCCCCCGAATCCCAGTTTGAGGTTGCCCAGGATTTTAGCCAGGTGTTCGTTATCGATCAGTGAATAATAGGGCAGTTCGTTCACAACAAACCGCAGAGCGTTCAACCGTTCTTCCAGAAAAACCGCATGGATCGCTTGGCATTGGAGGTGACCCGGTCGGTCTGGAGCACCAGTTCCGAATCCACGGATTTCTGGATCAGCTGGTGGTTGATCACGGTGGTGAAAACCAGGGGCGCCAGGGAGGTGACAGCCAGAATCATGATGCTGATGATCCAGATGCGGGGATAGTTTGAAATGGTCTGAAACGTTGCCAGATGGACATTGGGCCGGTGAAAGAGAAATTCAAGCCATCCCTGGTTCCTTATAATCAGCGGTCGCCGGTTCATGTGCCTTCCCCCCGGGCGTGGTTTAGTAAAGTAGTCAGTTTATCAATGTTCACGGGTTTATGAATGAATTCGGACGCCCCTTTTGCCAGGCACGCGGTTTCATCCTCCCGGGTGCCGTGTCCGGTAATGATAAACACCGGGACGGCCGGATCGATCTCCTTGATGGCTGCCAGTACTTCAGTACCATAGATGTCAGGCAGTTTCAAATCCAGCAGAATCAGGGTGACGGCGCCGGGGTGGGCCTTGATCCATTCCAGTCCGGATCGCCCGTCATAACAGGCATGACAGGTGATCCCCCGAAGCGACAGGCGCCGGCCCAGCATGTCGGCAAATTTTTTTTTCATCATCAATGATCAGAATCTCAATGTGTTTCATAAATGTAAATTTTTCGATTGACTGTTTAAAAATTTTAATTTATATCACAATATAAAGTTTTTTGTTGCATTTGTAAACACTAAAAAGCATTAAAAATTAAAAAAATTAAACACAGAAGCCCGAGGGGAATGACACAACACCATCCCCCTCCCCGAAACGTCAGATCCATGATTGAAAGAACAACTTTTAACGGTTTAACAAGGACCCGATTATGGCACTTTTCAAAAAATCAAAAAAAGCACCGGCACAGGTAAACGATCAAACGGCTGCTGCACCGGATCAGGATGACGGCGCCGGCCGGGCCGTTTCAGAATCTGAAAACGAATGCTGGAAACGCATTGCCGTTGCCACCTATGAAAGCCGGTTTCCCGAAAAAATGGCGGCCTATGCCTGGAGATGGCAAAGCGGATGGGGTGCGGCATCATTGCCGTGAACTGCGCCAATCTCACCCATGACATCACAAAATTTTTTTCAAATGCCCATGATGTGGCATTTGACGAGTTCAGGAAAAACTCCGATCGAAATGCCGGGGGATTCCGGGCCAAAGCGGAAGAAATGGGGCTGGAATTTTTTCATACCGTTCATTTTTCCAATATCGACAATGCCGTGTCTGCCGTGATCAAGGAATATGGCAACCCTGAATTCATCATCACGGAAAATCCGGCCGGCATGGCCAAGGCCGTGGCCAAAGCAAAGCAGGGGAAGCACGAGATCCGCATCCTGCTGGTGGATGACAACCCCAAGTTTCTCAATGCTGTGGCGGACCGGATCCGGCTGCAGGGGTATGAACCCCTCACCGCCCTGAACGGAAAACAAGCCCTGGAAATTATGACGTCCCAGACGTTTCAGCTGGCCATTATCGACCAGCGGCTGCCGGACATGGACGGCCTGGATCTCATCGCCAAACTCAAGGAAAAAGATGCCGCCCTTGCAAGTACGCTTCTGACCGGCCACGGGGATTCCAAGCTCAGGGAAGCCACCGAAGCCTGGAATCCGTGTATTTTGAAAAAGAGGATATGGGCAGCTTCTGGGGGTTTTTCAGAAAGTTTTTAAGTTCCCTGGGCTCCTCGGAAGAGAAAAAGCCGGCCCTGGCCCGGACATTTTGCGTGTATTCCATAGATTAAGGAGGAAATAATGAGTTTCAGGTTCATTTTCAGCATTGTGCTGATTGGCGGAATCGCGGCACTCTGTTTTGTTTTCCGGAACAAGAAATAGCAGGCGTGTGCCTAAACGGGCTGACCGATTTGATCAAAATTTTTGAACGGAGAATTAGTTGAATGACACCGGATATGATATTGACGATGATCGTGCTTGTTTTTGTGATCTGTTTGTTTGTCTTTGAATGGGTAAGGGTGGATGTCGTGGGCATCATGATGATGGTGCTTTTGCCGCTGATGGGATTGGTGAGCGCCAAAGATGCATTTTCAGGGCTTTCCAGTAACGCGGTCTGTTCCATTATCGCTGTGATCATCATCGGCGCGGGTCTGGACAAGACCGGGGTGATGAACAAAGTGGCCAAGCCGATCATGGCCCTGGCCGGCAGGAGTGAAAACAAGATCATCCTGTTCATTGCCGGGACTGTGGCCGTGATTTCCAGCATGATGCAGAACATCGGGGCGGCCGCCCTGTTTCTGCCCGTGACCCAGCGGATTTCCAAACGCATGGGCATTCCCACCTCCCGGGTGCTCATGCCCATGGCGTTTTGTGCCATCATCGGCGGAACCATCACTCTGGTCGGTGCCAGTCCCACCATTTTGTTAAACGACCTGATGGTGGTCGGCGGGGAAAAACTGGCACCTTTCGGCCTGTTCACCCAGACCCCCATCGGCCTGTGTCTGGTGGCTTCGGCCCTGATCTATTTCATTGTGTTCGGCCGGTTTATCCTGCCTGCCAAGTCGGGTGAATTCAACCGGGGGGCCTCGGATATGCTGACTTCCGAATACCAGGGCGTCAAAAGCATCGTTGAGCTGCATGTGCCGGAAACCGGGAAGACCGGCACCCTGGAAGATCTGACCATCCGGGCAAAATTCCTGGTCACGGTGATCGGCATCAGTTCTTCAAACGGCAGAACCATCAATCAGGTGCCCCGCAGCCATGAAAGTGTTTCCCCCAACTGTGACGTGGCCGTGGCAGGCAAATGGGAAAACATTGAAAAACTGGCCCAGGAATACGGCTGGCAGATCAAGGACTCCCTGGAGACCTTTGCCGACACCCTGGCCAACACCAATGCCGGTGTGGCCGAGGCCGTGGTCTCCCCCCGGTCCGACCTGATCGGCAAAACATTGAACGAAATCCGGTTCAAAGACCATTACCAGCTCAATCCCCTGGTACTGTTCAAGGGAAACAAGAAAATCTACAGCGGCCTGACCTTCATCCCCCTGAGCCAGGGGACACCCTGCTGCTCCAGGCCCCTGGGACCGGTTCCATATTCTGAACAACAAGCCCAAACCCCGGTCACTGGTGTTTGCATCTCCTCTGGAAGGCGAGATTCTGCGGCCCCAGAAAGCGGTCCTGGCCGTGTGCTGGCTGGCCATCGCCCTGGTCCAGATCGTGTTTTTCAACACCCCCCTGGCCGTAGCGCTGATGTCCGGGGCCCTGGGCATGATCATCACAGGGGTCTTGACCGTGGACGAAGCCTATTCTTCAGTGGACTGGATGACCGTGTTTCTTTTGGGCGGGCTGATTCCTTTGGGAATTGCCTTTGAAAAAAGCGGCACAGCCGCGTTTATCGCCGAAGGGGTCCTGGGCCTGGTGGGCACCCCGGCCCCGATTGTGCTTTTGGCCGTGATCGGGATCATGACCACGTTTTTCACCCTGGTGATCTCCAATGTGGGCGCCACGGTCCTGCTGGTGCCGCTGTGCATGAACATGGCCATGATGGCCGGCGCAGACCCAAGAATGGCGGCCCTGGTGGTGGGGCTGTCCGCGTCCAACAGTTTTGTTTTACCCACCCATCAGGTCAATGCCTGGTGATGCGGCCCGGCGGATACCGGACCGTGGATTATGCCAGAGCCGGGGTCGTCATGACCGTGATTTTTCTTTGCGTCGAACTGTTGATGATCTATCTGTTTTATGGCATATGATTTCATACGGGGTCAGGCCTGCGTTATTGCACTTATTTGCGGGGTCGGTCTTATGAAGTCAGGCTGGCTTTATTGGGGTTGTGATCTTAAAAATCTCACGGGTTCCGGCCCGGGTCATGGCACGTTTGAACTTGAAAGTTTTGCGGGATCCGGCTGGGGTCATTGCCCGTCCGGCCTTGAAAAAAACTGATTTCGATGAGATTCCGTAAAACGGGCAAAACCCGGTTTGCCCTGTTAATCGATCCGGATGTCCACCGGTTTGCCCTGTTGATAAAGGCGGACGTCCGGAAGATGAAGGTTTACTCGGTCCGGATTGACTGAAATGTCTTGACGCTGACAGGAGCGGTGATTTACATATACGTAAAATAAATGACAGATATTAAAAACATATCCTTCTGGTGGATGACGAGGAACGGCTGCTTAATTCCATGGCCCAGCGGATCGCGCTGTTGGGCCACGATCCCGTCAAAGCCACCTCCGGACTTAAGGCCCTGGAACTGGCGAGAACCACCCGGTTCGACCTGGCTATCGTGGACCTGAAAATGCCGGACATGGACGGGCTGGTCACCATCACCAAGCTAAAGGAACTGGATCCGGACCTCAGAACCGTGCTGCTCACAGGCTATGGCAGTGACAAGACCCGGCAGGCCACCGAAGCCCTGGGCGCCATATATTTTGAAAAAGATGCCATGGCAGGATTGTGGGATGTGATCCGCCAGTCCGGAGGAGAGGGAAATGTGTTTGTCATCCATTCCCCCGCAGCTGACACAGCCACCCCCCCGGAGGCGGACCGGACGGAACCGCCGGGCAAGGGGCTGGCCCGGCTCATCGGCGAAACCCCGGAGATGCAGCGCTTAAGAAAAACATCCGCCGGCTGTCCGAGCTGGACTGTCCCGTTGTCATCCACGGTGAATCCGGTACAGGCAAGGAACTGGCGGCCCGGATCATTCACCGGCTGAGCCGGCGCCGTGACCAGCGGTTTCTGGCCTTTGACTGCGGCTGCTTCAGCAATGATTTCCGGTTTCCGGAGCTGGTGGCCTCCCTGACGACTCTGCCCGGAAACTCTCCGGATCCTGACTTTTCCGGTACCATTCTGCTGGACCACATCGAAAACATGCCGGCCCAGACTCAGACGGATATGCTGGCCATCCTGGAACAGAACGCCCCGGATGTTCATATGGATGTGCGGTTCATTGTAGCCACCCAGAAAAGCCTGGACAAAAAGGTCAGCCAGGGCCGGTTCAACCGGAAACTGTTTCAGCGGCTTCGGGCCATCTGCATTGAAATGCCGGCCTCCGGGACCGGACCGAGGACATCCCCATGCTGTGCCGGTATTTTCTGGACCGGTTCAACCAGGCGTTCCAAAAAAATGTGACCGGCGTGTCCGATGCCGTACTGGCCTCGTTTGACGACTATGGCTTCCCGGGAAATGTCCGGGAACTTCAATATATCATCGAACGGGCCGTGATCCTGGCCCAGACAGGCTTTATCGAGATTCAGCATCTGCCCCGGAGACTGTCCGTGTCCAGAGATCCAAAGCCTTTGGCCCCGGATGAACCGGATCCAAAGACCCCGGTTCCGGATGGCACTGGGTCCTTCCGGCCTTTTCCGACCCTCCAGGAAATGGAGCACCGGCATATTCTGGAAGCGCTCAAAACCACGGAAGGCAATAAATCCCGGGCTGCGGAAATTCTGGGAATTAGCCGGGCTGCGCTGTGGCGCAAACTGCGGATCATTTCTCAAAAAGAGGCCTGACTTGTCCGTCTGCTCCGTTGTCCGCCGAATGGCTGCCGTGGCGCTGGGCTGCGCAGTGGTGGTCGTTCTGGGGGCAGGGGGGCTGTCTCTTCTTAACCGGTATCAGACCCGGGGCGCATTGAACCTGCAAGGCCTGGCCGGACCGGTCACAGTTCGGCAGGATGAAAAGGCATGTCTTTTATCCGGGCGGACAGCCTGGGCGACCTGTTGTTTGCCAGGGGTTTGTAACGGCCCGGGACCGGCTGTTCCAGATGCACCTGATCCGGCTGTTGATCCAGGGCCGGACCGCTGAACTGGCCGGATACCCGGCCCTGGACCAGGACAGGCGCATGCGCACCATCGGCCTGGACCGGCTGGCACGGAGGCAGGCCGCCATTCTCAATCCCGGCAACGCCGCCTTGTTTCAGAAATACGCCGACGGAGTCAACGCCTTTATCGTAACCGCTCCGCAGGCTCTTCACCTGGAGTTCCGCCTGGCCGGGATCTCCCCGGAACCCTGGACCGTCACCGACTCATTGAGCTTGTTGTATTTTTGGGTTTTGCCACGGCCGCCGACCTGGACACGGAAATCCTCCTCCAGATGCTGCTGCGCACCGTGGGATACGACAGAACCTGCCGGATCCTGCCCCTGAACATCCACCCGGATGATCCGGCTGACACCGGGGAATGGATCGATCTCCCGGCGCGGACCAGCTGTTCCGGGTCCGGCCGGATCCTCATGACGGCGGTGAATCGAAATTAACCTGTCTGAATTCTGCGCTTCCCCCCGGGCAGGAACCCCCCGGGCAGGAACCCCCGGGGCGGAATATCGACGTTTCCGATGTTACTAAGGTCTCTGATGCCTCCGGTGTTTTCAGGGGAACCAAAGTCACCCGGCTTCCGACGGACCGGTATCTGCGGACCGGCAGCAACAACTGGGCTGTATCCGGGGCACGGACCGCCACAGGCAGCGCTCTTTTGTGCGGGGACACCCACCTGGATCCCCGGATGCTTCCCGGCGTGTGGTATCCCGTGGGTCTGATCAGCAGGGACATCCGGGCCGTGGGCGTGAACATCCCGGGCATTCCCGGCATGGCAATGGGACGGACCAGCCATATCGCTCTGGCCATGACCAACAATTATGCGGATCTCCAGGACCTGTACCTGGTCCGCGTGGACCCGGAACACCCGGGACGCTATCTGGATAAGGGCAGATCCCGTCCCTTTGACGTGCGCAAGGAAATACTGAAGATCAAGGACCCCAGGGCTCCGAGCGGATTTCGACACCATGAAATCACCGTGCAATCCACGGACATTGGGCCTGTGGTTACGGGCCGGCTGGACGGACTGACTTTGGATACGCCTGTGGCACTGCGGTTTGCCCCGGCAGAGTCCATGATTCCGGACATCGGCCTGCTTCGGATTCTGACCGCAAAAAACTGCGGCGCCCTGAAACAGGCCCTTACCACCCTGCCCATGATCAGCATGAACTGGGTGTTTGCCGATATTTTTGGCCGCATCGGGTATCAGACGTCCGGCCGGGTGCCCATCCGAAAAAAGGGTACGGCACGTTTCTGCGTTCCGATACCGGCATTTTTTGCAGCAGGAAGATCCCTGGGTGGGATGGATTCCAGTGGATGAAATGCCCGGCATCCTGGATCCGCCGGCCGGGTGGATCGGCACCTGCAACCACAAGACCGTGCCTTCGGACTATCCTTATTATTATTCCTCCTATTTTGCCCCCCGGTACCGGTATGAGCGGCTGGCCGAACTGATGACGGAGTTAACGGCACAACCGCCGGCCCAACAGATAACCGAAAAAAAGACCCAGACAAAGCCTCAACCGAATTCCGAACGGATGGATCATTCAAAGGGTGAGCCAAAGAGTGAGCCGGGCGGAAACACCCCGGCCCAAATGTGGCGATTTCAGCGGGATGTGCTCAATCCCATGGCAAGGGCCCTGGCCCCGGTAATGGCCCGGTCTCTTCGCCAGGATGGGGAAACAAAGGCCCTGGCTGAGATTCTGGGGTCCTGGGATTTCAGGGACGACCCGGCATCAGCGGCACCGGCCGTGTTTCAGGCGGTGTACCTGTGTTTGGCAACGGCGGTGTTTGAAGACGAGCTGGGGCCGGATAATACGACCCTTCTGCTTGATACCTGGTATTTCTGGCAGGAGCGGCTGCAGCAAATGATCCTGGAGGGCCGGTCGGTCTGGTTCGATGACATCCGCACCCCGGACCGGACGGAATCCCTGTCCGACCTGGTAATGCGGGCTGGGAAACAGGCAAAGGGCCTGCTGACCGCCCGTCTGGGGCCGGACATGACCCGATGGCAGTGGGGCCGGGTTCATACTCTATCTCTGGTGACTCCGATGGCAAAAGACGGCTGGATGGGCCGGGTGCTGGGCAAAGGCCCCATGTCCATGGGCGGTTCCGGAGAAACCCTGTACCGGGGATGGTATGATGCCACAGATCCCTTTGCCGTGACCCACTGTGCGGCCTTACGCATGGTGGTGGATTTTGCGGATAAGGACAAAATCGCGGCCGTGATCCCCGGCGGGGTCACAGGAAGGCTGTTTCATCCCCACCACAAAGACCGGGTCACGGCATTCATGTCCGGAGCCCCTGAATATTGGTGGTTCAGTGAAGCGGCCGTTAATGCCCATACTGTCACCACCCAGGTGCTGATCCCGGGGCCATAAAAAAAAAATCTGAATATGTCAAGGATTTTTCATTGTACATTTTTGGAAAAAAACGTATACAACACAGTGCTAGTAAACAGGAAAGCATACGGAATGGTATGGTTTTGTTATAAACACCTAGATGAGACAAGGATATGTATATGAGTTTAAAAGCAAAACTGACGTCCGGGGAAAGGGTGATCCTGGCTGAAATGGATACTCCCAAGGGCGTGGATATATCCAACATGATCAGCCATGCAAGATTTCTCAAATCCCGGGTGGATGCGGTGGTGCTTCCGGATCTGGACACAGGTGTCATGCATCTGAACGCTTTGGCCGGCGGAGCGATCCTGAATCAGCAGGGCATGGAACCTGTGATCCATGTGTACGGCCGGGACAAAAACCGGATGGCGCTTCAGGGAGATCTTCTGGCCGCCCATGCACTGGGGATCCACAACCTGATGGTGGTGCAGGGCGAAGAGATGGTCAACGGGGATCATCCGGACGCCAAAATCGTGGATGACCTGGATGAACTGGGCATCCTGAACATGATTCAGACCCTGATGGCCGGCACGGATTTGGCCGGGTTTGAACTGCACGGCAAACCGGAGTTTACCTTCGGCATTGCCGCCCCTCCCATTGCCGATGACGTCCAGCTGAAACAGGCGGTTGCGGATGCCGGAAAGAAGGTCGCTGCCGGTGCCGGCTATATCGTGCTTCAGCCGGTCTTTGACCTGGATTTTTACAGACAGATCATCACGGCGTTCTCTTCCTTGAATGTACCGGTGATCGCCTCGGTTTTTCTGCTGAAAAACGTGGGCATGGCCCGGTATATTTCCATCAACGATCCCAGTTTCCGGCTATCCGAGGATGTGATCCGGCGGATCCGAAAGGCCCGGGACCGTGACACCGAATGCGTGGCCATTGCCGGTGAAATGATCCGCAGCCTCAAAGAGATCTCCCGGGGCGTCAAGATTTCGGCCCTGGGCTGGGAAGATAAACTGCCGGCCATTCTGGACAGCGCCGGGCTGTAGACAGGCAACATTAACTTAAAAGAGATCTGTTTTGCCGGCTGGAGGGCCTTCTTTGCGCCGTTTTGGCATGCGAACGGATTTCTTTAAATGAATAGGTATCTCATGCAAATGAATCAGAATTCAGAAAACAACCTGTCTGCGGACAGGCGAGTGCTGGTGATCGGCGGTGGTGTCGGCGGCATCCGGGCTGCCCTGGACCTGGCCGAATCCCGGCGCAACGTGCTGCTTATTGACAAATCATATGCCATCGGCGGGCTGATGACCCAGCTGGACCGGACTTTTCCCACCAACAACTGTGACCTGTGTACGGTATCGCCCTACCTGTCCCAGGGGGGCCGGGAAAAATATCTGGAAATCAAGCCCATGACCCGCCTCATCCGACTGGACGGGGAAGCCGGGGCGTTTTCCGCCACTTTAACCACCCAGCCCCGGTACATTGACACGGAAAAATGCACGGCCTGCGGGGAATGCGCCAAACAGTTTCCCGAAGCGGTGCGGTTCACTCCGGGGCTCGATCCCCGGGCGCCGACCTGTATGCGCTATCCCCAGGCCACACCGTTCGCCTTTTCCATTGACATGGACAGGATCGGGGATATCGAGGCCCTGAAAAAAGTCTGCAAGGCCGACGCCATTCTGCCCGATGACACGCCTAAAGAAACCGTGATGGATGTGTCGTCCGTGGTCCTGTCCGTGGGTGCGGACCTGTTTGATCCCAGCGTGCTGGACAACTTCGGCGGCGGTCGGTTCGACAATGTGGTCACGGGCCTGGAATACGAGCGGATCATGTCCGCGTCCGGTCCGTTCCAGGGCAGTCTGGTGAGAAAATCCGACGGAAAACGGCCCAAAAAAGTGGCCTGGATCCAGTGTGTGGGCTCCCGGGGCATCAACCGGGCCGATGTGCCTTACTGCTCCGGTGTCTGCTGCATGTACGCCCTCAAGGAGGCCATGGTCACCAAGGAACGGTTCGGCGAAGACATCGAAACCACGATTTTCTTCATGGATATGCGAACCCATGGCAAGGATTACGAACAATATTACAACCGGGCCAGGGATGAATACCACATCCGCATGGTCAGAAGCCGGCCCCATACCATTATGGAACAGCCGGACACCAAAAATCTGTCCATTGCCTATGCTGTGGAAGACAAATCGGTTCAGGAAACCGAAGAGTTCGACATGGTGGTGCTGTCCACCGGGTTCCGTGTGACTGCGGAAACAAGGGATTTGGCCCAAAACCTGGGCATCGACCTCAATGTCCATGATTTTGCCGAGACCGACCATTTCAATCCCGTACAGACCTCCCGGCCCGGCGTGTATGTCTGCGGGGTGTACGAAAGCCCCAAAGATATTCCGGAAACCATGGTTCAGGCCTCTGCGGCCGCCGCCATGGCCGCCACCAATCTGCCTGTGTCCCCGGCCGGCCTTAACGGTGAAGAGGTGTTCCCCCCGGAACGGGACGTCGCAGACGAAGATCCCCGCATCGGCGTGTTTGTGTGTGACTGCGGGTTTGAGATCGGCGGGGTCCTGAATGTGGCAGCCCTTTTGGATGCCGTCAGAAACCGCCCGGATGTCGTAGTGGCGGAAGCGTGGGATACGGCTGCTCTTCGGAATCCATGGCAAAAATCGAAGCCATTATCACCAGAAACAACCTGAACCGGGTGGTGATCGGCGGATGTTCGCCAAGAACCCATGAAACCAAGTTCCAGGACCTGCTCAGGCGCGTTGGCTGAACCGGTACCTGGTGGAAATGGTGAACTTAAGGGACCAGAACACCTGGGCCCACATGGCAGAGCCGGACAAAGCCCAGGATAAGGCGGTCAAAATGCTGAAAGTGGGCATTGCCGGGGTCCGGACCAACCACCCGTTGCGGGAACACACGCTGCCCATGAGCCAGAAAGCCCTGGTGGTTGGCGGCGGTGTCACCGGCATGACCGCGGCCTTGAAACTGGCGGACCAGGGCATTAAGACCTATCTGGTGGAACGGGCCCCGTCTCTGGGCGGCCTGGCCCGGTCGCTTCGCAAAACCATTGAAGGGGATGACGTGGCCCCGTTTGTTCAGCATCTCGTGGAACAGGTCACGGCCCATCCCGATGTCCAGGTGCTGACCCGGTCCGTGATCGTGGATCACACCGGTATGCCCGGCCTGTTCAAGACCGGTATCCAGACCGGGGTGCGCATGAATTACATGCAGATCGACCACGGAGTGACGATTCTGGCAACGGGTGCGGCTGCCAACCGGCCGGCCCTGTACGGCCTGGGCACCTTGGAAAACGTCATGACCCAGCTGGACATGGATTTGCTGATGGCGGATGAACCGGAAAAATTAAGGCCATGGACCAGGTGGTGATGATCCAGTGCGTGGGGTCCCGTGAGCCGGACAACCCCAACTGCTCCCGGATCTGCTGCCAGGCGGCTGTAAAAACGCTCTGAAAATCAAAGAGATCAGCCCGGACACCGAAGTGTTTGTCCTGTACCGGGATATGCGCACCTACGGATTTCTTGAAGACTATTACCGCAAAGCCAGAGACCTGGTCGTCAAATTTATCCGGTTCTCTCTGGAGAACCGCCCCGAAGTCCGGGAAGAGGACGGCGGCCTGGTGGTCAGAACCCATGACTATGTGCTTGACAGCGATATCGACATTGATGCGGACTGCGTGGTGCTCAGCACCGGATTGATCGCAGACGATGAAAACACCGAAGACCTGGCCCTGATGTTTCACCTGCCCAGAACCGAAGACCACTATTTTCTGGAAGACCATGTGAAACTGCGGCCTGTGGACATGTCCCAGCGGGGATTTTCCTGGCCGGGACCGCCCACTCGCCCAAAGTGATCAAAGAATGTGTCACCCAGGCCCAGGCCGCGGCCGGCCGGGCCCAGACCCTGTTGTCCAAAAAAGAGATCAACCTGGGCGCCTGCGTGGCGGTGGTGGACGAGAAAAAATGCGCGTCCTGCCTGATCTGTGTGAGAGCATGCCCCTTTGACGTGCCGTTCATCAATGCGGACGGTGTGTCACAGATCGATGCGGACAAATGCCACGGCTGCGGGGTGTGCGCCGGTGAATGTCCGGCCAAGGCGATTCAGCTGCTGGCCTATGAAGACGACCAGATTATGGCAAAATTAGACGGCTTATTTGAAAGGTAGAAACCGATATGGAACATTTTGAACCAGAAATTGTCGCGTTCTGCTGTCATTACTGTGCCTATACGGCGGCAGACATGGCCGGCAGCAAGCGGATTCCCTATCCCACCAATGTGAAGATCATCCGGGTGCCCTGTTCGGGGAAAGTGGATGCCATTCACCTGATCAAAGCCCTGGAAAAAGGGGCGGACGGCGTGTATGTGGCAGGGTGTCTGGCAGGCGACTGTCATTTTAAAACGGGAATCTCCGGGCCGAAGCCGGGTGAACCGGATCAAGAAAATGCTCTCGGAACTGGGCTGGGAACCGGAACGGGTGGCCATGTACAACATGTCCGCCGGCATGGGGGAAGCCTTTGCCCGGGTGGCCAAAGAGTTTACGGAGATCATTAGAGAACTGGGCCCAAGCCCCGGCAATGCCGCGGCAGCAGACAAGGCAGCCAGTTGATGTGGACATAATACATTCGGAGACAAGTAAATGATTACAGCGGAACAGAAACCGATACAGGAAATCATCGGATATATTGCCCCCTACCGCAACATCCTTCTGGTGGGCTGCAATGAATGTGTGACCGTGTGTGCGGCCGGCGGCAGAAAAGAAGTCGGCCTGCTGGCCTCGGCCCTTCACCTGAACCATCTGAAACAGGGCAAAAATATCGATATCAAGGAAATCACCCTGGAACGGCAGTGCGATCCCGAATACGTGGAAGAACTCGCCCCTATATCGACGGCGTGGACGCGTGGTGTCCATGGCCTGCGGCTGCGGGGTACAGACCATTGCAGCCCGGTATAAGAGAACCCCGGTCTTTCCTGCGGTCAACACAAGGTTCATGGGCGCCTCCATCAGCCAGGGCATTTGGTCAGAGCGGTGCAAGGGCTGCGGCGACTGCGTTCTGGGTATCACCGGCGGCGTATGTCCTGTGGCCCGGTGCTCCAAGCACCTGTTCAACGGCCCTGCGGCGGCACCTCCAACGGCCAGTGCGAGGTCAGCCCGGACATTGACTGTGCCTGGCGCCTGATCTGGGAACGGCTCAAGGAATTGGGACTGGAATCGCGGTATGAGGAATTGATGGAAGCAAAGGACTGGAGACCTGGTGGCGCCGGCGGACCCGGGACAATTATCAGGGAGGATTTGGCACAATGAAGACAGACAGCAGACTCGAAAAGGTATTGGCATCCGGTGAACTCGCAGTGACCTCGGAATGCGGTCCGCCCCGGGGGTGCCGTCCGGAAAAGGTCAAGGAAAAGCGGCCCTGCTCAAGGATCATGTGGACGGCATCAACGTGACCGACAACCAGACAGCCATGGTCCGGATGTCATCCTGCATCGCCGGCATCATCATCAAACAGATGGGGCTGGATCCCATCATCCAGATGGTGTCCAGGGACCGGAACCGCCTGGCCATGCAGAGCGAGATCATCGGGGCGCATTCCTTTGGCATCAACACCATGCTGTGCCTGTCCGGCGATCATGCAAAATTCGGGGACCATCCCATGGCCCAGGGCGTATTTGACATCGATTCCGTGCAGATGATCAAAATGGTCAAAGGGATGAGAGATGACGGCCTGTTTCAGGGAGGCGCCAAAATCGACGGGCCTCCCAGGATGTTCATCGGCGCGGCTGCCAACCCGTTTGCCGATCCCTTTGAACTCAGGGTTATGCGTCTGGCCAAAAAATAAAGGCAGGAGTTGACTTTATTCAGACGCAGTGTATTTTTAACCTTGATAAATTTGAAGAGTGGATGAAAGGGGTGGTTGACCGGGGTCTGGACGAACAGGTCCACATCCTGGCCGGGATCACGCCCATGAAGTCTGTGGGCATGGCCCGGTACATGAAAAACAAGGTGCCGGGAATGGATATTCCGGACGCGGTCATCAAACGGCTGGAAGGGGTGCCCAAAGAGCAGCAGCCGGAAGAGGGCATCAAGATGGCCGTGGAAGCCATCGATCGCCTCAAACAGGTCAAAGGGGTGCACGGGTTCCACATCATGGCCATTGAATGGGAAGAAAAAGTGCCTCAGATCGTGGAACAGGCAGGACTGTATCCCCGGCCCAAAGTGTAGATGCAGGTTATCAACAAGTGATAAGGAGATCATAACATGAGCGAACAAAAACTCATTCTGGTGGTTGACGATGATCCGGATCTGGTGGAAGCGGTATCCATGAAACTGGAAGCAAAAACTTCCGGGTCGCCAAAGCCTATGACGGCGTGGAAGCCATGGACCGGATCAACGAAGAAAACCGGACCTGGTGATACTGGATGTCATGATGCCCCGCAAGAACGGGTGGGATGTGTGCGATGAAATCAAGAACAGTGACGTCTTGAAAGATATTGCCGTAGTCCTGTTGACCGCTGTGGCGGATTCGGTGAAAACCACCAGCTATACCCACCACGACGGCAAAACCACGCTGGCGGACGACTATATCCCCAAACCGATCGATCTGGATGAACTGATGGAGATTGTGACGGATCACTGCGCCTGAAATTGATCTGCCTTGTTTAATCATCCTGCTAGAGACAATGACGATCCAGGATGGCGGAAACAGCTGCCTGTGTTTCCGCCATCCTCCCATTTTTTAAACAATTTGCCGGTGAATTCCTGACCCATGAAACCCATTCCCATCAACGGCATACGTCTGGGGCCGGGACTGGTATGGACCGGTCAGGATGTGTCCGAATCCCGTCCTGTGCTATCCGTGTGCCGGGCCCTGTCGGCTCAGCGGATCAATATGGTCTGTGCCGGTCTTCACCGTGATCAAGGCCATGAACGGTTTTCCGGGTGTGTGGAGTCCCGGTGCCGGGACGTCCTGTCCGGGCTGGCAGATGATGATCCCACCGTGCCCCCGCCCGAAATGTGACCCAGGTATCGGTGTATCCCCACCCGCCGCCGACTGGCCGTCCCCCTGGTGCTGATGAAGATGCTGGCAACTGCCGGCATCCCTTTTTATCACCTGGTGTCATCCCCGGCCGTCCTCAGCGTGGTTATCGACACCCGGTTCATGATCCGGTGATAGCGCTTTTGGAAACCACGTTTGACCTGCCCGCCTCCCATACTCCCTATATCCAGGAAATCGACCGGGATATTTCAGCGCTGCTCAAAAATACCCGAGACCCGGTCCACTTATGTGGAGGAAAAAATCAAGACCTACGGCATTCAGCTGATACCGGGGGTAACCATGCGCCGCATCCGGGACGTTGGGGACCGGCTCATGCCGATTCAGCAGGACCTGGCGGAAGACGTTGGCCCGGACGACCTGTTTCATCTGATTTCAATAATGCAGATCCCTGGAAACCGCCTGGATGCCCTGGTAGTGCTTGACTCCGCGCAGGGGAACCTGTGGGAACCCGCTGATCTGATCACCTTCCACGGCCCCCACTTCGGGGACCGCTACCGGATCTTGCAGACAGCCCTCAACTGCCTGGAGACCGACCGGATCCTGCTTTTGGCCGCCGCCTGTGCCGGCGCCAGCATCAGCCTGCTGTTCCGGCCGGAACCGGCTCTCCCGCCCAAACCGCCCTTGCAAAAGGATTTGAAGCCCCCTAACGGGGTCAGGCCTGCGTTATTGTAGTTATTGAGTATGAACCCGGAACTGACACGTGTTTCACCCGTTATTCCGGTCATTATCGGTTATCTATTGTCAGGCTTTGATTATTTCATGTGTCAGGCCTTGACATGCCTGTCCGCCCTTGGCTATAACGTATCGTGCATTTTTTGATTCGGTGACCGCACACGCACACGCATGTAACCGACAGAGCGGAGCTATGCCCAAATCGGGCAAATCGGGGTCAGGCCTGCGTTATTGTAGTTATTGCCACAAATGTAATAAAGATATGGAACAATAACTACAATAAC
>LQAI01000092.1_pt1 | contig 31135 bp, 42 predicted proteins | sample 1535821 | NCBI WGS metagenome assembly LQAI01 (sample SAMN04331586, study PRJNA305678) | bioreactor metagenome | isolation source: bioreactor_5 inoculated with Wadden Sea sediment 1st replicate of a... | place: Germany:Bremen | reverse complement strand
AGGTGGGGCGGGGTGGAGTGGGTGAAAAATCCAGGAATCAGCGGGAAAGGGGGGCGGCAATGGTGGCCCGGACGGATTCGATGGTTCGTTCCATCTGATCCGAAGTATCGGGCAGGACACGCACCGTCCGGTGTACGATAATTTCCACCGGGCCGGGCCGCAGATCCAGGGAATCCGGGGGCAGGACTTCACGCGAGTGCCTGATGGTGACTGGCAGCACCGGCAACCCGGTTTCCCTGGCAAACACGAGGCCCCTTTTTTAAAGGGCTGTACTTGTCCGTCCCGGCTCCGGGTGCCTTCGGCAAAAACAGGACCGACGCTTTTGGAGACATCCGTTTTCTGGCCTGCCGAATGGACTCAATGGCCGACTGATGGTGTGAGCGGTCAACGAAGATACATCCCAGGTAATGGCAAGCAATACCGAAAACAGGGATTTTTCTGAGCTCCTGTTTCATGACCCATTTGATATGCAGCCTAATGAATCCGTGGATTGCCGGGATGTCCACCATGGACTGGTGGTTGGCCACCACCACATAGGGCCGCCCCGGAGTGTAGTTTTTCTGCCGGTCAGGGTGACCTTGACCGGCGCAATTCCACAGGCCAGGCGGGACCACAGAACCGCCAGTCCATTGGAGGCATCCTGGGAAACAAATGCGCCCACAAAAATGCAGATCAGTCCCAGAACCAGGGTGATGATCACCATGAAGGGAATCGCCACCAGCCACTTATAGGTTGATAACTCCATTTGAAAAACCGGTTCACGGGGTGGTCGGTTCCCTGGTTTCTTCTGCTTCTTCCGGCGGCACAAGTCCTGCCAGTTCACGGGCATAGGCGGTGATATCATCCACAACATACGGCTTCAGGGCGAAAACATAGTCATTCATGGATGATATGGACGGCACCGAGTCATCCTTGTCCTGACCGAACAGCTTCAACACTCGTTGAGATCCGTTTTCAAGAAAGACAGCCAGGTTCGGTATAGCCGTTTCCAGGTCGGCTTTTTTCATATCCGTCATATATTGATCACAGGTGAGGTCGGTCAGGGAATGCAGCAGGTTGGAAACGGTTTTTGGATTCGGTGACGCGCCGTCTTCATAACGGAACGCCGGTTTTTTCTCCTGTTTTTCATTGTCTTCCGGCTGCTGAGCGGTCAGAGTCACCTGTTTTTCCGGGGTTTGAATCGTTATTTTATGGATGTCGTCTTCCTGGAACGCCAACACCTGCCTGTCTCTGAATTCATTCAGGGATTTGTTGAAATAGGACCTGATACTGTCTTTTGCCTGATAGATGTGGGGATCATTTCCCAGCATTACAAAGGTGTGGTTGAAAGTGGGGGCGGTTTTACCGATTTTGATTGACAGTGCCGGAACATCTCCCTGAAAAGCGGTCACAGTCAGGCAGTGGGATGGGTCCAGTTCATACCGGGCCACATCCTGTTTTTCAGAGACCAGGGCGGACAAGGTCAGATGGGACATCACATTCAGCATCTGTTCAACTGCGGCACTGTCGGCCGGATATGCCTGCTCTGAAACTGCCCATCCGGATTTGGTCCGGGTGAATTCAAATGTCTGATTCTCTTTTCCACGGTCAGGCGGTCGATGGTTTTCATATCCACAGCCGGAGGCTCCGGCAGGGTATAATGACGGCGGTCCTTTTTTTGCAGCACCAGATAACCGGCCAGAATTGCAATGATCAAGAGGGGAATGAGGTATCCTTTTTTCATGGCAGAAGGTCCTTTATGATTTGAACTGGTTGGCAATCTTTTTCCGGCGGGCTTTGCCCGTTCCCCAGACCATCAGGCCGAAAACAAACACCAGCACAGGCAGCACGGCGATATTCAGGGTTTTGATTGCACCGCGGACCACGGGGATGGTGGCATCCAGTGGATTGAGGGTCTGCTGTTTGCTTCTCAGGGCGCAATCTCATCCTCACCGTTCAAATGGTCGATGGCGTTCAGGATAAATGTGGCATTGGTGGTCCGGCCTTCCGGGTCCAGCATGTTGTCCATCAGCATCTGGGAACATCCCAGTACAAATATTTTGACCGGAACAGAAGTTTCCAGAATCCGGTTTTGGGCCACCACTTCCTGAGAATCGACCGGTGTCATTGATTCAGATACCCCTTCGGTTTCCTCTGAATCGGTAGTTTCCTGATGATCTTCGGTCTCACCGGATGCCGGAATATCGGTTTCACCGGTTTTCTTTTCCGGAACGGGTTTGTCTTTGAAGTAGCTGGTGAATGTTCCTTCCAGCAGATACGCCATGTCATAGCTGCTCATTTCTTCAGATGATTCCGGAGGGGATATGAACATGGGATTCAGGTTGATATTGTCTTTCATGAGCCAGGATTCCTTTGAACTGCTTAAAAGCCGGGTGGCGGCCACATTCCCGGATTCCAGGACGTCCGTTTCCACAGACAGTGGCGATGCCTGCATGGCAATGATGCCTTTGATGTTGCGCATGAATGAAGGGGTATTGTTAATGGTGTCTTCCTTGAGCATGGGCGCAAAATAGATGATCTGTTCTCCGCCTTCCCGGGGCTGGTGTTTATAGGCCACCTTGTCCATGATATATCCCGGTGTCATGTTGATGCCGTAATGGGCCAAAAGTTTCTCCAGTCCGGTATCCAGGGGGATGTACTGGGGCATGCCCATGCCGCCCCGGGGCATGATTTCATTGAACGCATCACTGAAAAAAACGATGTTGGTGCCTTTCATCAAAGCCTGGTCGATCTGGAACAGTTCGTAATCGGAAAACGGCTCTGTGGGCTTTGCAATGATCAGGCAGTTGAGGCTGTCGGGAATGGTCTGTTCCTTGAGGGCGATCTGCCGGATGTTGTACCGGCTGGATAACAGATCGTTGAATACCTGCATGCCGCCGGAGCCTCCCTGCATCATGGCCATGCGGTCAGGGCCCAGGGTGGGGGCACCGTGGTCCGCCAGAAAACCGATATCCTGGTTGATACCGATCATTTTTCCCATGATATCCATAACTTCCCGTTCCAGGTTTCCGGTTTTGCCATCTGGTAGGTGGTTCCGATAATGGGCAGGTCCACGGCAGTGATAAGCGGAAGACTGTGTGTCTGATCCTTGTATGTCAACACCAGTCCGGCAGCTCCCTGGCCTTCATGAATGTTGTTTTTCGGAATGTCCGGCCAGGACAGGGCCAGCAGATCATATTTTTTTCCGACTTCGGCCAGTGTCTGTTTGTCCGTAATATCCTTGTGGCTCAATGACAGAATGTTCCGGCTTTTGGCGTTGATACCCTCAATGGTTTTTTCCACGATACTTTTGAGGTTCGGCAGGTCGTTGAGTCCGATCATCGGGGCGATGTCGTTAAGGGAAGAGGACAGGTACAGGGTCGCCTGGATTTTGTCTTCCAGCCGCAGCAGGGCAGACACCTTGTTGTTGAGTTTTTGGAGGGCCGTGGTCAGCCGGTATTCCAGTCCGTCTGTGGAGGTCACGGCATTGATTTTTCAATGAGGTCTCCATGGATGAGCACCAGGCCCATGTACGCATTTTTGAACTGGATTTCATCATTTTCCACGATTCGGATCTGGATGGGAGAAATGCCGTAGCTTTGGGCCAGCTCCCGGTTTTCCACGGCTTTTGCACTCAAATCCCCTTCTTCCGAAGACACATTATAGAACTGATAGTTGAACAGGCGGCCGGCCCGGGCAGCATATTCATCCAGCAAATCCTTTAGATAACGTTCCGTGTTGTTGTGAGGAGCGGGCAGGTTTTTGGAAAAAAACACCTTGATGCTCAACGGTTCGGACAAAGTGGCTGCCGCTTTTTTACTGGCCTCTGACAGAGAAAAGATTTTGTTTCCTGTCAGGTCTGCCCTGAAAAAAAGGTTGAGTCCGGCGATATTCACCAGAACGATGACGGCCATATATAGAATAAACTTGATATAGTGTTCCTTAAAAACTACCATGGCGCCTCCTTAATTTTTTTCCTGCATCACAAGATGGGTGGAAAAGAGAAAAATTGATACCAGGCTGAGAAAATAAATGATGTCCCGGGTATCCAGGACCCCTTTGGAAAAATTGGCAAAATGGGTGTTGGCCCCGATATATTCGATCAGCCCCACTATTTGCGACGGCACGAAGAACAGCATTCGGTTCAGGATGGTCAACGTGAAGCACAGCGCACATCCGATGATAAAGGCAATGATCTGGTTCCGGGTCAAAGCGGATGCAAACAGCCCCATGGCACAGTAGGCACCGGCCAGAAACACGGCCCCGATATACCCCCCGGCCACAGGGCCCCAGTCCAGATCTCCAATAAAGGAGATGAACACCGGGTAGGACAGGGTGGGCACCAGCATGGTACTGGTGAACAGAGTGGCAGCGATAAATTTGCCTAAAGCGATCTGGCTGAAAGAGACCGGTAAAGTCAACAGCGTTTCATAAGACCCCACATTTTTTTCTTCCGCGAACAACCGCATGGTGATGGCGGGAACGAAAAATGAGAATACCATGGGCAACAACGCGAAAAAATCCCGCAGATCGGCCCGGCTGTAAATGAAAAAAGTGGAAAAGAAAAACCATCCGGTCACGATCAAAAACAGGGCGATCACAATATAGGCAATGGGGGATATGAAATAATCCTTGAACTCTTTGAATGCAATAATCTTGATTTGTGACATGATCAGGTGTCCTCCCGGGTCAGTTTCTGGAAAACATGTTCAAGCGCCTGGGTTTCTTTGGCCAACTCCATGATTATCCAGTCGGTTTCCTTGATTTTCAGGTAGAGGTCAGACCGTATATCCCTGTCGGAAGGTCCCTGGATTTCAAAGCATACCAGGTCTTCTGTATCCGGGGCAGGGCTTTGACGGATAGACTCGGACCCATGTTTGCCAGAAAATGTTGGGCGCTCTTTTGATCCGGTCCTTTCAGGGTCAGGCGGATCAGGTTGTCCTGGAAAGCACCCTGCTTGAGGTGGGCCGTGGTGTCGTCGGCCACCACTTTTCCGTTGTTGATGATCACGATGCGGTCGCAGGTGGCTTCCGCCTCGCTGAGGATATGCGTGGAAAAGATGATGGTTTTTTCTCTGCCGATCTGGCGGATGATGCTGCGGATCTCAGCGATCTGGTTGGGGTCCAGGCCGGAGGTGGGCTCATCCAGGATCAAAATTTCCGGATCCGACATCATGGCATGGGCAAGTCCCACCCGCTGCTTGAGGCCTTTAGATAGAGTGGCGATGGGTTTGTGCATGATACCGGACAGCCCGCATAGATCCGCCAAGGTGTGAAACCGTTCCTGCTGCAGGGAAGGATCGGTCAATCCTTTGAGCTTCGCCACATAGGTCAGGTAATCATACACCATCATATTGTGGTACAGGGGGGCGGATTCCGGCAGATATCCCATCATGGATTTGATTTTCAAGGTATCTTCAGGCATGTGAAGGTCTTTGACTGAAATCGTCCCGGACGTTGGCTTGAAAAATCCGGTGAGCATCCGCAAAGTGGTGGTTTTCCCGGCACCGTTTGGCCCCAGCAACCCTAAAATCTCTCCGGGTCTCACCGACAGGCTGATGCGGTCCACCGCACAAAAATCATGGTAGTATTTGGTCAGGTCTTGAATCTCTATCAATGCAACCTCCTTGGTTAAAAATCTTCCAGCACCCGGCTTTTATTCAGAAAAGCCTGAAGATCCTCCGCTGTTTTCCGGGCCGCCAGAACCGCTTTGCCCAAATGCCGGGAGAAAGGATCATCCTTGCCCAGCTTCCGGGTCACGGACCGGTACAGGTGTTCTCCTTTTTCAAAATGGGCCATTACCTCGGCAGCCAGTTTTTTACGCTCTTCATGGCGGCGTTTTTCACTTTGAATCACGGACTCCAGTTTTTGGACCGCATATTCCACCAGCGCATCCCGGGGCATGTCATAGGTCTTTGATACTTCACTGAGTGCATCCACTGTCCTGCGACTCATGACATAGGTTTTCTGACGTCGGGGGATTTTTTCAAACTGCGGAAGCCGGATGGACCGGGCCAGTTTTTCCACGGCCCCCATATCTTCGATGATATGGTCAAACAGAGATTTCTGCTTGATACCCATGTGAACCGCCACCAGCCCGATGGCATCAATGGCTTTCTGGGACAGTTTGAACGTCGCCCGGACAGACTGCCTTCCCCGCAGGTCCAGCACAGTCGGCCCGGAAGCGGGTGACCTGGTGGGTGTCATAAGGAATACCTCCTCTTAAACTGTCCGCATTATTACAGCAAATTTTTCAAAAAAAGTAATGATTATTTATCGTAGCCGATGACTTTACAACAAAATATAGGCCGGATCAACCCCAAATTTGGCAGATTACCAAAAGATCATCCAGAATGATTCCTGGGAAACAAGGATCATTCCCAGACAGAGACCGGTACCGGCCAACAGAAAACCGGCTCTTTCCCACCGGGATCGAATGCGGGATCGGTTCGAATTTCGGAATAGCACCGGGCGGTCATGGCCAGGCTTAGGTGATTGGCAGCCATCACGCTTTTTTTCAGTAATGGCAGCGCAAGAAACCGGATTCGGCGTACCGGGTTTTTTCTGACGCTGCCGCACCGGGCATTGATGGCATCTGCGGTCTGAGATGCCTGGGCCAGAATCAGGGGAAAAAAGCGCAGGAACAGGCTGATCATTAAGGCCACCCGTTTTTCCGGAACAAAAGGCACGGGTTTCAGAAACCATTGGGCCGGCGCTTTTGAGTGCCGCGGGCTGGGTGGTGGCGGCAAAGAGCAGGCCGGTCACCATGACCAGAAAAAACGGGATGCCACCAGGGTTCCCTGAGCCAGGCCCTGTCGGGTTGTCTCGATGGAAAAGAGAGTGAAAACCGGATCTCCGGGCACAGTGACCGCCCTGGCAGCTGCCATGATGCCCAAAAGCAGAATAAACCCTTTCAAGCGGATGGTCAGACGGCCCAGGGTGACCCCTGGGCCAACAGCTGTGGGTAGATCACCAGGAAATAAGCCAGACAGGCGCTGAATCCGGAAAAAACAACGTCATGCTCAGCATGCAGACCAAGACAGTCTTGACCCGGACGTCCAGGGCATGCAAGGCCGAGGTGCCGGCCTGGAAGGAAAACAGGGTCAGGTCTGCCATGGTGGAAAGGTATATCCCATTCGGGAAAAACAGGGTTCCCTGATACCGAACCGCTCCAGGCACCCCAGCAGATCAACGGGGCGGCCGTCCTCGGCCAGGCGGCCTGATGATCCATGATCAGCATCCGGGAAGCCAGAAAGATCACGTCTTCCACGTCATGGGTTGCCATGAAGATGGTCTGCCCTTCGCGGTTCAGCCGGCAGATGGTCGCCACCAGCTCCTGGGAGGCGGGATAGTCCAAATTGGCGAACGGTTCATCCATGACAATAATTTTTGGATCCATAACCAGAATGCCGGCTATGGCCAGCCTCCGTTTTTCTCCGCCGGACAGGGTGGCGGGGTTCCGGTCTTTCAAATGGGACAGATGCATGCGTGCCAGGACCTGATCCACTTTTTCTCGAATCCGGGTCCGGGGGGTGCTCAGGTTCTCCAGGCCGAATGCCACTTCATCTGCCACAGTGTCGCCCACGATTTGGGTGTCGGCATCCTGGAACACCATGCCAATGGTCTTCCGGGTGACGGTCAAATCAGTTGTCACCGGACGGCCATACAGCCTGATATCACCTGAAGTAGGGGATATCAGGGCATTGAGATGCCGGATCAGTGTGGTTTTTCCGGATCCGTTGGGCCCGGCCAGAAGGATGAATTCCCCGGGAAAAATCTGAACGCAGATATCATGGATTCCTGTGCCGTCACGGAATTCATGAGTCAGATGATCGATTTCCAGGATAGGGCCCGGCATCAGGGATCATTCCTTGAACAACGGGCGGATTTTTTTGCAATGATCGCAGCGCCGGCGATCTTGACGGCATCTCCCAGAAGAAACGGTAATAATCCCAAAGACACTGCCTTGCCCCAGGACAGAGAGAAAGCTATTTTCAGCCATGGTACACCGATCCCATAAAGAACCACAGAGCCGGAGACCATGGCCAGAATGTCACGAAACAAGGTTTTCCCCAAAAACTTCGACAGTGCACCGGTCAACAGCACGGCAGGGAGGTATCCCAGCAGATACCCACCAGTTGGACCGAACAATTTACCGATACCGGAAGTGCCCCCGGCAAACACCGGCAAACCAGCCAGCCCCACCAGCAGATAAACAGCCACACAGGCCGTGCCCCAGGCCGGCCCAAGAATGAGGCCAGCCAGCAGGACAAACATGTTCTGGAGCACAATGGGCACCGGTCCGATGGGAATGGCTATAAACGCGCCCACGGATATCAGGCTACGAACAATGCCGCATGAATCATGTATTTCAAACTGTCCGTCTCATTCATTTTGTTCTTCCTTTCAGGTATGAAAACAGTCGCCGTAAATGATGGAATGAGTTTGATGGTCGTCATCTTTCACCCACAGTCCCGGCCTCATCCACATCTATGGCCCGGCCTTTAACAATCTGATGCCGGGTTTCCACCCGGACCCGGGTGCCGATGGTGCTGGTGCGCCGTTTCCAGTCAGCCATGATGCCGGGGGCATCCAGGTGACGGGTCCGAAGGGCGAATTGATCCATAAATTGTGCCAGGATCTCTTTTCTGGACACGGGCCGGCCTAAAGCCTTTTGAAGGGAGATGGCTGAAAAAGCATCGGAAGACGCATCATTGTTGACATTGAGTCCGATCCCCACCAGAAGATACCGGATCATGTCCGCCCGGGTTTCGATTTCAGATAGAAGGCCGGCCAGTTTTTTCCTTCCAGCAGCAGGTCATTGGGCCATTTGACCGGTACGTCCAGCCCAAATAGGGATTCCAGCGTCAAAGACAGGCTCAGGGATGCGGCAAAATTGTATAGATATGCCAAAGCCGCCGGGACGTCCGGCGTCAGAATCAGGGTGATCCAGAGTCCGCCCGGACCTGATTCCCATTTCCGGTTGAGCCGGCCCCGGCCTTTTGTCTGGTTCTCCGCCACCACGCAGCTGAAATGGGGCGCTCCCTGCCGGGCCAGTTCTCTGGCCTTGTCCATGGTGGTAGTCACCTGTGAAAAAAAATGGATTCTTTCAGATAACGGCGGGTCGAAACAGGCCGGCAGCAGAAGGTTTTCCGGATCTGGCAGAAAATACCCTTTTGGGCTGGACTGGATGTTGAATCCTTCTTTTTTCAAGGCCTGGATGTGTTTCCAGACCGCCACCCGGGAGATCCCGGTTTGTTCACTCAGATGAATCCCGGAAACAGTGGCCCCGTTTGCTTTGTAAAATCCTTCCAGAATGATTTGTCGGGTATGTGAGATTTGGTTAACCATCATGATGTTTAATGGTTAACAGAAAATCGGATTTAGGTCAAGCAGATATGTTTGCTGCCCATTTTTTTTCTGCGGTTTTTCTTGAACCTGAATGCCATCTGGTCTATAAGCGATACACCATGTTAAAGGAAATACACATATGCAGGTGATCAGAAGGGTTCTGCCTCATGCATCCGATTTTAAAAGATTCTGGAAGGACAGCGGTCCGTTTGAATTCGCGTTGACCAGTACGGAATATCCCCCGGTGCTGCTGGCGCCTGAAGAATGGATATTCGGGCATACGGTCCGGGATGTGCTCGAGACGTTAATGGGGTTTTCTTTGGGAAAAGCAAAGGTTGTTCGCTCGGAGTTCAATCCTCAAAATACCCGGATACTGAGACCTGACAACCTGATTCCATGGAAAATTCAGCCGTTTCCCAAAGAATGGAATCATATGCCGTGTGATTTTTTCACGCCTGAAGGGCATCTGACCCGGGTGGTGGCGGACCGGGTGGCTCACAGCCGGTTTTCAGGGGATGAGGCCCAGCAGGTGACGGCTGCTTTTTTCGATCTACTGGAAAATCATTTGGATGCCATGGGATATGAGCTGCTCAGACCCCGGGGAAATGCCCGGTATGCCGCCATTCAGGACTATATTTCGGAATGGGAAAAGGACGAGGCTGACGCCGGGTTGCTCTGACCGGTTCCGGTATTCCGGTCCATGGAAACGGAATACCCGGAAGCGGAAACTGTTTGTAAAGCGGAATCCCTGGCGGGACTGTGCCGAACCGTTTTCTCACTGAAAGGATGCCCGGATAAACGGCGGGGCGCGGTGCTGCGGTCCCTGGGATCAGATCTCGTTGTTGAGAATTTTGTCACACAGCAGCTGTTTATAGTTGATGCCGGCTTTCTGGAATCCTTTGGTGCCGTATTTCATATTGCCCTCCAACACCAGAAACCGGCCCCTGGATTCCACGATATCGATACCCACATCATCCCATCCGCATTTTTGAGCGGTTGTCAGGGCCAGTTCCAGGGCCGCAGCCGGTACCGGATTCAGGCAGATCTCCCCTCCCTGGGAAATGTTGGTTTGGAACCGGCCTGCCAACGCGATCCGCCAATAGGCCAGGGCCACTGTCTTTCCGATGACGACGACCCGTATGTCCCGGTTCAGAGGCAGGTATTCCTGAATATAGGCCGGATTTTTCCGGGATAGATAGCCGGCCAGGTCTGCCGGGTTTCTGATGAGAAATACTCCGTTGCCCTGGGCCGATCCCCGGGGGATCTTGGCAATGAATGGGAAAAAAAATTCAGACAAAATCGCCTGTTTCTGGCGGGGGCCGTAGAAAATCCGGGTCCTGGGATGCGGAATGCCCTGCATCTGAAATATGGCGGTCTGCCGGATTTTGTCCATGGCAAAGGTGTAGGTGTGAAAACTGGGAAACGTGGGTTTTCCCATGGCATTGAACAACCCGGCATAAAAAGCGGTGGGATAGAGGACCCGCCGTGCTAACAGCAGACGTCGCTGTTCTTCCGGTCTATAATCGGAAAAATTGGGACGTAATCCCAAGGTAGTGATCCGTCGGCAATCCCTGAGGCGGGCTCCGATGGCCACCAGGTCGGAATCTCCCGGCCCGGGACCGGATTCAGGACCGGTCATAGCATGGGGATTGGCCTGCTGCCATCGCCAGGTATCCGTGCACATATCATCCAGGGTCCGGACCGCTTTCCATGCCAGTTCCTTTTCCGCTTTTCCGGGATCGGCCCAGCAGGCCCCGATATCACCGGGTCTTCTTGCGACGGTTTCATAGGGGATGGGGCGGTGGCAGGCCCGTTCAAACCCCTGTATCATTTCAAGCACGGAATGCCCTCTTCCGGTGCCCAGGTTGTAGATCAGAACGCCGGGGTCTGCCAAAAGTTTAGGCAGGGTTTTCACATGGCCTTCGGCCAGATCACACACATGAATGTAGTCCCGGACCCCGGTGCCGTCCGGAGTGTCATAATCATCACCAAAACCCGGACTCGGTCCAGGGTCCCGATGGCCACCTGGGCGATATAGGGTACCAGATTGTTGGGAACCCCCTGGGGATCTTCTCCGATCAGGCCGCTGGGATGGGCACCCACCGGGTTGAAATACCGGAGCAGGGCGATGTGCCATTCCGGGTCAGAGGCAAAGAGGTCCTGAAGAATCTGCTCAATCAACAGTTTGGTCCGGCCGTAAGGGTTGGTGGCGGACAACGGGAAATCTTCGGTGATGGGCAGGGTGCCAGGCTCTCCGTACACCGTGGCGGATGAGGAGAAAAGGATGTGTTTCGCCCCGGAATGAGCCATGGCCGATAACAGATTCAGGGTGCCGGTGATGTTGTTGTGGTAATAGGCCAGCGGCATGGCCGTGGATTCTCCCACTGCTTTAAAACCGGCGAAATGGATCACTGCGTTTGGTCGGTGCCGGGAAAAACCCGGGTGAGCCCGTCTTTATCCAGCAGATCCACCTTGAAAAAGTACAGGGGCTTGCCGGTGATCTGCTTGACCCGGTCTAACGACCTCTCAGAGCTGTTGCTCAGGTTATCCACCACCACCACCTCGTGGTTCCGGTTCAGAAGTTCAACACAGGTATGGGAACCGATGTAGCCGGCTCCGCCAGTGACAAGTATTTTCATTGAATAATGCCTGTTTGTATGGTATATTTTCAATCCTCTATAAGATTCATTGCAGAAATTTTTACAATTTTGCAAGGGGATTCAAAAAAATGGGGGGGACGAAAGACCTTGACATTGACAGGCCCGGACATGGTGATTAGGTTTAAGGTCATTCAGGCAGGCATATCCTGATTCATTAAAAACACAAAGAGAGGTAACCAATGATTGAATTGACAGATCCTGCAAAAGAGCAGATCGACAATTACTTCCAGGGGAAGGAACCGACCCCGATTCGAATTTTTCTTAATTCCGGCGGCTGAGGCGGGCCTTCTCTGGCCATGGCTCTGGATGAGCCTAAAAATTCCGATGACAGTTATGAGGTGAAAGGGCACAAATTGTTGTGGACAAGGATTTCATGCAGAAAGCGGAACGGATCAAGATCGATTTCACGGGCATGGGGTTTCACCTGGACTCCAAAATGGACCTCGGTGATCCCGGATGCGGTGGATGTTCCGGTTCCTGCAGTTAATCATAACTACATAATTTGTAAAAAAGGTGTGCGGTAACAGGCACACCTTTTTTTGTTCAGGCCAGGGGTTTTTGTTCAATCCATGGACCGGATGACCAGCAGGATGCCGGACCGGATGTCGATTTGTGCAGAGGTTGCGGAAAAATAGTTGCTGATACCCAGGGTGGTGCCCATTTTAAGAGTGTGGTCTTCAAGCGGGTATGACAGGCCCTGGAGCGTGACCCCCGGACCGAGGACGTCACAGGGATGAGCGACACCAGTTCCCCGGGGGTGCCTGTCATCACCAGCCTGTCCGTGACCACATAAATATCATTGTTGGTGTCCATGATTCTGGCAGATATGCCGGCTTTGGCCATCGGCAGAAGCAGTAGAATATTGGCCAGAGAGTGGTCCATCCGGGTACCGATGGCACCCAGAATCGTTATTTGTTCGGCACCATGCTCTTTTGCGTAAGCCAGGCACAATTCCAGGTCGGTCTGGTTTTTCGGCGGGGATGCGACTGGATCAACACGTTGTTTGTCTGGAAAAATTCCAGAGTGTCCGGGTCAATGGAATCCATGTCACCGACAATCACATGGGGCAGGTAACCGGAGCCTTTCAAGTGCCTGGCCCCGCTGTCCGCTGCTATGATCAGGTCTGCGGTTTTCAGCAGTGAATAAAAGCGATGGTACCAGGTTCGGGTCCGGGACGCATCCAGTCTGCCGCCCGCAATGATTATACAGTTCATGCATGGGAAATTATCATGAAATACAGGGTTTGAAAACCGGTATTTGCATCTTGCCTTGACACCGGGAAAGCAAACTTATAATTAATCTGCATATGCGCGCGCCCACCATGATAAACCGGTATGTTTTCAAGGAATTTTTTCCGCCCTTTGCGATCAGCTTGTTCTTTTTGACATTTGTGTTTCTGATGACCCGGATCCCGGAAATCATGAACCTATTGGTCAATTACAACGCGGACCTGGGGGCGGTGGTGATGATGATTGTGTTTACACTTCCCCGGTTTCTGGAATTCACCATTCCCATGTCCGTGATGGTGGCCATACTGCTGACATTTATACGCATGTCCGTGGAAAATGAGATGACCGCCATGAAAGGGGCCGGGCTGTCTTTGTATCGGCTTTTGCCGCCGGTGCTGGTTTTCTGTGTTCTGGGGACCGGGCTGACCCTGTTTGTCACCTTGTTTGCCGTGCCCTGGGGCAAGCTGTCCATTAAAGAAAAACCCTGGATTTGGCCCGTTCCAGCATGGATCTGGCTCTGGAAGAGCGGCAGTTCAACAGCCGGCTGAAAGACATCATGATCTATGTGTCACACGTGGACGTGAAAACCAGGGATCTGACCGATGTATTCATTGAGGACAGAACGGTCAAAGGCATGACCCGGATCTCCATTGCTCCGAAAGGCTGTCTGATCCGCTCAACTGATAGCAATGATAGCAATCTTTATACCATCCGGCTTTACGACGGCATGATCAATCAGGTGGATATCGACAAAAAAACCGTGTCTAATATCCGGTTTGGGAATTATGATATCAATATCGATCTGGCCAGTCTTCAGCGGACAGCCGGTACAGGTGTTCAAAAAGACCTGGATGAATTCAGAATCCGGGAACTGATAGAATTCATTCGAAACGGTACATCCGATTTCCAGAAAATGAGTGAGGCTAAAATGGTGCTGCACGAAAAATTTTCCGTGCCTTTCGCCTGTCTTTTTTTGGGCCTGCTGGCCTTTCCTCTCGGGGTCCAGTCCCTGGTGACCGGTCGGTCTTCCGGCCTGGGCCTGGGCGTTTTTTTCTGGTGATTTACTATATGTTTCTGGCGGCTGGATGGTCTGCCGGTGAAACCGGGCGGTTTCCCCCGGTTCTGGGCATGTGGCTTCCCAACCTGGTTATGGGCGGGGCCGGGTGGCACCTTCTCAAGCGAAATGCTGATGAAAATCCGGTTAAAATGCCCCCATGGCTGCCAAAGCCTTGTACTGGACCCAAAAAAAGGTGTTGAAATTCATCCGCCATGGCCTGTCTTCATAAATACTGGTTTAAAGAGTTTTTCAAATTCTTCGGCGTGATACAGGCCCTGATCCTGGTACTGTTTGTGATCATCGACTATCTGTCCCGCATGGATAAGTTTTAAAATCCGATGTATCGCTGATCCAGGCGCTCTGGTATGTGGTGCTCAAACTGCCGTTCATGTTTGTTCAGCTGACCCCTGCGGCCGTTCTGCTGGCAACCATTACCGTGTTCGGGTTGATGAACCGGAACAATGAGCTGACCGCAGTGAAATCCTCGGGAATTTCCGTGTATTTCCTGGTCAGACCGGCTATTGTCATCGGTCTGCTGCTGGCCGGACTCATGTTCATTTTGGGCGAGTCTCTGGTACCGTTGTCCATGTCCAGATCCAATGACATCCGGCAGTATGACATCCGAAAACAAAACCAGATGACCCAGCACCGAAACAACATCTGGATCAGGTCCGACAACCGGCTGGTGCATATCCGTTTTTTTGATCCAGTCCAGAAAACCGTTGCCGGGGTCTGTGCCACCACCATGGATGAGAATTTTTTTCTCATCTCGCGCATCGATGCCCGTTCAGGCAGGTATGAACTGGGCCAGTGGCTCCTGGAGGAGGTGGTGGAGCAGACCTATAACCCGGACACCGATGACTATGATGTCACCCTGTCGGACATGACGCTGGCGGAACTGGGGGTGGTGCCGGATGATCTGGATCAATGGGTTCAGAAATCCGATGAAATGGGGTTTTTCGATTTGAGATCCTATGTTCGAAAGGTTCGGGAGGAAGGGTATGATGCCACCGCTTATGAAGTGGACATGCACGGCAAAATCGCATTTCCCTTTATTTGTGTCATCATGCATTGGCCGGTGCTGCCGCGGGAATGCGGCCGTTTGCCCGGGTGAATCTGCCGGCCGCCATCGGACTGGGCGTGGTGATCTCGTTTGGTTACTGGGTGACGTACGGCATCTGTCTGTCCCTGGGGTACGCAGGGGTGTTGCCGGCCATGGTGGCGCCCTGGATGGCCAATGCCTTTTTTCTGGCCGGCGGCATCATTTACCTGATCAATACGGAATAGCCTTATGATATGGATTTATCATGTGCTGGTTTCAACGGGATTTGTACTGGTGCTGCCGTTGCTGCCCCTGGTCTGGCTGTTGTCCGGAAAACGGCGGGCCAATCTGCTCCAGCGGTTGGGATGGTGGACCGGGATCCAGAAACGGTCCGGATCCCGAAAGCCGATCTGGATCCATGCTCTTTCCGTGGGGGAGGTTACATCCGCGTTACCGCTGGTTCTGGCGCTCAACCGGCAATTTCCTGAAACCCCCATTGTGTTCACAGCGTCCACCCGGACCGGATATGACACGGCCCATACCTTGTTTTCCGGGCCGATTCTCCTCTGGTGTCTCAAATTGCCTATTTCCCGTTTGATCTCCCGTGGGCCGTGGACCGGGTTCGGCGCCGGATCGATCCGGATGGATATGTCTGGTGGAAACCGATCTATGGCCCGGATTCCTTTATGCCATGCAACGGAAAAATATTCCGGTGATACTGGTGAATGCCCGGATGTCCCTTAGGTCTTTTCGTGGATACCGCCGGCTGGGGCCCGCAGCCCTCCTGTTTTTTCAACATTGTCTCATGTGGCAGTGCAGACCCGTCAGGATCTGGAACGATTCAACGCTTTGGGCGTTCCAGAATCCCGCTTGACCCTGGCCGGCAATATCAAATTTGATCAGCCGGTGGCGGGATTGGATGATACCGGAAAAAAAGACCTTGAAAACTGGTTTCATATAACTGGCAACGATCGACTGTGGATAGCTGGTTCTACCCATCCGGGGGAGGAATTGATCTTGTGGCAGGTGTTTCAGCAGATGCGCCGGAAAGTGCCGGATCTCAAGCTGGTTCTGGCGCCCAGAGATCCGGCCCGAAGCCGCCAGGTGGCCAGAGAGATCGCTCAGAACGGGGGGAATCCGGTATTGCTTTCAAGGACTCGAAATCAGCCGCCGGATGCGTCGGTGATGCTTCTGGACTGTCTCGGGGTGCTGGCAAAAGCCTATGCCGTGTGCGATGTGGCGTATATCGGGGGATCGCTTGTTCCCTGTGGCGGGCACAATCCGCTGGAACCGGCCGTGTTCAGGAAACCCGTCCTGTTCGGCCCCATATGGAAGATTTTACAGAGATGGCCGAGCTGCTGATGGGACGGGGCGGGGCCTGCCAGGTGACAGATGCCGGCTCTCTGATCCGTCATTTGACAACGCTGCTGACCTGGCCGGACCGTGCCCGGGACATGGGAACCCGGGCCTGGATGGTGTTTCAGGAAAATACCGGGGCTGTGGACCGGACAATAGCACTGTTCTCACAGCTGGGATTCGGAGACCGTCATGCTTAAAACTCTGGAAAAAAGATCATACAGTCGTCCGGACGGATGGGACCTGTTCCGCTGCTGTCTTTTGAGGCCCTGCTCAAGGCGGTGTCATATGGATACGGGGCCGGTTCAGTCCTCAGAAACAAATGGTATGGGGCAAAAAGGATGGCATGGGCAGGTATCACCGTAAAACATTGCCCTGTCCCGTGATTTCCGTGGGCAACATCATGGCGGGAGGCACAGGCAAGACCCCCATGGCCGTGTATCTGGCGGATCTGCTGCTCCGGCTGGGAAAGCATCCCGTGGTGATCAGCCGCGGATACAAAGGCCGGCAGAAAAAACAGGCAGCAGTGGTGAGCGACGGCACTCAGCTGTTTCTGGATGCGACCCAGGCCGGGGATGAGCCCTATATGATGGCCCGGTTGAAACGGTTTCCGGTGGTGGTAGGGAAAGACCGTTACCGGGCAGGGTGCCTGGCCCTGGACCGGTTGCCCGTGGATGTGGTGGTGCTGGATGACGGGTTCCAGCACGTGCGGTTGAACCGGGATCTGGACCTGGTTTTGATGGATCATGATTTTCCGGTGGGGAACGGCCGGGTCCTGCCGGCCGGCCGGCTCAGGGAACCGGCGGTCCCGGCCTTGGCCAGGGCCGATGCCGTGATACTGACCCGGTGTCCGGATTCTGTTTTGCTGGCTTCTCACTGGGTATCGGGGGCTGCGCCGGGTCTGCCGGTATTTTATAGCCGTCACCAGCCGTTTATGGTGGAGGTCTGTTCGGCCGGTTCTTACGTCAGTATCCCCAGCGGGCCTGGGATGCCAAATCCAGAACCACGGGTGTCCGTGGATCAGCTTCATGGGCTTTCCGTGGTCCTGTTTTCAGGGATTGCAGACAATCGGGCTTTTTTTCGAACCATCCGGGATCTGGGGGCCAATATTCTGGATCATCTTGAATTTGAGGACCATTACCGGTATAAGAGGGCTGATTTTGTAAAAATACAGCAACGGGCCCTTGCCCTTAAGGCGGACATGCTGGTGACCACCGAAAAAGACCGGGTTAAACTGGATCCTGACATTGCCTGGCTAATGGATGTCGGCGTGGCCGGAGTCCGGCTGTCCCTGGATAATGACGCTGAATTTTCCCGGTTGATTGACACCCGGATTTTAATATGACATGTCATGAACCCATGAAAGAGGATCAGATCTACCGGCTGCTGAAACGGGCGGTTTTCCTGCTGGGATGCCTGCCGGTTTCCGTGGCCGATTTTATTGCCAAGGTTCTGGGAAGGCTTTGGTTCCGGTTGGACAGACGTCACCGGGATATTACGCTACAGAATTTAACCCATGCCTATGGCCGGGAATGGTCCAGGGAAAGAATTGAAAAAACGGCCCGGCAGGTGTTTGTGAATATCACGGCCATGTTGTTTGAGGTGGCCTGGTCTACCCGGCTTTCCAAACGAAATCTATTGTCCCGTTTCACGATTAAGGGCATGGAGCATGTGGCAGCGGCCCATGCAAAAGGCAGGGGCGTGGTGGTGATCACTTGTCATATGGGCAATTTTGAGATGCTGATACCCGTCATTGATGGGACGGGGTTAGACGGTTATGCCATTTACCGGACCCTGGATTTTGCCCCTCTGGAAAGACTGATGCGGGATTTGCGCCAGCGGTTTGGCGTCACCATGATCCCCATGCGCGGGGCATCCAGAAAACTGGAAATGATCCTGTCCAGCGGAGGGGTGGTGGGGACGCTCATCGATCAGAACGTGGATTGGTACAAAGGGGTCTTTGTCCGGTTTTTCGGGCGGAGCGCCTGTACCAACAGCGGTTTGGCAAAACTGGTCATGAAGACGCGATCCCCGGTGGTGCCCATGTATACCATCCGGGATAAACGGCGGTTTGTCATCCGGTTTCTGCCGGAGGTGCCGATATCGGTCACAGGCGACCCGATCCTGGATGTTGAAACCAATACCCAGCGGTTTACGACAGCCGTGGAAACCATGGTCCGGCAGTGCCCGGACCAGTATTTCTGGGTGCACAACCGATGGAAGACCCGGCCCTGGTGCCGGTGGCCCGGTCGGGAGTCCCAGTAGCGGCCTTGTTCTTTCCGGCCCGGCCTGTGATGATATCATTGGCAGGTCCGTCCGTATAATGAACCGTTAATTTGGAAGCAATGAAAAAAAGATATCCAGCCAATCCTGCCACCGGATTCTGATCCGGGCTGCCAACTGGGTGGGGGATGCCATCATGACCACACCGGTGATCCGGGCGGTGCGTAAAAACTGTCCGGATGCCCACATTACGGTGCTGGCCAAACCCTGGGTGATCCCGGTGTATGCCCCCAATCCCCATGTGGATGACGTGATGGTGTATGACCATGCATGCCGCCACAAAATGGGGATGGGCACCCTGCGCCTGGCAAAGGATATAAGGCGGCGGCGGTTCGACCTGGCCATTCTCATGCAGAATGCGTTTGAAGCGGCTCTGCTGGTGTTTCTGGCCGGGATACCTTTGCGGGTGGGGTACAACACCGATGCCAGAACCATGCTGCTCAGGCCGGCCGTTCCTCTGGACCCGGCCCTGAAAAAGACCCATCTCATCGATTATTACCTGGGGATCCTGAAAGGGGCGGGACTGGCCACCGATGGCCGCCAGATGGATCTGCATATATCCCGGGCCGATCATGACGCGGCCGACGTCCTGCTGGCCGGCGTCAAACAGACCCGGTCGGAACGGTTGCTGGGCATTAACCCCGGGGCCACCGGCGGGACTGCTAAACGGTGGTTTCCGGACCGGTATGCAGCCCTTTGCCGTCGCCTGGCTGAGACGTATCAGATACAGGTTCTGATTTTCGGCGGCCCCGGGGATCATGCGTTGGGCGAACGGATTTCAACCATGGCACCGGGCAGCTGTGTGAACCTGGCAGGGAAGACCACTTTGGGTCAGGCGTTTGCCTGATTCAGCAGTGTGATCTGTTTGTGACCAATGATTCCGGACTCATGCATGCGGCCGCAGCCCTGAATATTCCCCAGGTGGCGGTGATCGGTTCCACGGACCCGGTGGCCACCTCTCCGGACAGCCCGACCAGTACCTTGATCCGGGTGCCGGTTTCGTGTGCTCCATGTCTGAAAGACGAGTGCCCCACTGACCATGCCTGTATGGACCGGATTACGGTGGACAGAGTGTTTGACACCTGCTGCCGGATTCTGGAGTCAGGACAGGCATCCTGAATTCAAGGAGAAAGAAACTGTTTTCATCCATTGACAAAATTCTGATCATCAAACCCAGCGCATTTGGCGATATCATCCATTCACTGCCGTTTCTGTCGGCCATCAAAAAGCAGTTTCCCCATGCCCGGGTGGACTGGGTGGTGGCCGAGGGCCTGCACACTTTTCTGGAAGGTCATCCCATGATCCAAACTTTGTGGGTCATCAAGAAAGACCGGTGGAAAGAGTGGTCCCGTCTGGGCAAAACCGTCAAAGAGATTGTATCGTTGAAAAAACATCTGGGCCGGACAGAATATGATGTGGCCATTGATTTGTCCGGGCTTTTCAGGTCCGGGGTGATCACCTGGTTTTCCAAGGCCCCTGTCCGGCTGGGATTCAAGGAATCGGATGAGGGCAGTCCGTTTTTTTATACTCATAAAATTCATGGCAGCATGAATATCCATGCCATAGACCGGTATCTGGAGATTGCCAGGTTCATGGGATGCGCGGCAGATTCCATTGATTACCCTCTGGCTCCCTATGAACCGGTCCCGGATATTCTGCAACACTTGCCGGAAAAGTTTGTGGTCATGGCTCCGTCAGCCGGGAAGCCGGCCAATCAGTGGCCGGCGGAAAAATTCGGGGAACTGGCCTCCCGCCTTTCGCTGCCCTGTGTCATCATTGCTTCGGCCAGTGAAGCGGGTGTCGCTGAAATCGTGGTGGCCCGTTCAAAGGGAAATGCCATCTCCATTGCCGGGAAAACCCGGCTCAAGGAGCTGATCCCCGTGATCCGACGGGCCGCATTTTTTGTATGCAACGACACCGGCCCCATGCACTTGGCCGCTGCATTGGACATTCCGGTGTTCGCCATTTTCGGCCCGGCCAATCCGGTGCGCACGGGACCTTATGGGGATATTCACACCGTGATCCGGCTGGACCTCGCCTGTGCCCCCTGTTATGCGAAACTCCCCTGTACCCGGTATGATTTCAGATGTATGAAAGACCTGTCTGTGGTCCGGGTCCATGATGTCATCCGGGGAAAAACGGGGGAAAAATGAAATTGTCCGTGATCGTTACCACCTATAACCGGCCGGATGCGTTGAAAAAAGTGCTGGAAGCCCTGGTTGCCCAGACCCGGATTCCGGATGAAATCCTGGTGGCGGACGATGGGTCCGGCCCCGGAACAGAGGCCATGCTGACGGCTTTTGAGAACCGGTCCGGTCCGGTGTTTTTCCATATCTGGCAGAGAGACCGGGGGTTTCGGGCGGCCCTGGCGAGGAACAAAGCGGTCGCCGTATCATCGGGTGATTACCTGGTGTTTCTGGACGGGGATTGTATTCCGGACCGGCATTTCATCTCGGACCATCTGGCTCTGGCGGAGCCGGGGTGTTTTTTTCAGGGCAAGCGGGTGTTGGTGGATGAGATCGCCTCTGCAGCGTTTGATATGAGTGCTGGCCGTTTTTTGGGCCGCTTGATTTTTGGTGCTTTGTCCGGGCATCTGGGTAATGCCCACCATATTTTCGGATTCCGATTTTTCCAAGCCTGAAAAAGGGCACCGGCTGTCCGGCATCCGAAGCTGCAATATGGGTGTTTTCAGAGCAGATGTCGTGGCGGTGAACGGATTCAACCATGATTTCGAGGGATGGGGCCGGGAGGATTCCGAATTTGCCGTCCGGTTGTTCAAACATGGCCTGATTCGAAAAGAACATCCGTTTCGGGCCATATGCTATCATCTGTGGCATCCGGAAAATCCCCGGACCCGGGTGCCGGACAATGACCGGCTGCTGGAAAGAGCCATGGCTGCAGACACTTGTGTGTGCCATAACGGGTTAGACAGCCTGGGAAAAAGTCAATCATCCATTCCAGTGAAACCAGCGGACAAGGACAGCTGATTTATGGCAAAGTTATCAGTTTACATCATTGCGTATAACGAGGAAGACAAAATCAGGGATGCCATTCAAAGCGTGGCCTGGGCCGACGAAATTGTGGTGGCGGATTCTTTCAGCACCGATGCCACCGCTGCCATTGCTAAAGATCTTGGCACCCGGGTGGTCCAGATTCCGTTCAAAGGATTCGGAGATTTGAGAAATCAGGCCATTTCCGCCTGCACCCATGACTGGATTTTCAGCCTGGATTCGGATGAACGGTGTACCCCTTCCGCCAAAGAGGAAATCCGAACAATCATTGCAGATCCGGAAAGCAACGATGCCTATTATGTTCCCCGGCGCAACTATTTTATGGGAAAATGGATCCGCCACGGCGGATTTTATCCGGATTTCCGCCAGCCCCAGCTGTTCCGGAAAGGGACGTTGAGATTCATGGACGACCCGGTTCACGAGCGGTATGAGGTGATCAGTGAAAAAACCTGCGGAACCATGACCGCTGACATTGACCAGATTCCGTTCAAGAATCTGGAGGAGATCATTCACAAAGCCAACCGGTATTCCACTCTGGGGGCTGAAAAACTTGAGGAAGGCAGAAAACGGTCCAGTATGTGGGCGGCCGTATTCCACGGCCTGTGGGCCGCATTTTCCATCTATGTGCTCAAACGGGGATTTCTGGACGGATGGGCCGGTTTCATCATTGCCTTTTCGAATTTTGAAGGCACGTTCTACAAGTATGCCAAATTTCATCTGAAAAGAAAAAAAAAATCGGTTAGCTGAGACTCGCGTTACGGTGTATCTGTATTTTTTCGTGAATCCCCGATATGTCTTTGTTGGTCCAATTTGATCTGGTGGAGCTGATAAATCCGTAAAATGGCTTTTCCCATGGCGTCCAGGGTGTGAGATTTCTGAACATTTCCCCGGGCATTTTCTACCCGTTTCCGGGTGTCGGTTTCCCCGTACAGGGTCTGCCTGATCTGTTGTGCCAGGGTGTCGGCATCCCCGGGATCGAACAGCAGTCCGGTATCGCCATGCCGAATGATATCCGGGATGCCGCCGGTTTTGAACCAATGACCGGACAGTCACAATACATGGCTTCCAAAAGCGCCTGAGGTATCCCTTCAAAGGGAATGCCGTTGATATTTTCAGATGCCAGCACCTTGCAGTCCAGAGCTCGGTAAACAGGCCAGACATCATCCGTGAATCCCATGAAATGGGTTCGGGAATAGATTTCCAGATCCTGGGTCATTTTTTCAAGCCGCTTTTGATACACATCCGGGCCGTTTCCCACCAGGACCAGGTGATGAGGAATGTGTTGGAACACCTGTTTGAATGCCTGCACCAGGGTAGTGACCCCCTTGTCTTTGGACAGGCGGCCCACAAATCCTACAAAACGGGTATCTGGCGGGCTTCCAAACGTCTCAGCCAGATGTTTTCTGGCCGAGTCCCTGGGGGGCAGTGTGTCAGGGGGTAGAATTCCGCTGGGAATGGAAAAATCTGTGTGTCTTTGAGATTGAAAAGGGTTTGCAGATGCCGGGTGGTATAATCCGCTGTGGTGAATACATAATGGCACAACTGCTTGTATAAACGGCGGTTATACCAGGAATTTTTACATGCGCGCTGATGTGCCGGGACAGTATCCGACAGGGAATATTTGTCTTTTCAGCTGCCGGCAGTGCAACCTTGGTGTCATTGTTGCCGTGGGTGTTCACGATATCCGGCAGTTCGTTCTGAAAGATCCGGACCAGGCTCCGGTAATCTCTGATAACGCCCATTCGGGAAAAAGAGATGGGATAGACATGAAATCGTTCTTTTTTGGCCCGTAAGAACAATTGTGAGTTTCTGGGGGCCACCAGGATCACCTGGTGGCGGTGATTTCGCATCCATACCGCTTCGTTGAAAATGCGTTTTTCCAGCCCCCCCCACTGGGTATGGCAGGTGGTATGAATGATTTTGTAATGGGTTTGGGTTGGGTTCAGCATTTCAGCAGCGCCTTTTCCACCCGTTGGATATCTTCGGGCAGATCGATTTCCGGGGAATCAAATGCGGTCACTGCCACATGGATGGAAAAGCCATGTTCCAGGGCCCTGAGCTGCTCCAATTTCTCCACGGCCTCGCACCGGCCGGTGGGTAGGGAAACAAACCGGTCCAGAAAGGATTTTTTATAAGCGTAAAACCCCAGGTGTTTGTAGTAATCGGACTGGGTGCCGGCATCCCTGGGAAACGGGATTTGTGCCCTGGAAAAATACAGGGCGTGCCCCCGTGTGTCAAACACCACCTTCACATCCTTGGGATCAATGATCTCCCGGGGATTGACAATTTTAAAAGCCAGGGTGGACATTTCCACCGCAGGGCCGCGGTCAAACGGGGAGATCAGGTCATTCAGGGATTTCGGATCGAACACCGGCTGATCTCCCTGGATATTGATCACAATGTCATCCGGTGGCAGATTGAGGAGGTTCGCGGTTTCCGCCACCCGGTCAGTGCCGGACCTGCAGGTGTCCGATGTCATGACCGCGTTGCCGCCGAACGCTTCCACCGCTTTGACAATGCGGTCGTCATCCGTGGCCACCCAGACACTGGTCACCTCCGGGGATTTCTTTGCCAGTTCATAGACCCGCTGGATCATGGGTTTGCCTGCGACCGGCATCAGCGGTTTTCCATGAAGCCGGCTGGAACCGTACCGGGAAGGGATAACAGCAATGGGCATGACTAAGATCCTTTACATTTTTAGAAACAAAGACCGTGCCTTGCCTCTTGTCATGATGGTCTGCCAGTTTTCGCCCAGGCAGTTTTCCCATAAAGGCGCCAGCCCAAGGGCCACATTGATCATGACATCCATCTGATCAACAGTCAGGCCCTGGGTAACCTGTCTGGGAATGTCCACCCCGGATTTTTCCATCATCTGCCGGAATTCTTTCACGCCTTCCGGATAATAATCCTCCAGTGCATCGAATGCGATGCAGCATCCCACCCCATGGTGAATACCCAGCAGATACGACAGGCCGTAGGACAGGGCATGGCATGCCCCCACCTGGGAATAGGCAATGCTCATGCCACCGAAAAACGAGGCCATCATCAGTTTATCCGCCGAGTCCGGGTGGTCTTCCAGAAACACCTGGCGGCACAGGCCCAGGGATTTTTCTCCATAAGCTTTGGAAAATTCGTTAAGATAGGTGCCGGCCAGGGATTCGATACAGTGGATATAGCAGTCCATGCCGGTGTAGAAATGCTGGTCTTTGGGGACCCCGGCTGTCAGTTCCGGGTCCAGAACCACTTGGTCGAATACGGTGTAGTCGGAATTCAGGCCCAGTTTCTTTTCCGGTCCGGTGAGCACAGTGGTGCGGGATACCTCGGCACCGGTGCCGGACAGGGTGGGAACGGCCGCATGATACACGGCCGGATGTTTGATCAGATCCCACCCCTGATACTGGGAGGAAGATCCAGGGTTGGTAAGCATCAGGGAAACGGCCTTGGCCAGATCCATGGTGGACCCGCCGCCGATGCCCACCACGCCGCAGGGCAGCCCGGGTCTGGCATCTTTTACCTGTTGGGTGAGCTGGTCCACATACCCGGTTTTGGGCTCATCATCCACATTTACGTACAACAGCATGTCCCGATCATGAAGTGGAATCCGGGACGTCAGTGACGTTCCGGTGAACACGTCATCAGTGACAAAAACCACCCAGTCTTCCGGGGCGGTTCGCTGATGGGACAGGATTTCATCGAGCTGGGAAAAACAACCCCGGCCGAAGATGACCCGGGGCACCAGTTTAAAGTTTCTGAACATGGGGGTCCTTTTGTCTGTTCAACAGATTGTTTGTTGAATTTGGTTGTCTGTTCAATAGTGGTCTGTTCAAAAAGTCAGATGTTTTTTAACGCTGTCTGGATGGCTGCCACCCGCCTGTCCAGTTCCTGATCGGTCCAGGACAGCATGATCTGCATGGACAGGGTGCGTTTCATGAGCGAATCGGATTCCGGCAGCAGCATCGTTGAATAATCAGGCAGGTTGGGGCACAGGCGTGCCACCGGGGGCGCGGCACAGGCCATGGTTTTCAGATGATCCCATTTTCTGAAATAGTGCCAGTTGTTGTCATACCAGTAAGGGCAGGGGACATGGCTCTCCGCCAGGGATTTGGCTGCTTTGCGGGCTGTGTCTTCATCGGGCAGCATGAAACTCAGGAATGTCGCGGAGTCCCCGGCCGGATCCGGCAGGTGCCGGAATGAGACGCCGGGCAGGTTGGACATGGCATCCTTAAGCACCTGTTTGTGTTTGCGTTGGATCTCCAGGATCTGGTCCAGTTTTCTGAGCTGGGCCAGCCCGACAGCGGCATTGAGTTCCGAGATGCGGTAATTGATGCCCAAGACAGGATGGCCGTCTGCGCCCCGGTCCGGTCCGCCCAGGTGATCATGGCCGTGGTCCGCGTATTGATGGCAGCGGTCATAGACGGCCTGGTCGTCGGTGATCACGGCCCCGCCTTCGCCGCAGGTCACGGTTTGACCGCATCGAATGAAAAGCATCCGGCATTGCCGAAGGTGCCCAGGTGTTGTCCCCTAAAGGTGGCTCCTAAAGACTGGCAGGCATCTTCCAGCAGGATCAGGCCTTTCTGGTCACAGAAATCCTTGACTTCATCGATGCGGGCCATGGCGCCGCACATGTGCACCGGGACCACCGCCTTTGTTTTCGGGGTCAGCACCGCTTCCAGCCGGTCCGGGTTCAGGCACAGCGTGTCATCGATTTCACCGAATACCGGCACGGCCCCTGCCTGGAGCACAGCCTCGAATGTGGCCACAAACGTGAAGGGCGGGACAATGACTTCATCTCCGGCCCCAATACCGCAGGCAGCCATGGCGGTGGACAAGGCCGCCGTTCCGCTGGAACACAGATGGCTGTGGGCCGATCCTGTTATTTCACATAAGGTGTGCTCAAATTCCAGGCTTTGTAATGGCCGTTTCTTGCCGCGTCGAATCCGTACCGCATTAACACGCCGGTGGACAAGACATCGGTCACTTCTTTCCGCTCTTTGTCGCCGAACAGTTCAAATCCTGGCATGGCAGACTCCTGTGATCGTATGTTAAATATGCATTGGTCATGGTTATGATGAAAACTTGTTTTTATCACATCCTTTGTTCAAGTTTCAAGCTTCGTTTGATAAATCCGAGACACTCAGGTTGACCGGTGATCAGGCATGAGGGTATAATCATAAATATAAACGGATTCCCCCGAAACCCCGACTGCAAAAAAGGAAGCGCCCCCATGACCCGAACGACACCCGGCTTGCCCGGGAGCTGGTCTTTATATCTGCATGTGCCGTTTTGCATAAAAAAATGTTCGTATTGTGACTTTTTCTCGGTCACGGACCGGTCTTTGATGCCGGCTTATTTGGATGGGGTCTGCAAAGAGATCCGCATGTGGTCTGAAATGAAAAAGACCGGGCTTCAGTCACCGCTGCAAAGTCTTTATCTGGGAGGCGGAACCCCGTCAGTGCTGTCCGTGTCCGAGACCGGCAGGATTCTGGAAACCGTTTATCAGTCATTTGGCATGGCACCGGGTGCGGAAATCACCCTGGAGGTGAACCCGGGGACGCTGGAATCCGGCTATCTGACAGCCATCCGGGAGTTGGGAGTCAACCGCCTGAGTATCGGAGCCCAGTCATTTGATCCGGCCAAACTGTCTTTTCTGTCCCGGATTCATACAAGGGAGCAGGTATTTGAGGCCTTGTCCGATGCAAACCGAGCCGGGTTTTCCAATATCGGCCTGGACCTGATGTATGCCCTGCCAAACGAAACGCTGGATGTGTGGCAGGCTGATTTGGATACGGCTGTGGCGCTGCATGTGCCGCATCTGTCTTGTTATATGCTCACTCTGGAACCGGGCACCCCGTTGTTTGATCAATATGAAAACAGCCGTTTTAAACCCTGTGATCCGGAACGGCGGAGTCATTTCTTTAAACACACCTCCCGGGTGCTGGAAAATGCCGGATATGCGCATTATGAAGTGTCCAATTTTGCAAAGGGTCGGCTGTTCCGATCCGTTCACAACACCCGTTACTGGGAACGGGGGGCATATATTGGAATCGGACCGTCGGCCCATTCTTTTCTGCCGCAAATGACTGGAGTCCAAAAGTCCCTGACGCTGGACCAGGAACGTATTCCGGCGTTTTGCAGGCCAACGGTCCGGTGCGATTCTGGAATCCATCCGATATCCGCGCCTGGCTGGATCATCTGGCAGCCGGCCGCATGCCCTGGGAAGATCATGAAATTTTGAGTCCGAACCAGGAAATGATGGAACGGATCATGCTGGGGTTGCGCACAGACAAAGGGGTTGATGTCCGGAGCTTCATCCGGATATTCTGGCCCTGATGAAGCGGCTGGCAGATCATGGCTCCGGAGCTTTTTTAAAATCCGGCAGTGCAGGGGACAATCGTCTGCGATTCAGGCTGACCCATTCCGGGTTGCCGTATCTGGACGGCATTGTGGATTCCCTGATTCAAAAGCTGAGGTGATTCCCTTGTCTGTACGCGGACAAGGGCTTGGACCCTGGAAACCGGCTATGATTTTCTTCGCAGTTGCCGGGTGTCCCCTACCCGGATGGTCAGGTGGATGGCATCAAAATACTCGATCAACGGAATCACAAATTTTCTGGAAATACCGGTCATGTCCTTGAATTCCGGGGTGGTGATGGAGTCGCTCTTCTTCAGGAATGCCACCAGTTCCGCTTCCAGCCGGGCCATGGCCTGGACGTCAAAATACAGGTCATCCTTTGTTTTGATGATCTGTTTTTCGTCGATCAGCATTTGCAGCACATCCATGGCGGTTTTTTGTCCAGATCCAGGTCCTGGCACACGGTCCGGAAAAAGGGCGGTGTCAGGCCGGTGGACCGGTAGATTTTGATAATGTCCTCCTTGATCTGATGCTGGTCCACCTGTAATGCCACTTTGAAATCCGCCAGCTTCACCAGGTTTTTGTCCTGGATGACCGCATTTTCCTTTTCAAGGCGGGTGAAAAGGATGTTGAAGAATCTGGGGTCCTTGATATAACGGAACTTGGATTTGAGCTCCTGGGTGGGCATGCCTTCTTTCAACGGATTGGCATCATGGTACTGCCGGATTTTTCCAATGCCTTGTGTTTGAAGTCATCGAAAATCACCCCGCTGACAAACGTCTGCTTTTCCTTGTCCGTCTGGATGGCTGCTTGCTGGGCCAGCAGTTTCTGAAGCGCGGCAGTCAGTTTTTTGTCCGTCAGGTTGGTCATGATTCTCAGGTCATTGAAACTTAATCCCTCGAATCCGTTCAAAGACAGAAAAAACACAATGGTCTGTTCCGGATCATCCTCTGATAGGGCCGCCAGCCCCTGGGTCACGGTTGGGTCCATATGCCGGTATTTTTTTGCCACCGGATTGAGGACAGCCCCGCCTCCGATGGTTTTTACCGGGGAATAGCTTCGGATCACGTACCGGTCGTCCTTGACGCAGCAGACCGGGGATTCCAGCCGGAACTGCACCAGTGCATCTTCGCCTGGCAACAGTTCATCTCTGTCCAGCAGCACCATGTATCCTAAAATTTCACTGGTGCCGGAATGGAAGCGCACCCGGGTCCGGGTTTTTGCGGGTCTGGCATTGGATTTCAGGTAGTGGAATCCGGCATCCACCATATAGCTTTCGATCAGGGTATCCGGGGTTGAAAGAATATCGCCCCGCCTTACCGATTCTTTGTCCAGCCCCTGGAAGTTGATGGCGGTCCGGGTACCGGGACCGGCTTTGTTCACACTGCTGGAATGGACCTGGATTCCCCTGACCTTTGAGACGATCCGTCTGGGATAGACCATTATGTCCTCTCCCACTTTGACCTGGCCGGAGGTCAGGGTGCCGGTGATTACCGTGCCGAACCCTTTCATGCTGAACACCCGGTCAACGGGCAGCCGAAAGATAGAAGAGAATTTTCTTTCCGGCAGCAGATTGCAGATTTTTCCAGGGCCGCAACAAACTCGTTCAGGCCCTGACCCGTGGCCGAAGATACCGGAATCAGCGGCTTGTCTTCCAGAAACGTGCCATCCACAAAGTCATGGATATCTTCCATGGCCAGTTCCAGCAGGTCTTCATCCACCAGATCGGTTTTGGTCAAAGCGATCAGCCCGTGTTCGATGCCCATGAGATGGCAGATTTCCATGTGCTCCCGGGTCTGGGGCATCACGCCTTCGTCCGCGGCAATGACCATGGCCACCACATCAATGCCCGAAGATCCGGCCACCATGTTTTTCACGAATTTTTCGTGACCCGGCATGTCTACGATGCCGATATGGGTGCCCCCGGGCAGGTCCAGAAAGGCGAACCCCAGCTCTATGGTGATGCCCCGCTGCTTTTCCTCTTTGAGGCGGTCGGTCTCGATGCCGGTCAACGCTTTGACCAGGCTGGTCTTGCCGTGATCAATATGGCCGGCCGTACCAAGAATGATGTTTTCCACTGGGCTTATCCTTTTTTTCCGGCTTTGGATGTTTTAAAGTACCGCAAGGCATAGGCCAGGGCCACCAGGATCAGGCCGGTGATAACACCGTGAAAAATCCCCCATTCAGGCCGGAAAACCCGGATCAGAAGAATGCCGAACACCAGTCCTAGAATGAGCCTGACAACAAATATGAGCAAAGAATTCATATCGTTCCTTTTCTGACAGTCCTATTTTTTGTATCCGGAATAATAGTCAAACTACCGGATCAGGTCAATGTTTAAATGTTGAGATACGGTCCGGGCGAATTTTGAAAAAACAGTTGAAAACAATTAGGATTCTGATAAATATATTGAGTTTTTTTGCGGTGGGTGTAGCTCAGTTGGTAGAGCACCAGGTTGTGGCCCTGGTGGCCGCGGGTTCAAGTCCCGTCACTCACCCCACTATATTAGTTTTAATTCCAGCCACTTAGCTTTCTTGCCCCTCCCTGAAATGTTGACCAGATGTTGACCACCACCGGCTTGGATATTTTGCACGGCCATGGCCCCCTGAATCGCTTCATTTTTGTCAGGCAGCATGTACCTTCGGAAGGCATTCGACACATGTCCGGTGACGGACCGCTATGTTGATATGTCCTTCTTTGACTTTGATCATTTCCCCTGGCCGGACCTTCGGATACATCGACAGCAGCTTAATACCCAGCCAGATCCGCGGAGAGATATAATCAAAAGTTGTGTATAAGGTGTTAGGTGGTGTATCT
>LQAI01000091.1_pt1 | contig 31649 bp, 31 predicted proteins | sample 1535821 | NCBI WGS metagenome assembly LQAI01 (sample SAMN04331586, study PRJNA305678) | bioreactor metagenome | isolation source: bioreactor_5 inoculated with Wadden Sea sediment 1st replicate of a... | place: Germany:Bremen | reverse complement strand
AGTATAAAGCAAAAATACGTTTATCTATATGAAAATTGATTATACTACCGTGGCATGCCCCCGAAAACAATACAATGTGATATGTTAGGATCTTCAAGCAAAAAAGACAAGTGGTAAAGAGTCAACCTTGCCGGGTGGCGTTTGGTTTGAAAAAAAGGAGGGAAAACATTCACAAGATATGGATGGCAACATCATTTTTCAATTCAGTAACCGCCTCCACACACACGATTTAGGGACAAAAATTATTGATTTCAACATATGTCACCCTGTATTTTGATCTTCGGCTGAAAGCCATACTCCACGCCTGCTGGCACATGATAACCGTCACCCTGTTCTTTACGGTGATCATCTTTTGGGCCATCGGCATGAAACCGGACCAGTTTGCCTTTGCTCAGTTCGCTACGGTTCTGGGGGGGATTCTACCTGGAATATTCACTGGCATTCGGGGTGATGAGTATTGCCTACGGCCTGTTCATGTATCAATCACTCACCCTGTTGCCAATCTGCGGTCTTGCGTTGATTGGGGTAAAAACGGCCGGGAAAGCCACTTAGGCAGGCCCACCCGGAAGACCGTGGCGTGATGTGCTAACGGTTACCAGGCCCCCAGATTAAAATCGTAATCTATGCAAAGATCCACCCGGTCGTAATCATCCATGAACCCATAGTCCGATTCCTTCTGCCCGATGCTAAACCGGGTGTATTGAAGTCGCACAGAAAGGGTGTCGGTAAAAAAATAAGTAAGCTGGAACCGGTTGATCCTGTTTTTGAAAGACGTCTGGAACAGGGTGGTGACACTGATGTTCAGTTTATCATTCAGATAATCGTTGGACCAGGCGGCTGCGCCCTGCCAGGCAGTTCGGTTAACGGCCAGAGCATCATCCCAGTCCAGTGGTGCTCCAGCACCGCACTCCAGGGTCAACATGCCCCAATTGCCCAGGTTCAGATCCGTTCCGGCGGCCGCCTCCACCTGGTCCCGGCTCAGATACCCGGAGGGTGTTCCGTTCAATTGGCGTTGCAGGGGTTTGTTGAAATTATAGGCAAGTTCCATTTTGAGCAGAAACGGTTCCGCAGCCAACGTAAAGGCCCCGCCTGCGGACCAATAGTGTTCATAAAATTTGTAGAGGCGGCTGTCATGAGAAAGGAGCCCGGTCGTAAGCAAGGGGGAGCGGGTATTAAACCGGCCCGCATATCCGAATATCTTTCCCCTTGAGAATTGTTTGCCGGCCTGGATGCACCACTCCGGATCATACCGGTCCCGGGTTTTGACGAGATCTTCACCCTTCACCAGTGCATAGGGATGATCCCCCTCGGTGATCCGGTCAAAAGCGGGGTAGGGAACAAAGATAAACCCGGCGTCAAACCGGTTGCCCGGATAATAGGCCAGTTTTATCATATTCTGGCCCTGCTTGATCTCTTCGGGTTCTGCGAAAAAGGCCTCCGCCCGGTTGACCACCGAAATTTTATCAACTATCTGGACCAGGTCCATGACACTGGGATCATCAATGAGTTTACCGGCCGACAGGGTAAACCGGTCTAAGTTTTTTTCCAGTACAGCTCACGGAGTATCGGTTCAAATTCGTAATCCTCCCGGGTGTTGCCGGAATCCCCCTCGATCCGGTAGGACAGGTTAAACCGGCCCGTGCCTTCAAAGTAGAATTGGCCGACATCGGTAAAGGTATCGAACACGAGGTCCAGGGAGGGCCCCAGCCGGACCCACCGGCCGGGACCCTCCAATTGCCGTGCGCTTTCCAGGCTGAACCGTCCGTGGATGGGAATACCCGTCTCCCGGGCCTCTTCACCCCCTGAGAAATCAAAGGTCTCCTGGGCGTGGAGGCTGGCTGCCAGGAAGAACACCAGGTGTATCAGCAAGGGGACCTGGACGAAGACCTGCCGGCAACGGTGAACTGGACATTCATGCATCATCTGGCCTTGTGTCTTACCGTTCTCATGATGGATTCCCTGAAAGAAACGTCGTTTAGTGCACGGTTGGTAACGATCTCCGGGTCAAGGGGGATGTTCACCGCCAGCCTGATCGTCTTTTCCATGCTCATGGTCCTGGACTGATGGTTCACGACAATGAGGACCTTATCGATCCATACTCCGTCGGTTTTGACGATATCCTTGCGGAAAAAGGTTTTGGCAAGGGTGCCCTGCCGGCTGTATACCTCCTTTTTAAGGGCAATCCTGCTTTCCCGGTCTATCCAGACCACCTCTTTTGAGTATGAGGTTTTGGGCTGATGCGCTTTCTTGGGAAGAGCGATGATTTTATCGCAAACACGCGTGTCCACGGTCTCGGTTCCCTCGTAAGAATAATCATAATTGACCGCATGCTGTTTTTCAGCATCCTCGTATGCGATTTCCGATCCGAACACCGATCCGGTTTTCGGACTGCCGTCACTCTGGGATATGATGCGCTTGAGCTTTTTCATGGCTGGAAAATACATCCATTGGTCAGACTCCCTGCCCGGTTCATGAAAGTCCTGCTGGAGAAAGGCCATGTTTTTTTCCGACGGCGGGGCCGTGATAATGCCCAGGGAGATCTCATCCACCTTATCGTCGTTTATATCAACAATCACGTTTTCGATCTCTTTCTTTACCGGCCGGGACTGGCAGACATGCCTGCCGGTCCCGGCCGCGTACCGGCAGGTAACCAGCACCACCTGCCGGTAAAGGGTGTGACCGTCGTCACGGTCAAGGTTGAGAATGGCGATCTGCCTGGCCCGTTCCGGATCCTTGAGTGCCGCTGAATGGGCCGGGACTCCGGCCATGGTTGCCGCCGCAAGTATCAATGCGATGAACATAAGTCTATTTGCCATAGATCGTCTCCTTTTCCGTTTTAAACGCGGGGGAGGTTTCCCTTAGACCGTACCGGAGATAGAGCATTGCCGGCAACAGGACCAGGTCCGTCAATAAGGCGGTCAATACGGCCACGGAACTGAGAAAACCGAAATATGCAAATCCCTTGTTAACGCAAACCAGGAATGCCAGGTAGCCCACGGCCAGCACCACGGAGGTGAACACGATAGCCTGGCCGGCCTCCTTCACAGCCATGCCCATGGCGCTGGCCACGCTGCCCCGCCGTTTCATTTCAAGGCTGAAATGGGTGATAAGGTGAATGGTGTCGTCCACGGAAATCCCGATGATAATAGGCACCACCAGAAGGGTATGCACATCCAGTGGAATGGAAAGCCATCCCATGATGCCGAATACCGCCAAAATGGGGAAAAGGTTCGGCACAATGGCAATCAATCCGGTGGGCAGGTCTTTGATGACCAACACCAGGATGAGTGACACCAGCAAGAGACAGATCCCGAAACTCTGGATCTGGGACTGTGAAATCAGATCCATCATCCGCAGAAAAAGCGGAATCTGGCCCGTGGTTTCGACACGCAGTCCCGGATATGTGCGGCCCAGAGCTGAAAAATGGACATTGATGTCCTTGTTGACCTCCTCCATGAATCCAAGACCTTCCCGGGATCCGAGGTTCCGCGTATTCACGATGATCCGCGCTGCCCGGAAATCGTCCGATACCAGCAGGCGGCGGTCCTTTGGGTTTGCAGTGCTGAAAAGGAACAGGGTCTGGGACAACGTATCCCTGTCCTTGGGGATGGTGTACATCTCCTTTTGGCCGGCGTTCAGCACCTGAAAGGCATCCCGGGTGAAGTTGACAATGGACTGGGTTTACGGACTATACCCGGGTACCTGAATTCCAGCGTCTCCTGGAGATCTGCCATGGCATTCAATACCACAGGGTCTTTCAGGCCGTCCTCGATACCCGTGTCAACCAGTATTTCAATGTTGCCCGTTCCCGCAAGGTGCTGGTCCACCATATCGAAATTATTGCGAATGGGCCGGCTTTCACGAATAATGGTCAATACATTGGAGTCCACCGTGATCATGAATATGCCCGGCACCAGAACCATGGCCGCGGTAAAAAGACGAGAAGGGTACGCAGGGGTCTTTGGGTACCCAGGCTTTCAAGACGGCGCAGGAACCGCTGGACAAGGGGCGCCTTGGAATCATTGACCCGGAGATTTCCCGGCACCGGCTTGAGGATTTCAAGCATCGGGGGAAGCATGAAAACTGTGATAAAAAAAGCGTACATTACCCCGCAGGCGCCCATGACGGCCAGCCGCTGAATGGCGATGATAGGGGCCAGGCTCAGGGCCAGAAGGCCGGTTGCGGTGGTCAGGCTTGTCAGAAAACAGGCAAGGCCTGATTTCTTATAAACTGAAATCAGGGCGGTGTCATGGTCCTTGCCTGACCGCCTGAACAGGAGATAACCCGAGAGAATGTGTACACTGTCCGCCACCCCAACGGCAATGAGCAGAAAGATGACGATATTGATGAAATCACTCATGGCCATCCCCACCCATCCCATGGTTCCCACGCTCCAGATAATGGTGGTGAAAATGATAACCAGGGGCCAGACCATGGCCTTGACGGACCGGAACAAAACTCCCAGGACCAGGAGAATCAACACAATGGAACATAGGATGATCAGCACCATCTCTTTTTCAAGCTCCCGGCCCAAAAATCCCATGAGTTCGGGGCTGCCCGCAGGGTAAAAATTCAGATGACGGGTGTACTCCGCCTTGCCGAGAATTTCGTAAATACCGGACATAAACGGCGTATAGTCTTGTATCCAGGAGGTTTTGAAGACCGGCAGTTCATTGTCAAGAGGGGAGTGATAGGCTGTCCCGTCCGTTTCATCAAACCCGAAGCCGCCTGAAACCGGTCCGGTAGAATCGGCCAGGCCGTAATCGATCTGGGCGTTGAAATCGGTCCGGATGATGATCCCGCCGAACCGGGAATCCCTGGAACAGAAAATCAAGGGATAGTCCGGGTGCTGCTGGGCCTGGGCCCTGAGGCCGGCTGACTGGGCCGGATCCGCCGGAATGGCGGTGCCCACAAAATCCCTGGAGATCAATGTGTCGGTTCCGCCCTCCAGGTAAGACACATTGATCAGGGAGGTGATATCCGTGATACGCGCAAAGGGATTCTCATTTGAATCGGCTGATCCGGCCCGTTTTCCCTCCAGCTCATTTGTCAACGCCGACAATGCGGCCAGGGAATTCGGGGAAAATACGTCTCCGTCCTTTGCCTCATAGGCGATGTAGAGGACTTCATCCCCCCCGAATACCGCTCTGAACCGGTCATAGGCCACTTTAACCGGTTCATGGGGGCGAAGAAGGGAATTCCAGGACATGTCGATTTTAAAACGGGGCATGCCCGCCACAGCCAGCAGGGTCAGGCCGATAAACAGAAGCCAGAGCACCAGGCGGTGTTTTCTTGCCATGGCCGGCAGGTTCTCGAAAAACACATTCATCCGAAGCAGTTGTGATCTCATTTGTTGATTTCCTTTTTCAGTTTTTAGATACTAAACTCTAAAAGCAAAAAAACCGGCGTCAGCGCCGGGTATGCATCTTCTTCTTTATATCATCCGGAAAACGGAGGATCTCATCCATGAATCTGTCTACCACCTCAAGCTCTTCTTCATTGAACCGGGAAAGCCTTTCCTTAAATTTGTTTTCCAATGCCAGGTTTATCCGCCTGTACTTGTTAAAGACTTCCAGCCCAAACGGGGTGAACAGCAGGGTGAGTTCGTTTTTCAGGTAAGGATCCTTTTCTTTTTTCAATATCCCCTTTTTTTCAAGCCGGGTGATGGTCTGGGAGACGGCGCCCTTTGTCACGTCCAGCATCTGGGCCATCTGGGTGGCGTTAGTAGGGGTTTCATTCATGATGAGTATGAGGTGGATTTCCGAAGGAAACAGCTTGAGTCCCTTGAATTCAAAGATGTTTTTTTCCCCAGGAAAACGATCTTATCGATGAATCTGGCCAGTTTCCTGTTTATCTTATCTGTTTTGGGTGCCATGGCAGGCATTGAATATAGTATCTAAACTCTATTCTGTCAAATGTTTCCTGCCTCTTTTTTTTCAGGACAGGCCACAAAGGGATTCCCCATGTCCGCATTCAGATTTTGTGCTTGACAAAATAGAGTTTAGATACTAAATACTTCATTCTCTATGGTGTGTTTAGCATCTAAATTAAATCGGAGGAGGTCAATTGTGTTGGGAATCGGCTTGGATTTTGGTACGACCAACTCTACCCTGGCCGTTTATGACGGCAGCACCGTATCATACATCAGGATTGACAATGCAGGGGAAAATCGGTTTGTCATGCCCACCGCCAATTACATGTCCAGGGAATTCACCGCCACCATTGGCACTGACGCCCTATATCTCTACCTGGAACTGAATCAGGGGCGGCAGGTCTTCCTGGAAGAGGTCTCCCTGGGGGTGATCAAGGTGACCCACGGTGAGAGCAATACCCTGCGGGGACGCAGGGACAGGGGTGGTGATACGACGGTGGCTGTTGAGGTGCACGCTAAGGTGGACAAGAACATGCCCGGCCATCTGCTGCGGGGGCTGAAGCGCTGGCTTGGCATGGGCAGTATCGAGACCATCGATATTTTCGGAGTGCGGTACGGGGTGGTGGCGTTAATCACCCCCATTCTGGTTCATATCCGGAAACGGCTAAGCCGTCGTATCTTAAACCAAACGGCATCCATCCATCTGGGGCGGCCCGTTGAATTTGAAACAGATTCAACCGGCGGAAACCAAATGGCCGTGGACAAACTACGCCAATCCTGCCGGTATGCCGGACTGCCTTCACCGGAATTCTTTCCGGAACCCTGGGAGCGGCCCTCAGCTTTCTGGTGGATACGGCCCCGGAAAAGGGCGCCCATATTCTGGCCTTTGACTTTGGCGGAGGTACCCTGGACCTTTGCCTCATCAAGACCGGGACCGCGGGGTTCACCATACCAGCCACATACGGCATCCCCGCAGGTGGCGACCGGATCAATCAATTGATTTACCGGGCAAAAATCTTCCCGGAGCTTGGCAAAGACCTGGTGGTGAGCACCGCCCAATTCGAGACGGTCACCAAAGAGGTATTTCCTTTTAGAAAATTTGAAGAGGGCCTACTGAACTGGCAGCAGACCTACACCCTCAACCGGGAGGAATATCTGGACACCATTGACACCACCCTCAGCCTCAACCGCCAGGATCCTGAAATCGTAGAAAAAATCACCCGGCTCCGGGAGCTGATCACCTGGAACTATTCCTATTCCGTCATTCAGGCCATTGAAAAGGCCAAGATTTCCCTGTCCGGCCGGGACTCTGCCTGGATTGAGGTGGCGGAGCTGGATCTGGCGGTTAAGATCACCAGGGCGGAATTTGAACGGATCATCTCAGGCTTATTGGATCAAACCGGCCTGGCCATTGACCGGGTTTAGAAAGGTCGGGCCTGAAAGCGGCCAGCATTGACAGCGTCATTGCCACAGGCGGCTCCTCCCTGATACCCGCAGTAAAAGACCTGCTAAAAAGCGGTTCCCTGGCCGGGTGACGGCGTATAGTGAATTTAAGAGTATTGCGGCCGGCCTGGCCATAGCTAATTACCATGGTCTGACCTATGCCTGGAAAGAGGCCTGATGGACAGGGTACTGATGCAGGTCCGCCAGGGGCCAGAGATATATTGTCCAAAGCATTGGAAATAGAGATCGACTTGTTCTCAACTATCTCTTTCAATCGTCTCTTTCGATGCCAATTGTGCGGTGGATCAAAAGCCACACGGTTTTCTTTGGCAGCCCAGCAGATGACAGAATGACTTTTCAGCGGGTAAATTCGTAAACAATGGGTCCTTTTGTACCCTCTGAAACCTGTCGTCTATACCAGAAATAATCGTTGGTAACATGCCCCTCCTCCCAAATTATGATGTTGTTTCGTAATATGGCAGGCCTTGCTAAAATTTTTAAATCAATCCGGTAGTCCCAAAACAGGCGTGTTTTGAAAAGTTCATATATTAACTTAACTTTCGGGATTCAATCGAATTTCCCGAAAAAAACATAACTCTTTGAAATTGTGACAAAAACAAGTTGATGAGCCCTGCTATTTGATATATAGTGAGTTTGCGAAAAACAAAATAAAATCAAATAGTAAGGGATCAAATGATACGTAACCGGATCGACACGGAAACTCAAGCGGACATTAAAATTTTTGGTGAAATTGATGATTTTTTCAACTAGTTCAAAATGGCTACTTCTCTGCATCAATGCGGCATTGGAAAACGACATGAGCATAGCGTGAGCACCTTGATTTTGGCCATATTCACCCTGCCCTTTGTGGGGGAGAATTTCTTCAGGGGCATAGCAACCAACGACAACCTGGCATTTGGCAAAGATGCTGCCTATGATGTTCTGAAGGGGTGTCAATCCAATTGGAGGAAGCTGCTGTTGTGTGTCGGCACCAAGCAATGGTCGATTTATCAAAGGGTTTCGGATGCTCACGGTTTGCTGGTCTGACGGATACAGTTGTCTGCCATTGGATTTTTCACTGCTGTCGTCTGCGAATGCCAAAACCGGCTTTGAGATAATCGCAAATCAATGGACAAGAGGTGTTGTGCATGGCAACGGCGCCAGGAAGCCGTAGTCAAAGCCCCGGAAAATCCGGAAGCCATGGTTGAACGGATTTTGGCGGCCGGTGTCCGGGCCAGATGTCTGCTGATGGACAGCTGGTTTGCAATGCCCGCGACCATTACAGCATTGGCCAAAAATTTAGATGTGATTGGCATGGTGGAAAAGACCTCAAAGATTCACTATGAATGCAATGGCCACTCAATGGATGTGAAGGCTATCTATCGCCAGCTCAATAAACACCGGGGCCGCGCAAAAATCCCGGCAAGTGCTGTGGTAACGTTAAAAGGCGGGCAAGCTGCCAAACTCGTGTTTGTGCGGGACAGGCGCAAAACGGTTTGGCTGACATTGATATCCACGGATCTTGATCTGTCAAATAAAGACATCGTTCGAATTTACGGCAGACGTTGGGACATAGAGGTGTTTTTCAAAATGGCCAAACAACACCTGAAGCTGGCAAAGGAGATGCGATGCCGCGACTATGATGCCCTGGTGGCCCACACCACTATTGTTTTCCTGCGGTATATGTTTTGGCGTACCAGCATCGGATAGAGACTGATGACAGGACATTTGGGGAACTGTTCTATGACTGCTGTGACGAGGTCTCCGATATTTCTTTTGTTGAATCGCTTTACAGGATAATGACGCTTGCCGGCAACCAATTGAAAAAGCTTGGCAGCTATTGCGAAAAAACAGCGACAGCTTTTTTTGATGCGGCCATGACTACAGCACTGCAATGTTCCGGTTTGTTAGAAAAGCGAAAATTAGCCAGTTATTGTTAAACCTGAAAGTTGAGGTATTAACAAGCCAATCAATAGATGGGGTTTAAATACCGCTTACGCAAAAAGGAGGCCCTTATACTCTTCTAATATGAATAATTTAAAATGGTTGTTCTGTTTTGGGAGCTTCACGGACCGGATGGCAATGGACGTCATCCGTGTCTGATCAGGGCAATTTTTTGTCAGAACCGTCAACAGAGTACACGGACAAAATGAAATGCATAATTGCAGATGACCACGGTATGTTGCGCAAGGGTCTGAGTGAATTACTCAAGACCATAGAGCCCGACCTGCACATCACCGAAGTGGGAAGTTTTCCGGCCCTTATCGAACAACTGTCCCTGGATCCGGACATCGATCTCGTTCTCCTGGATCTGGTCATCCCGGGGAGCACAGGACTGGAAGGCCTCAAACAATTGAAAAAGCAATGGCCGGCTACAGCGGTTATTATGGTATCATCGACGGAAGATCCAATTATTATCCGTTCCGCCATATCATCCGGTGCTTCAGGCTATGTGCCGAAATCCACCCCGGTGGAACACCTTCCGTCAGCTTTTCAGCTTATTCTGGCCGGAGGAATCTATGTCCCGCCCGTGGCACTGGGTACCGATATTTCTGTAGGAACGGGCGGGGAAAAAAAGAATCGCCCTGATTTCATTGAACAAGGATTGAGTGCCAGACAAAACCGGATTCTGGTATGCATTGCCGAAGGCATGAGCAACAAAGAAATTGCCGCCGAACTTGAACTTGCCGAACAAACCGTCAAAAATGAAGTGAGCCGTTTATTCCGCATCCTGGGGGTGGCCAACCGGGCCCAGGCCGCGGTGTTTGTAAAAAGCCGTTATCAACCGTCTGAAAACTGACATTTATCCCTTCACCGCCTGCCGGATGTAGCTTTGCAGTAGGGCCCGTAATTTCATGGGCTGAATGGGTTTGTGCATCACCGGGCAATTCAGCGCCTGCATTTCTTTGAGCCGGCCCGGCCCAGTATCCCCGGTAACAATAATCACCGGAACAAGAAATTCTGCCTGACGTCTGGACAGAGCCACGATATCGGCACCCGTCACTTCTCCGCCCAGATAGAAATCGGTAATGATCAGCTCAGGTTGCCAATCTCGGCTGATCAGACTCCGGCGGCATCGTTAAAGGAATTGACAGCCCTTACATCACAGCCCCATTGATCCAGCAGGATTTCACTGGCATTGCTGATATCACGATCATCTTCCACCACCAGCACCCTCAAGCCATCAATAGTCTCATCTGATGCACCTGTTCTGTCGTTTGCCGGGCCCCCCGTTCCTTTGTTTTCAGTCATGGGCAGTGATACGGAAAAACAAGATCCTTTGCCCACCTGGGACTGCACGTCAATCTGATGCCCCAGCAGGTGGGCGAGGCGGGTGGCGATGGAGAGCCCCAGTCCCAGCCCCTGCTTTTTTTCATCACTGTTCCCCAGTTGTTTGAATTCCTGGAAGATGAGGCTGACATCGTCATCTTTGATACCGCTGCCCGTATCACTGATGATGATACGGACCATGTCCCCGCCGGAAACGATTGCGTGAACATGCACTTCGCCGCTGGCCGTATATTTCACCCCATTTGAGACAAAGTTACGCACGATCCTGCCGAGCATTTCGGGGTCAGACATGGCGTAAAGGTCTGTTCCATCCACCTTGAGTCGGATATTTTTGGTTTTGGCCAGTGGCGCAAACTCCCTTTCTACAGCGATAAATAGTTCACCAATGGCGCAGGGCTGTTTTTCCGGCTGAAGAACGCCTGCATCAAGCTTTGAGATGTCAAGCAGGGAATTAAACAGGTTGTTGGTGGTTTTCAGGCACTCTTCCACATTATGGAGCAAGTCCCTGCTTTCCGGGCTTGTCATGTGGGGACCAAGGGCTGAAAGAAAGATGCCGATGGCATGCAGGGGCTGGCGCAGATCATGAGAGGCGGCTGCCAGAAAGCGTGATTTGGCCATATTGGCTTCATCGGCTTCGGCCTTGGCTCGGCCCAGCTGCTGTTCCACTTCTTTTCTTGCCGTGATATCGGTGTAAATCCCCACGGTTCCGCCACCGGGAATCCGGGTCTCCCGTATCTGCATCCACCTGCCGTCGGCAATTTGGGCCTGATACAGTCCTTTGTCCCCTTTGTGAAATTCAGTACGTTTTCTCCTGTATATGTCCGGGGTCAGCTCATCGCCTTTAACCGTGCTGCCACCAATCACAATGGCCTTTACCGTATTCCTTGCGATATTGAATTCCACCAGTTCATCAAAACGAACCCCTGGAACCACCACTCCGGGTTCATCGAAAAACTGGCTGTACTTTGAGTTACAATGGACCATGCGGTCCTGGTGGTCCCAGATCACAAAGGCCTCACCCAGATTTTCCAGGGCCTGGAGCAGGACGGCTGACAGGCCCGGCGAGTCAATGGTAATCAGCGGCGTCTCCTCGCTGTTCAGGCGGGGGCCGACACGGTCATCAAGGGCCAGCAGCTGCCGGATATCCCGGGCGGCACAGCCCTGTCCGGTACCGACCAGATAGGTGGGAATGCCGATTCGGGCAGCCCCGGCAAGATCGGTCAGTGGATTGTCGCCGATCATAATCGCATCGTGGGGAGAACAGGCACTACGTCCCAGTGCCTCCTCAAATAGGACAGATTCAGGTTTACCAATTACCGTCACATTGACCTCCGGCACAATTCGCTTGATGGCCGACAGGATCGCCCCGGTCTCAGGCACAGGAACACCGTTTTATCCGGATGGGAAAAATCGGGGTTTGCAGCGATTAGCGCTGCACCCTGATGGAGCAGTGCTGCTGCTCGATCGAGCCGGTTGTAGCTCAGATCCGTATCTCTAGCCAGCATCACGGCATCCACAGGCCCTTTGCCCGCTTCATCCACCCTCAGTCCCTGCCTTCTGGCATATTCCACAATGACCTTATCACCCATAAAGAAAATCGTTGATCCGGGGTGGCGGGCGGCCATCCAGTCTACCATAAAAGCGCCGGCCAGCAAGATCCGTTCCGCAGGAATGGTGACACCGTACAGAGCCAGGCGGATTGACATGAGATCCGGGGTCAGAGTTGAATTGTTGGAGACCAAAAACAGTTTATCGCCTGCCGTTTTGTAAAGTTCGTCTGCCCCAGGTGCCGGTTCGTTTCCGGCGAGAAAGCATCCGTCAAGATCTACCAAAACGGTGGAAACATTATTGATGGCCATGCGGGGGGAAAGGCTTGTATGGTTCATTGTTTGAAAATCCGAAATCTTGGATCAGGCAGCGCCCCAGGCGATATAGTCGGTTGGGTCACCGGTATCAATATTGTCACTGATGTCTAGAAAATCATGACTATGAGTCACGACACGGGTTTTATCTATCAATACCAGGCCGTAGCTGGGTGTTTCAAGATTGCAGTAAAGCGTTTCAAAGGTTTTGGTGTCAAAGGCCACTTGGTGATTGGTGCTTTTGATTGTGGTGAAGGGAATTCCGTTCCAGGAGCCGGAGATCGGACGGTGAAGATGGCCGAAAAACAGATGTCGGATGTTTCTGCCGGCAAGAGCCTCAGCGAACTGGCCAGCGTTTTCAAGGCCGATTCTGTCCATGGCGGGCAGTCCGGTATCAAATGGGGGATGGTGCATGAAAAGATATACCGGCCCATTCCCGGCACGGTTAAGCTGTGCTGACAGCCAGCGCTGTCTTTCCATGCAATAGCCGCCACCATGACTGCCTTTTCGCTTGGTATCCAGGAAGAGAAAGGTTCCTGACGGGGTCGTCAGCACTTTCTGACAATAGTCGGCATCTTCTTCGTACATTTCACTGAATTCAGCCTTGAAGTTTTCTCGGTTGTCATGGTTGCCGATCAGCAATTGGCAGGGAATCTTCAGTTCCAGAAGTCTCTCACGCAGCAGGGTATAGGCAGCGGTTTCCCCTCTGTTGGCCAGGTCTCCCGTGATGACACACAGGTCTGCATCACTGTGATGTATGTTGATATCCCTTATGCAGGCTTTCAGTCTCTCTCCCGGATCAAGGCCCAGGAGCCTCTCCCCCGGGGGAACCAGGTGGATATCGGTGATATGGATCAATTTCATAGTTACACCTGAGTTGTTTAAGCAGCCCGGAGGGATCCGGGCTGCTGTGGGATTCGGGGTTAAGAGGCCGGTATCAGTTGCTGTACTTCTTTGTTCAGTTCGTCAGCCACTTTGCGGGGATTCGCATCGGTGGTCACGGTTTTTCTATGGCGCTGTAGATCAATTCGGTGATCTTAAGACCATTCTTTCCCGGAAAAGCATACCAGCCGGTCATGTAAGGCTGGTGCTCGTATACGGTAACGGCGTTGGGATTTTTGTCAAAATGTGCTTTAAGGGCAGATACCGCATTTTTATTCGGGGCCATATAGCCGGTCCTGGTGGCAACGGTTTTGGCACCTTCGATACCGCACCAGAACTTGATGAATTTCCAGGCCACTTCCTGCTGTTTAGGATCAGTGGCAGTCATTACTGCGGCATTCCCCCCGACCGGGAGGGTGGAGCCCTGATGCAGGCCTGGGAAAAAGCTGGTTTTGATTTCGAAGCGATTGCCGATGGATTGCTCTGCATTGTAGAGAATGGAAGAAGAAGCAATCAAAAGGCCCAGCTTACCGGAATAAAAATCGGTTTTGGCCGGTGTCCAGCCATAGTCTTTTTTCATATTGCCTTTTACAACCATCTCGCGAAGTTTGTCGAAAGCCCAGTATCCTTCTTTGGAGTTGATGGTCACGGTTTCTTCTTTGGCATCCATAAAGCTGCCGCCTTCGGCAAACAACAGGGCTTGGAGTTGCCAGAACCCGGTTTCACCCCAGTAGTAGAAAAATCCTTTGGCATCATCACCGGTGGCTTCAACCTTCTTTGCAAATGTAAATACCTCATCCCAGGTTTTGGGCAGGGTATCCGTGGTATAGCCCGCCTTTTTTGCCAGATCCATATTGTAGAATGCAATGGGTTGGGATACAGCAAATGGAAGGCCGTAGACCCTGTCGTTAAAGGTACACGTCTGGTACATAGCGTCATAGAAACCTTTGGCACCAAAATCCTTTTCCGTTTCAATGAACGGATCGATGGGCTGGGCGATGCCTTTCTCTACCATAACCCGGACCCGGCTGATACCCTGGAAGCTGATATCGGGAAGGCTCTTGGTCATTGAGGCACGAAGCACCTTTTTGGTGCCGTCTTCATAACTTTCATACTTGGTGCGGACTTTCACGTCGATATCCGGCTCTACAGCCTTGAATTTTTCGATGATCTCCTCATGAACCTTGTCGAACAGGTCCGGGTAGGGGTATTCGATGGTGATTTGAGATTTGGCAAATGCGCCGGTGGCTGCGGCAAGACTGAGCCAGAAAGCCGCAATGCATGCTTTGAATTTGGTAAGCTTCATGTTTTTTTCCTTAAAAATAGTTTGTTTTTAAATTTGCGTGTTGTTGGCTTTTCTATGTCGCTTCAAGGGGAAGGCTTGCGGCCTCATTTAATACCGGCCTGTATAGCCACTCCTTGAATAAATTTGTCTCTTGCGGCCAGAAAAACGACCAGCAAAGGGACGGTTATAATACAAGCGGCAGCCATTAAAGGCCCGTAGCTGACGCCAGCATCGTCTGTGTTAAAATAGGATATGCCAAGGGGCGGTGTGTAGAGATTGATGTCCTGGATGCAGATCAGGGCCAGAAGTAATCGTTCCAGTGGGCAATGAAGGACAGGATACCAAAGGCGGTGAGTGCGGGTACGGCCATGGGCACCATAATCCGCATCAGGATGGACAATTCACCCATGCCATCCATCCTGGCCGCATCAATGATATCGTCCGGAATGGCCATGAAAAACTGGCGCATCAAAAAAATCCCCAGTACAGAGATTGTCCAAGGCAGGATCAGTGCTGCATAGGAGTTTAGCAATCCCACGCTGTGCAATTCAAGAAAACCGGGATCGCCACTGCCTGGGGCGGAATTAGCAGGCTCCAGAGTACAGCATTGAACAAAATTTTGGCCGGCAAACCGGAATTTAGCCAGAGCATAGGCACAGGGGACGGCAATGATGACTTGGATCAGGAAGATGGAAGTAGTGACGATGCCGCCGTTGATCATGAAGCGGACAATGGGTTGTTTGTCGAACACTTCGCCGAAGTTGGTCAGGGCGGCCCATTCTCCAGGAATAATCGAGAACCCCCCGGAGAATATATCTGCCTGACTCTTCAAAGCGGTGCTCAGCATGATCACAAAGGGCAGCAGCATGAAGAAGGCGCCGAGGATCAAGGTAAGATGGCCGCAGATGGATTTCATTTTTATATTTTTCATGAGTAGTGCACTTTTTTCTCCAGCCATGTGGCTTTGAGAATCATCAGGGTGCCGATTACCAGCAGGAACACCACGGTGATGGCCGAAGCGATATTGGTTCTGAAAAAGTCAAACCCTTCCTTATACATGGTATAGGTGAGAACCTCGGTGGCATCATTGGGGCCGCCTGAGTGAGGACCGCCACGCTTTCGAACACCTGGAAAGAACGGACCGTCAGCATGACCACCACAAAAAAGGTGACATGGCCGACCATGGGCCAGGTGATCCGGCGGAACCTTGAAAAAGCGTCGTCTGCGCCATCCAGTTCCGCGGCTTCGTACATTTCCCCGGGGATGCCGGAAAGACCGGCCAGAAACAGCACCACCGCAAACCCGAGATTCTGCCAGATGGAGATCATGGCCAGGATGGGCAATGCCGTTGCTTCATTCCGCAGCAGGTTGATCGGACTGACTCCGGACAAGTCTGCAACGGCCTTCCACACCCCGACGGTCGGGTTGAGTACAAACTCCCAAACAATGAGCATAGCCACGGCCGTGCCATAAACGGCATAAAATAGACGGTCTGATAGATGGCGCGCAACCGACCGGCTCCGTAGATGAGGATCGCAAAAAAATACCGAACAGCAGGGTGGTGGGCACTGTCATCAGGATGTAAAGGGCGGTGTTGCGGACGGACCGCAGAAACACATCGTCCTTGAAAATGGCCCTGAAATTGTCCAGCCCAACCAGCGAGATATTGGCCTCTCCCAGCTGCCAGTCGGTAAAGGAAAGGAAAAAAACACCAAATACCGGCCCGATCAGAAAGGTCAGCATCAACAAGCAGGCCGGGGTACTGAGCAGGTAGGGCAGGCATCTTTTATACAGCAAGGCCATGTTGAAAACTGAGGCCCGAGGCTTCTTGAAATGTGCTGTTTTCAACAGTGACCGTCCGCTGAAGTTTTCTTCCATTACTTGTGTTGACATTGTATCCGTCCTCATTAAAGTAAATTGTACATCCGTTCTGGGCGGTGAGATAAACCATTTCTCCCACTTTGGGGATATCTGCCAGGCTGTCCATCCGGCTGATGACCCTTATTTTTTCAGCCACCAGGGAATGGATCAGATAGCTTGAGCCCAAATCCTCGACATTGACCACTTTACCTCTCCAGCCGGCTGCAGGTTCTCTTGAAACCATCAAACGGCTGGGGCGAATACCGATATGGCCTTTGCCGTTCATTGCTGCCGGTGCGAGAACCCGTAACCCTAAGCTGTCCACCACGCCTCTTTCAACGTTTGTGCAGGGCAGCATGTTGATCTTCGGCGCGCCGATAAATTCAGCCACCTTCATATGGACCGGGTTCCGGTAAATTTCCCTGGGGCTTGCCACCTGAAGGATCATGCCGTCCATCATCAGTGCCACCCGGTCCGACATGGTCATGGCCTCTTCCTGGTCATGGGTGACATAGACGAAAGTGGTACCTAGGCTGCGATGCAGCTCCGAGAGCTCAGTCCGCATGTGGGCGCGCATCTTGGTGTCCAGGTTTGAGAGAGGTTCATCCATGAGGAATACCTCGGGTTCGCGCACCATTGCCCTTCCCAAGGCCACACGCTGGCGCTGACCGCCCGAGAGTTGCGACGGTTTGCGATCCAGCAGGCTGTCGATATCAAGGCTCTTTGCCAGGGCGACAACCTTTTCACGGATCTTCCTGTGGGCCTGCCCGGCACCACCAATCATTCGGCCCACCAGGGGAAGACGTTGAATCCGGCTGAGTTTTCTCATGACCAGGGGCAGGGACATATTGTCGTAAACGGAAAGATGGGGATAGAGGGCATAGGACTGAAATACCATTGAAACCGAACGATTCTTCGGCGGTACTTTATCCATGGTCCTCTCACCGATCAAAAGTTCACCACCGGTTTCCTGCTCCAGTCCGGCGATGATTCTCAGCAGTGTTGATTTTCCACATCCGGAAGAACCAAGCAAAGAGATAAATTCACCATCCCTGATTTCCAAATTAATGTCGTGCAGAACTTTTACGGTCCCAAACGACTTGTTGATATTTCTGATTGAAATAGATGCCATAATACACCTTTATGATGTGTTTGTTTAGGCGGAGTTGTTTGTTTCAACCTCGCTTTTTTGAGGAACTTACAGCGAAATTCCGGAATGAATCAAGTTAGTCTTTTGTTGCGACTGTTTGCGTGTTATTAGGCAGTACAAAGGGAATTTGTGCACTTTAAAGGAAGACCGTTACAGGACGTTAAAAATCGTCGAATCAGCCGTCGAAATGTCTTGTTGGGGAGGTACTTTTGTACCAGTACCAAATAGGACAAAGGATTTGACAAAAAGGACTTAGAGAATGGAGAAAAGTGAGTTCACCAGCCCCACTTTTATTATTGAACACTTTTTTCTGGGAGGCCTTTATGATAGATTATTCCATTATTAAACACTTCTGGATTCAGGAAATTTATGAGTTATTGTCAAATGTTGTGTATGGCATCAGGCGGCGCATCGTTTCTGTTCGATTCCACTTACAAATTTTATCCCTGTTATTATTCCGGCAATTAAATTCCCGAATCAAGCTGCATAGGCAATTTTGGGCTGGCGGAAGCAATTTGACGCCAGTTTTGGCACCCGATCAGCCCAAGGCTAATATTGTCACAGCTTGCTGTCAACTGCCGTCCGTCAAGGAAACCACCCCATTGTTTTTTTAGCAACGTTTTTTTGAACATCACCTTCAGTTGCTCAGAAAAAGCTCCATAATGATTCCTCCTGATGATCACCGCCTCTTCATTGTTCATCTAAGGCAAAGACTCTTTCGGTGATCCTATGCTTGCTTTTGGCTGTTCTCGAAAAACAACCAAAACTGTTACGTGGGATTCCTGCAGATCACCGGGCATATCTATTTTCTGTATGCCGGCCTGATCTGAAAATGTCCCGTTTAAATCCTGTAAGTTGCGCCGGCCGTTAACACTTCGGCGCGAGCCCGGGTTTCGTTTTTCAGTCGCTCAAGACTGTGATCACAGACATCGTGCCCGGACAGCAGCAGTTGCGCGGGCTGGAAATTGTTGATGACATGAAGGGTTTGATCCAAATCCTGGTCGGTCACTTTCTGCCAGGGCGGTTTGCCCGTACCGATAATGGTCTGGAACCGGATGCCGAAGCGGTTTCCCCGGCCGTCCGTGATGGGAAAATGAAAACCCCCGCCAATGGTGTGAGGTTTTTCCAGTGACAGCCGGCCCGCCATATCCATGATGACCTTCACGGTCGGATGTCCGCACCCGGTGATCATCACCAGGCCCTTGTCCTTCACCCGGGCCACCAATGCCTGTTCCTCGGTATATCCGCCCATGAACAGGCTCCGGGCCAGCGGGCCCGTGGTGGCAATACCGGCAGGCAGCACCATGGGGCGGTCAACCACGTGGGGTTCAAGGCCGGGACTTTGTGCCTGGTCCGGAAGATAGCAGGGGATGGGGACCTTGGGCATCAACGCCTCCGGTATGGCCACGCACTTATTTTTCTGTGCCCGTATCCCCCCCATATGGTCAACATGAAGATGGGAGATCACCAGAGCATCCACCTGATCCAGGGTAAATCCAAGCTTCCGGGCATTATGGAGCAGTGCCGGCCGCGACGGACCGAATCCCACATCAAACAGCAAAGATCCCATGTCGGTTTTCAATACGTAAGACACCCCGGCATCATGGATAAATCCCTCTTTGGCATACCATTCCACAAGGACCGTAAGTTCAATAAACTCAAGCTCCGGCAGATCTAAATCGATGTCCGAGCGTATCCGATCAGTGTTCGCCTTTGTGGCTTTTTCAATATTTTTTTTATACTGCTTGTTTTTTCTGAACAGCATGGGGACAAGAACCGGAGAGAAAACGGCCAGGGCCGGCCACCATGCCGGGGAAATCCGGTATTTCATGAGTGACACTCCTTCAATGATAGATGCGGTAAAATCAAACGGTCAGCAGCAGGGCTCTGCCGCCCTTTTTTTCGGTGTATCCTTCAGCTTGAAACCGGTGTTTTCAGCGTCTGAAATAATAGTTTTAAAATGGCCTTTGCTGACATGGAACACCGGTTCAACCACCAGGAACAAACCGCCGGGTTTCAACAGCGTCTTAACCTGGGCAAAAAATTCATTGTGATCCGGTGTTTCGTGAACCATATAGTAAGCCAGGATAAAATCCGCCTGCAGATGATTCAGATTCACCCGGTCCCGGGCGCACTGATGTAAAACAATTCGGTCGGCCAGATTGAGTTTCCTTGCCTTTCTTTCTACTTTTTCAAGCATCTCAGACTGAAGGTCCACTGAATAGACCCGGCCGGTATCCCCCACCAGTCTTGCCATATCAATGGAAAAGAAACCCGGGCCGCACCCGATATCAATGACGGTATCTCCGGGTTTGATATAATCTTTAACGATTTTGGTCGGATTCTGAAACAGCCGCCTGATGAAATTATCCAGATACGCCGAATGAGAAGCCGGGCATACGTGAACGTTGTGGGTCTGGGTGTTCATTTAAATTCCCCTGGTTTAAGTGTATATAGGCTATACGCTATAGTTAAAAAAAAAGCAGCTCTCCGGATCCTATTCCGAAGACTGCACTCTGCGCTTCAAAAATTCCTCTACTTTTTCAAGAAAGCCGACAATCACTTGAAGATCCCCGGTTTCCATCTCTTTTAAATACCGTGAAAATCCGCCGTCCATGGTTTCGTGCCAGTGCTTGTGGGCCCAGTAGGCGGTCTGGCCTTTAGCCGTTAATTTGACGATAACCCGGGACAGGTTTTCAGGGTTCTGCTGCTTGTAAATAAATCCTTTTTTCTCAAGTTTTTTCAAGGCTTGAGAAACTGCGCCTTTCGTTATTCCCAGATGCTTGCCGATGTCGGTGACGCTGGAATCCTTCAAATCGCCGATCATCTCAATCAGGTGGATTTCTGAATGAGACATCAATTCGTCAGTACCGAATTTTTTGGGCGTCTTATCCAGTTCACGGGCAAGATCCATGATGGTCTGAAATTTTCCATGTATGGCAAGGTGTTCTTTTTTCATGAGCTAAAGCGTATATTTGCTAAACACTTTTGTCAAGCCTTGTCACATTTTATTAATAAATCGATTATTCGGTCCGGCAGGTTATGAATCACAGGGAAGGATCGTGAATGAACTGACCGATAATGGTTTGAACCGATTCAAGTCCGAACTTATCCGGAGCCAGATGGTCAAGGGCAATATATTCGACCCGGAAGATGTCATTCCGGACAGTGATGGGTGCACAATCCCTCAATCCAATTTCAAAAAAATCAATACCAACTCTCCAGTTCCGGAATCTGAGGGTCTGCCTCATCGCAGACCAACTCAAGGATACCATCTGAAACCTTTTGCGGCAGATCATGATTACGAACATCCCAGAGATCAAGGTGCGTAATATCCTTTTGATGACGTCAAGTTCTTCGATAAAAACGATAATTTTCATAGAGCCCCGGCATTTTGGACAAATGAGAGGATCAACTTCATAAATTTCCCGGATCAGGCGTGCCCAGTTCTTCCGGGATTTATTCGAATGCCAGCCTATCATCTGACCGTCTGCTCATATCTTCCGGGAATATGTGTCACCAACCTGGCCAGCCGGTCCAAGGCGTTGAAATCTTTCCTGGACTTTCTGTCTTTTGATGTATAGACCACTTTGGCAACACCATCTGCTGAGTCTTCTGCCGGAACATAGACCACTCTCTCCTGTGGAAAGCAGGCACGGATAATATAGCGGGCCAGGTTGTCAAGACCGGTTTTGTCGGAAGGCGTTATTCTGTCACCGATACCTATTTTTTAAAAATCACAAAATTTGTTCCATTTGTTTTATTGCCATTCAGACAAATACGCCAGAACTGCTTCGGTGAAAACCTCGACACCCGTGGCGAGGGAGGTCTCGTCCACATCAAAGAAAGGTGAATGCACTTCATGAATGATTCCTTTTTGCTCATTTCGACAACCGATACGCATAAACGCACCCGGAACCAAACGAGTGAATAATCCAAAATCCTCCGATCCCATTTGCGGGTTCATATAATGCACATTTTTCTCTCCCAACACTTTAACTCCCGCTTTAAAAAGGTCCCCAACAATACGTTCATCACCTTCACAGACTGGCACTCCGTCAACATACTGGAAATTCACGAACACCTGGTGAGATTGTTCCAAACTCAAGGCAATTGCTTTTAAACGATTTTTAACCAATTGCCGAACACTTTCCTTAAACGTTCGGGCCGTTCCGGTCAGAAACGCTTCATCCGGGATAATATTTGCAGCGGTACCGGATTGAAATTGACCCACTGTAATCACAGCAGAATCCAGTGGATCTATATTTCGGCTGACAATGGTCTGAATCGCATGATAAAAAAAAGTTCCGGCGCTGATGGGATCGATTCCCGAGTGCGGATGGGCGCCGTGCGCACCCTTCCCCTGAATCTTAAGTTCAAATAAGTCTGCTGCGGCATGGCTGACTTTTTTAAAAAGGCCCACATGCCCTGCCAGCAGCTCTGAATTCATATGCCCTCCCAGAATACAGTCCACGGCGGGGTCTTGCATCCCTCCTCCTCGATCACATTTTTTGCACCGGAAATGATTTCTTCGGCAGGTTGAAAAATGAATTTAACGCGACCTTTAAGGGTATTCAACATATTGGATTCACATAATTTTTTGGCCACGCCCAGCATGATTGCAGTATGGCAGTCGTGCCCACAGGCATGCATAATTCCTTTGTAAATAGAACGGTAAGGGACATTGTTCTTTTCTTCCATGGGCAGTGCGTCGATATCCGCTCGCAGCGCAATCGTTTTACCGCCTGCCTTTCCAGACAATATCCCAACAACGCCGGTTTTCAAATCCGGCAGATCCTGCAACTGGATTCCTAAACCCCGAAGGATCTCTTTTATTTTTTCTGTGGTTCTGAATTCCTTGTTTCCTAACTCCGGATGCATGTGGAAATCTCTTCGAAGTTCACTGGTCCATTCGAACAGTGGGTCTTTTTTTTTCAGCATGATTTTTCGATTCCTTTTTTGGTGGTTAGATTCGTTATCCCGCGGCACTATGCCAGGCAATACAAGTTTCGTCAAGCGGCAGGAAAGAGCAACATGTTTCGAATTTACAGATGAAAACAGATTTAATAAAACTATCGCACCCAGCAGACGGCATATCCAAACCCATACGAACAAACCCTGTGACAACAGCTGATGATCACATGACATAGCGGCGGTGTTTTGATTTACTTGCCATATGCATTATTTATTACTCCTGTAAAATGTCCGTCAAAACGTCCCTGCCTCACCGGCATGCCTTGTCCGGACAATTTACTCAAAAAACATGACAGGATTTCGTATCAGAGTGCTGGAGAAAATTAAAAAATAATAAGAGTTAACATTCGACATCTTATTGCCCAATGTTAACTCAATAAAATTGTAATATCAATTAGTTATAATATACAAATATTTAATTTAAGACTTGACATTAAGAAACATGTTGGAGTAAGTTGCATCCATTGCATGAGATTGATAGATCGCTTTTAAGTAATAACCTGTACTCTGTTTCTTGCGAACCTATGGCATTAACCGATGAAAACTATGGATAGGAATAGCAGATAAACAGAAGACGCTAAACAAGTGAGGTGTTACAATGAAAAAAACAGTAAGCCCCAAAGCCCTCAGTATCAAATCCAACCTACTGCTCACTTTTATCTGGTTAACGCTGTTGATCTGTCCAACGATTTCAGTGGCCAAAGAAAAAGTGATTTTAAACTCCTGGGTCGTAAATTTCGCTGACACCATAGAAATATGGCGCTTTTTAGGCGAAGACTTAAAAAAAGTGGGAATAAACGTAGACCTCAAGACCGGTACTTTAAACGAATTTGTAGGAGAGATTGTTAAAAAGAAACATGACTATCATCTGGTAACGATAGTATGGGGTGCCGGACCGGAACGATTGGAGCCGACATTCTTTCTCAACGAACTGTTTCATTCGGAAAGAGCAAAACCCGGAGGAAGAAATTACGGATATTTTAGGAATGAAGAATACGATTCGGTCGTCGAAAAGCAATTAACCGAGATGGACCCGATTAAGCGGAAAGCACTGGTTTTTAAAGCACAGGAACTGATCCACAAAAACAATGCATTTTTCCCGATTTGCCATAGGGATTATATCCAGGTTTATGACGAAAAACGAATTGCTGACGTTGTGCCGGTAATGGGGACCGGAATTGGATATCCGTATATCCCATGGACATTCTATAAGGCCCGGACCATAGCTGATATTGAAGAGCCGAGAATTGTGGGTAAAAACGATCTATTGACTTTGAATCCCTTTGCGGTATCTCAGGTTCAAAACGAGAGCTGGCTGAGAATGGTATACGATACGCTTGCATTTAGAGATAAGGATGCAAAGCTTATTCCCTGGGCGGCGGAATCATGGGAAATAGTAGATGACAAGACCGTGAATATTATACTTAGAAAAGGTATGAAATTTCAGGATGGAAAACCTGTTACCGTTGATGATGTGAAGTTTACTTTCGATTTTATAAAAGAATGGGAATTCCCTGCTTTCACTGATGTCTGGCAAATAGTTGATAATGTAAAAATTTTAGATGATTCCAAACTAAGAGTTGAATTAAAAACCCCTTATGCACCTTTTGCCGCCAGTATTTTGCTGAAAACTTTTATTGCGCCTAAACATATATGGGCTGATGTTACCAAAAAGGCTAAAGTCAGTAATCCACAAGAATGGAATAATCCCGAACCTATAGGTAGTGGACCGTATCGGTTTGATGAGTGGAAAAAGGGTGAATATTTTCATCTGATTGCGAATAAAGAACACTTTGTCAAACCAGAATTTAAAGGACTCTACTATGTTATCGTTCCGGCAAAAGAAAACCAATATGCCATGATGGAAAAACGACAAGCAGAAATAATTGGCTGGTCTATGGATATGAAACAAGCAAAAAAACTGGCTGAATTTGACCATCTTAAGATGGTTTCAGTCTCTGGTCACGGAATGCACGAAATGAGACCGAATATGGACAAGAAGCCCATGAGTGACCCTGCTTTCAGGAAGGCATTGCAGCATTGCATTGATAGAAAAAAATTGGTTGACATATTATTCGAAGGAGCAGCAACTATATGCCGTAACACACCGATAACGCCTTTAAATAAAGATTGGTCTAATCCCGAAATACCAGAAATGGAATATGATCTGGAAAAGGCCAGAAAAATATTAAAAGATGCCGGTTATACCTGGGATGACCAAGGAAATCTCTTAATGCCTTGATTGAATCCATCTATACATGGTTTGGGTGGCCGTCCGGCCGCCCAAACAGGTCAGAGATGGATTTTACAAAAATGGATGACAACTGGTTAATTTATAAAACCATACAATTTTCAGGTATATTTAGATGCCAAAAAATATAAAGTTGCTCTTGAACAATCCAGTCGGTGTTTGTGGAATCATAATAATGCTAATGTTTTTGTTTGTTGCGATATTTGCAACAAAACTGGCACCTTACGATCCAATGGAATACCAGTATAAAGATGATAAATTGGTCAGATCCAGTCCGCCGACTGAAACTAATTTGCTTGGTACCACTCATTATGGAAGAGATGTATTAAGTCAACTCCTGGTCGGCTCCAGGATTGCACTATCTGTAGGTATTTTAGCGGCACTTATCATATCATTTGTGGGCACCAATATCGGGTTGATATCAGGGTACTATGGAGGCAAAATAGACAATATATTTATGCGTATAACCGACATTGCATTTGGTATCCCGTTTTTACCGTTTGCTATTGTGCTCATTGCGCTTACAGGACCAACAATTTGGAATATGATAATTACAATATCCGCTCTACTATGGCGAACAACCGCACGGGTAATACGGTCTCAGGTTTTAAGCATTAAAGAAAGGCCGTATATTGTTGCCGCCAAAGTAAGCGGAGCCAGTAATTTTAGAATTATGTATCTCCACATTTTACCAAATGTCTTGCCAATGTCATTTCTTTATGTGGCACTGGGGATTGCCTGGGCGACATTGGCTGAAGCCAGCTTGAGTTTTCTGGGATTTGGTGATCCAAGATTAATGAGCTGGGGGCAAATGTTATACTATGCATTCTTAACGGGATCTGCCAGAAGTGACTGGTGGAATGTTATCCCCCCTGGATTATGCATAACTCTATTTGTGATATCTGCATTTATGGTCGGTCAAGCCTATGAAGAAATGGTGAATCCTAGATTGAGAAAAGTGAAATAACGTGGATTATAATATGCGCAACTCTGAAATTCTTGAAATTGATAATTTAAGTATACAATACAGACAGGAAAGCAGTGTCGTTCATGCCGTTAATGATGTTTCGATAAAACTGGAAAAGGGGAAATGCCTGGGAATAGTGGGGGAATCCGGTTGTGGCAAAACCACGCTGGTAAAAGCCATTTTGGGCATTTTACCCTATAATGCCGATGTGTTGAGCGGGTCAATTAAGTACCGTGAGAATGATTTAATCGCTTTGAGTGACAGGCAAATGGACAAAATAAGATGGGAGCATATCTCATTGGTAACCCAAAGTGCGATGAATGCCTTTAATCCGGTAGCGCGTATTTCAAAACAAATGATCGAAATATTTGAATCTCACACCACCTTGGAAAAAAATGAAATAATCGATCGATGCATGGCAGCCCTGGAGAAAGTCGGGATTAATAAAAATAGGTTTTTTGATTATCCCCATCAGTTCAGCGGAGGAATGAGGCAAAGAGTCGTTATAGCAATGGCTATCGCTCTGGAGCCAAGTATTATCATCGCTGATGAGCCGACAACTGCATTGGACGTTATAATGCAGGCACAGATTATCAGATTACTGAAAGGATTGTCCGTGTCTGAAAATATATCGATCATTATGATTACGCACAACATAGCAGTTGTCTCTGAGTTGTGTGACCATGTCGGGGTGATGTATGCTGGCAAGTTAGTGGAATTTGGAAGTATTTACGATGTATTTCAAACCCCTGGCCATCCATATACAATCGGATTGCAAGGGGCATTCCCTTCAATAGAAAACCTGCAAAAAACGTTAGTCTCAATTCCCGGAAGCCCTCCGGTATTGAATGAAATTGAAGAAAAGTGCCTCTTTGAAGAAAGATGTCCATTTTCTATAGATATCTGCAAAGAAAAAATACCACCGGTCATAAGTGGGGAAAATGGCAGGTTCGCCACATGTCATAGAACGGCTGAGGTGAACGAGAACAGAAGCAGAATACGCGAATTTTATCAAAATATGAAGTGACTAAATAATGATTATTGTAGAAAACATTCATAAGCGCTTTCCAGTAAAAGAGCAATTGCTTGATGCCCTGAAAACAAGCATAACCATGCAGAGAAAATGGGTTCATGCTGTCAATGGTGTCTCATTCAAAATGAAAAAGTGGTGAAATACTGGGATTGGCAGGCGAAAGTGGTTGTGGAAATCTACCACAGCGAATCTACTACTGAATCTAATTGAGCCGACCAGTGGTGAAATCTATTATAATGACAAAAACATAGTTGATCTTAAGAAGCAAGAGTTAAAGTCTTTTAGAAAAGAAGCGCAACTGATCTTCCAGGATCCCTATGAATCTTTGAATCCGAGATTTTCCGTAAAGAGGGCGATAGAAGAACCTGTTTTAATTAATTTTAAACTGGATAAAAAAGAACGGCTTGATTTGATAAAAAAGGCAATGAAGCGATCAAGGCTGCTGCCTGTTGAGGGATATTTAGATAAGTTCCCCCATGAATTAAGCGGCGGTGAACGACAGAGAGTTTGCATTGCACGAGCGATTGTACTTGAACCCAAATTACTGGTTGCAGATGAAGCCGTATCAATGCTTGACGTTTCGATCAGAGCCAGCATATTAAACATCATCAGAGAGCTGACAGGTGAGCTTGAAATGGCAACATTGTACATATCCCACGATCTTTCTTTACTGGGAAGTATTTGCGACTATATCGCCATAATGTATGGCGGTTGCATCGTGGAATACGGTAAGCCGGAGTCAGTCATCAAAAATCCGATGCATCCTTATACAAAAAGTTTAATCGACGCAGTCCCAATTCCTGACTTTAAAATGGGGAAAAAGAGTTTTGAAAACATTGTTCCGGGTGAGCCACCGGATATGGTTAACTATAACGGAACATGCAGTTTTGAACCCCGCTGCAATGTTAGAAAAAAAGTATGTAAAAAAATAAAACCGAAAAAAAAGTATTTCTCAAACGATCACTTTGCCTTTTGTTTGAATTGGGAGGACTAAATTGGACGGTAAATTTGTTTTAAATAGAGTGATTCAGACTGCACTAACAATCTTGTCTGTCTTAACAATATTGTGGCTGATGTTTAGAGCAATACCTGGAGATCCGGCTTCAATATACATAAGCGGCCGGTTATCTCCGGAGGATATTGAGGCCTTACGAAAGTCCTTTGGGCTCGACCTGCCTTTATATCTCCAGTATCTAAAATATATGAGTAATTTTTTCACTGGTGATTTTGGAATGTCGTTTAGTTTTCGAGAACCGGTGATGGATATTTTAGTTCCTAGATTTTTCAACACTGTAATTTTGATGGGCCCAACGATGTTGATGTCCATTGTCATGGGCAGCTATATTGGTGCGAATCTTGGTTGGAAGAGGGGGACAAAGCGAGAGAGAATAGGCGTGATTATGTCTCTTTTCTTCAGGTCATTCCCGATATATCTGAGTGGTATCATTTCTCTTATGCTGTTCTCACACCTGTTAGGCATCTTTCCTTTGGGAGGAATGCGGACAATAGGTTTATTCGGACTCTCAGAATTTCAAAAATTCATCGATGTCACTCACCACTTAATATTACCATTAACAGTGGCGACGTTATATTTTCTTGGAGATATTGTGGTTATCTCAAGAACAGCAATGCTGGAATTAATCGGAGAGGAATTTTTATTATTTGCAAAGGCTAAAGGATTAGGAGAAAGCAAAATAAAAAAATCGCCAGAAGAAATGTAATTATTCCGGTGATCACATATTCAACGGTTATGGTTGGTTTTGCTTTCGGCGGGCAAGTTCTACTGGAGACAGTCTTTTCATGGCCGGGGATAGGCAGATTGATGGTCGAGTCGGTGACAAATCATGACTATCCTGTGGCGCAAGCAGCGTTTTTTATAATGGCAACCATAGTAATAACACTTAATCTGGTTGTCGACTTGTTATATGGATACCTTGATCCAAGAATCACCCATAAGCGCGCATAATTAACAATAGCAGACGTATTGAAGAGGATAAACATGATTATTGATATGCATATTCATCCGTATTGTAAAGAAGCTCACATTACACCTGATCTTGAGACAGGATTAAAAAGGCAATTCGAGTGTAAGTATCGTCCCCAGGCTAAAAAAAGAATTAAAGCCAGAATCGAAATGTTTAGCAATTTTGGTGTCGATGAAATTGTTAAAGAGATGGATGAGTCAAACATTGATAAAGCAGTCATTGTTTCAATGGATATGACCAGTAGATTCGGCGTAATATCTGCAACCAATGAAGATGTATCTAATATCACTAAAATGCATCCGGACAGATTTATACCATTTGCTGGTGTTGACCCGTCTCTGGGTGCGGTTGCCCTGGATACATTGAAGTATGCAGTAGAAGAGCTTGGATGCAGGGGAGTAAAACTATGCCCCCCTGTTCAAATGTTTGACTTTTCTGACCCCAGGCATGACCCGTTATGGAAACTGGCGACAGATCTGGATATTATAGTTTGGACCCACACGGCCCATCAACAGGGCCATTTCGGCTCCGATGCCAGGCTTGGGGCACCAATGTTACTGGAACCTGTTGCTATAAAACATCCGGACATGAAGCTTGTAATGGGACATTGCGGCTTCCCGTGGGTTTGGGAAGCCTGGTCGCTGGTTGCAAGGCACCCGAATGTATACATTGATATTTCAGCGTTTATTAATTTATATAATCATTTTCCCTGGGATGCCTATACGAAGTTCGGCCTGGAAGAAAAAGTATTGTTTGCAACTGATTATCCGATATTTAACTGGAAACAAACTCTCGACGCTTTAAATGAGGTCGGTTTAAGTGACTCATTTATGAAAAAAATATTAGGTGATAACGCACAAAAGCTATTAAATATTTAGATAAAAACAACTGCTCATATTCGTATCAGTGGTTTCGATCTATTCTGTCCCGACCTCAGCCGTATATGATAGCAGACTGGAAATGTGCCCCCCTCCGGGTTTAGCGTTTGAAGCCGTCCGGATAGGACAAAACAAAAGGCCGGGCTATGAGCACCATCTATTTGTACCTTGTAGCAGTGCTCAGGTCGTGCCCCAGCGTTGTCCTATCCCTAGGCAAATATTTAAAAAATGACAAAGGACATGGAAACAGCAACTATATTTTGAAAAATCAGGGTTACCCTAACATTGAAGATTGTACTCAAATTCATATTGATGGCAGGTTAAAGATTATCTCTTTGAGATGCAAAGTAATTCTTCAGTAAAAGAGTTGCCGTCTTAATATCTATTGCTACACTTTTTCTGACCATAATCGGGTCTGATTTTTTCAGCCCTTCGATAATTTTGATGTGCATCTCAAAATCCGCTTTCTTACACATGATAAATGGCTTTATAAATAAATAAGGACTAAAACGATCCCAAAGATTGGAAATTACATCAACGATAATGGGCATCTGAGAGGCTTCGTATAGGGTGAAATGAAAAATTTTGTTTGATTCTGCAAGCTTAGGGAGATTATTATTTGACAATGCCATAAGACAGTCTTCATGAAGCAGTTTTAATGTATTCACAAGTTCCATGGTCGAATTTCCAGTTGCAATTTCAGCTGCATAACACTCGTTGAGGAGTCGGATCTGAAGTAATTCCCTGAGATCTCCAACCGAAAGCTGAGTGACATAAGTTCCGCGATATTTTATGGTTTGAACCAATCCTCGGCCCTCAAGCCTGTAAAGCGCTTCACGGACGGGACTGGGGCTTACCATCAGTTGAGAAGCCACTTTACCTATATCAATTTTTTCTCCAGGTAACAACTTACCTGAAACAATTGATTTAAGAAGTGTTTCATAGATAACATCTAAAGTTTTAAGGCTCCCGGAGTCAACCAGATTGTTATTAAAAAGATGATGGTTTGTCTCAGGATTTGTCACAAAATCAATATGGTTACTGTCTTTGTTGTAAAGACGTGTTCCATGTAAAGCCAAAATTCCCCCTTTGTGAGGCAATTTCGAATCCATGAACCAGTGTTTGACTAAACGAGAAACGCTTTGAATTGTCAGGGGATTTGATCCTTTGCGCGATTTGAAAATATAATCATCTCTTGAAGGATTGATGCTTGACACATAAAATTTGAATGAATTATAAATCTGATCCGTGATGAAAAACTGATGTGACTGTTTGGAACCTGGAACGGGAACATGGAAGACATCGTTGATTTCAAGACCTAAAAGATCTTTGACTTTTAGCTGCAAAAGATGCTTGACAGGTGCAGAAACCGAAACGACAATATCAAAGAGTAAAAGATCTCTGGGACGATCTGTCAGACATTCTCTGATCTGTCGTATGTCATTTATATTTTTAAGTGGTTCTATACGGTTTGGCAATGGATCCTCCTTATTCGTCAAGTATAGAAAAAACAGACCATATCATCAAGAAAACAATTGGTGAAAACCTGATGAAAAAAATCTTGCCACTGCCTTCGATACCCCTATGCTAAAAAATAGCATCCAAAAATTGCAGGTTAATCGTCCGAGGTATGGAAAACCCAAGCGGCTGGCAACCAAACCGAATCAAATCTGGTCGTGGGATATCACGAAACTGAAAAGCCACGTCAAATGGACATATTTTTATCTGTATGTCATCATGGATATTTTCAGCAGGTACGTTGTTGGCTGGATGGTCTCCCACAGGGAACAAACAGCACTGACGAAACGGCTGATACAGGAATCCTGCCAAAAGCAGAATATACTGCCGGATCAACTCGGGTTGCATGCAGGCCGGGAATCCAGCATGAAATCCAAAGGCGTGACACAGCTTCTTGT
>LQAI01000090.1_pt1 | contig 31849 bp, 47 predicted proteins | sample 1535821 | NCBI WGS metagenome assembly LQAI01 (sample SAMN04331586, study PRJNA305678) | bioreactor metagenome | isolation source: bioreactor_5 inoculated with Wadden Sea sediment 1st replicate of a... | place: Germany:Bremen | reverse complement strand
AGGTCAAACTGAACCTGGCGGATGTGGAACGCCTGCTGGGTGAAAGCCAACTTGCATTTGATACCTATCTGGATGTTTCCAAACAGATCCATCCTGCTAAATCACGGGCCTCCTGGCAGCTCCAATATGGCCTGGGCAAGACCGCCCTGGCAATGGGTAAAGTTGAAATGGCCGTCGCCACCCTGCAGGAAGCCGCCGGTCAACAGCCTGAAATACCACCATTCTCCATGCCCTGGCCCAAGCTTATCAAGTTTCTGAACTGGATGGCAAAGCCAGTGACACGGCCATTCTGGCCCTCAAGCTGGCCCCTCAGGACCTGAATAACATTTTCTGGTATGCCAAGTTCCGAATGGACGCAGGCAAGCCTGAAGAGACCGTCAAGACCCTTAAAGAAGCCCTGATCCTCCAGCCCAATCAACCGGCATTGAAGCTCTGGCTCTCCCGTGCTCATCTCACCCTGGGTGAGATGGACGCCGCTGAAACCAACCTGGTGAGTGTCATCACCAGTGCGGATGTCAGCCCCGTTGAACTCCAGGATGCTGCCTATCAGAGTATCCGCTGAACAATTTCGATCTGGCAATCAAAGCTCTCGAAAAAGCCATCCAAAACGTCAGCGACTTCTCACCCCTGATGGTCATGGACTTGGCCGCAGCCTACACTTCCCAGAACCAACGCCGGGAAGCCCTGGAAGCTCTGGACCTGGATGCGGAAACATTCCTCAAGTATCCCGAACTGGCGCTGCTTAAAGCGGATATCCTGGATTATCTCGGTCAATATCAGCCAGCCCTAACAAGCCTCCAACTGATCGAATCGATTGCTGAAGCCGAATTGGACAGCAATGCTGACCGGCTGAAAGCTTATTCGAAATCCCCCCTGCTCTACCCGGTGGACTTCTCGATGGCTGGTTACCAATATCGCCTCGGACAGCTCTACCGTGCCCTGGGAAACAACAAGGATGCCCTCATCCATTTGGAAGCCGCTCTTGAGAATAACCCCAGTAACTTGAAGATCCGCCTGGCCTGCGCTGAAACACACTCGCTCAATATGGCCTTCCATTCTGCCTTCGACCTCCTGAGCGAATTGAATGTGGAACAAAAAGACCAGGACAGCCTCGACATCGCTTGTTTGAAATCCGAATTGATGGCTTTCATGACAACCACCAATCCTTCATTCGATCAGTCCCAGCAGTTCACGACCGGCTTAGTCACCTACCCCCGGCTGCTGGCTCTCCAAAGCCGGATTGCCGCCTCGATGGGTGAATTGGAAGTAGCTCGTACCTATTTGGATGAAGCCCATAAAGCCTTCTTCCAGAACAATAACGCTACCCCATCTGTGAACGTGGCAAATATCAGCCGCCGTCAGATGACCTTGATTGGGATGGCCGAAGCCGCCCTTGAGCTCAAGGATATAGCCCTCGCTGTGAAACTCTATCAACAAGCCACCGCCATCCTACCCGACCAGCCTCTGGTCAATTGGCGCTATGCCAACAGTCTGGCACTCGCCGCTGAAGAACAACGCAAAGCGGAGATCCTCTCCATCACAGCCCATGCCCCCGGCAATGAGTTCTTGAGCGGTGCAAATCAAGCACAATTCAATATTTTGATTGAGAAAGTGAAGAATACTCTCGAACAAAATGACTGGGTATGCCTGAAAGCCCGCGGCGCATCCGCCTTTGAAGGTGAATGGCAGCTGATGGTAAATTATGAACCTGTCTGGAAAGCCCGAATGCAGCAGCCGCAATGGTGATGTCCTGCGATGATGATGAAATCATCCGCCAGGCGCTCGAGACCTATCCCAACGACCCTCAGGTCCTGCAGGCCTATGGCCTCAACGCTCTAAAATATCACAAAGTGGATGCCATCCCAATGGTCGAGAAAGCCCTCGAATTTGGCACACTGAACGCCAGCAACCATGCGCTACTTGCCTACCTCAATCAGGACAACCCCGAGATGGCGCTCAAGTCCATTGACACTGCCCTCCAAATCTGGCCCACCGAATCGGCCTGGTATGCCTACGCAGCTGAGCTTGAGATGCAGACTGGAAACACCAACGATGCCTCTGCCCACATTTCACAGGCTCTGGATGCTGATCCTGATAACGCTGATTTCTGGCTCCAATCCGCTGAAATTCGGCTGGTATCCAATGATCTGGTGGATGCCAAAGCAGACCTTGAAAAGAGCGTTTCCTTCAAGACCCAAAACGCCGACACCTGGCTGAAACTGGCCGAGGTCAACCGCCGGATGGGTGATCTTTCCGCTGCCATCCGCAATGTACAGAACGCCCAACAGCTGGACCCTGCCAATAAATCACTGGCGATCAAGGAAGCTCAGTTGATGTTCACCAAGAAAGATTACGACAGCGCCGTGGAAAAGACCAGTCATATTCTGGAAGAAAATCCGCTGGACGAGGACGCCAATGTGATCCAGGCGCAGTCGCTCGCCAAACAGGGCAAATTTGGTCAGGCACTCCTGGTCCTCAATCAATACCTTGATAAGAACCCCGAGAACACCCGGATGCAGTTGGAAGCTCTGAAGGTCAAGAAAGCCTATGAAGGCACAGAAGCGATCCTGCCGGAACTCGTCAAACTCGCTGAGGTCCATTCGGAAGATCCCGAAGTGTTGACAGAACTCACCGATTGGCTGATCCAGACCAACCGGCTTGAAAAGCGGAAAAGACCGCTCAGACCATCCTGCGGATCATCCCTGAACAGGCCAATGTTCACCTGATGCTGGGCCGACTGCAGCGCAAGACCGGTCAGCTGGACCAGGCCATCGCCCATCTATCAGACGCCATCGTCCATGATCCCACTCTGGTTGAGGCTTATATTGAACTGGGCAAGACCTATCAGGATCGCCGCAACCTGGAAGAAGCGATCAAAATTTTCCACCAGGCGACGGAAATTGATCCTAATGATCCCAAACCCTATTATCACTCGGCGATGGCGCTCAAGGAATGCAAGGACTATCCCGGTGCTGAAGCCATGCTGAAACAAGCGAAGTCCCTGGCTCCCGACGATCCCGAGATCATCCGCCAGTTAGGTGTCATCACCGCCATGAACTTAATCAATAATCTTAGAGAGACGAGATAACCATGCAAAAATCCACATCACCCCTGGATTATTTGAATGCCCTGGATCGCTATAAATTCCTGACGATCCTGAATGCCGCCAAAGAGGCCGAGGAATACCAATTCATCAAACAGGCTTGTTTGCTCTGGCTGGTCAATTACCCCGGAGACCTCTACGTTCAATACCAACAGGCCTTGAACTACGCCAACCTGAGTATGACCGATCAGGCCGTTTCGATCCTCAACTCACTGGTTGAACTGGACCCCCAGTTCATAGATGCTTATCAGGCATTGAACCAGATTTCCTCAAATACAGAGGCGAAGGCGGAATGGGCGGCCATTCTCAGCTACCTCACCGAAGAAAACCAACCCGAGGGTGCATTCCCTGAGTGGTTGATCCCCCTGTGGGAAGCCCGCAAGGCTTATTCTTCCGGTGACTTTGAAACAACCAATCAGATGGTACATCAGTCTCTCCTGAAATCACCTGATTCCCCACTGCCATCCATTTTGCACCTCAAAGCAGCTTATAAATCACAAAACGCTGAGCTTGCTCAACAATCTCTCTGAGATTTATTACCAGCAATGGCCGAACTGCCTCCAGGTGAGCATCATCAAGTCCCTGGCAGATATGAACCAGGGCAAAGAATCAGAAGGCGTGGAACGCTTACACTGGGCTGCAGCACATGACAGCACCGGTCAGGTGATCCAGCGTTTGCTGGGTCAGAACCATCGTTTCACGGACCTCTGGCCGGATGAGATGGAAATCTACTTTGATCTGGCTGTCCCAGCAACGGTTGCCAATGCCTTAGGTTGGAATCAGCTGGCTTCGGGCGGTGAAACCGGACCCGAACTGGAAGAGATCCCAGTTGAAGCCAAACAGGTCCCAGTGGATGAAGTTGAAGATCAGGACAAGACCAAGCCAGTGGTTACCGAAGTGGAAGAGGCTGAGGAAAATATCGCCAAAAAGACCTTGGAAGAGATTAACCCCTTGTTCGCAAAACTCCCACGGCCGCCGATGAGGATTTTGAGGATGTACAAAAGGTCTTCAATCGTCTGGCAAAGCGGCTGAAGAACAAAGAACTGGAACGGGCGGATAACCGCTTCCCGATCTATGTCATCATGAGTTCAAAAACCCAACTGGAAAGCCAGTACGGTCCCAACACCGCTGAGGTCATTGATGGCCTTCTGCAGGACTGGCCGGTCTGATAGGCAACCTGCCTGACTGGAATGCCCGGGTCTTCTATCCTGATGATCCAGCAAGTCTGTCCCAACTGGGCATCAAGCCCACCGTTGCGACGGATGCCTGGAAAGTGAAATTAAGCCTGGCTGATCTGGACGAAGCCCTGTCGACCCAGGGTGAAATGATCGGCTCACTGCTAATCGTCGGCGGGCCAGAGATCGTTCCCTTCCACCAACTGCCCAACCCAACCCTGGACGATGATCTGGAAATTGCCTCAGACAACCCTTATGGCACCATTGATGAAAACTACTTCATCCCGCAGTGGCCGGTTGGCCGACTGCCCGGTGAGGCGGGAAACGATGCCGGCCTGCTGCTCTACCAGATCCGCCAATTGATCTATCGCTACGAAAAAAGGCACCAAGAAAGGCCTGAATATTGATCTGTCCTTCAGCGCATTATTCGGTTGGCTCCAAAATCTGCTCGCACTCTTTGGACTCGCCAACAGCACTGATTCCTCACTTGGTCTCTCAGCAGAGGTCTGGCAGGAAGCATCCGCTGGCGTCTATAACACCATCGGAAAAGCCAGGAACCTGCTGCTTTCACCGCCCACCAACACCGCCAATATTCAATTGACCAAGAAGACCGGTCCCGATCTGGGTTACTTCAACCTGCACGGCACCCAGGATGGCCCCAATTGGTACGGACAGAAGGATTTCTCCAACGATTCCACTGGCCCGGATTATCCTATCGCTCTCAGCCCGGAACTGTTCAGCGAGAATGTACCTTCTCCGAAATACGTGTTCTCAGAAGCCTGCTATGGTGCGAATATCGCTCAAAAAGCGCACGATGAGGCCATGTCGCTGAAATTCCTCGATATGGGCACCACTGCCTTCGTTGGCTCCACCTGCATCGCTTATGGCTCCGTCACAATGCCGCTGATCGCTGCAGATTACCTCGCTCAGCTTTATTGGAAACAGGTGCTGGAAGGCGATGCAGTCGGTTACGCTCTGATGCGGGCCAAGCTGACCTTTGCCCAGGAAATGACCAAGAAACAAGGCTTCCTGGATGGTGAAGATCAGAAGACCCTGCTCTCCTTCGTCCTCTATGGTGACCCACTGGCAGCCTATGAAGGTGACAGCAAGTCCACCAAGCTAGTCCGGGTGAAATCCCAACCGGCCGTCAAAGCCATCAGCGACTCCGACCTCGTTCCGACATCCGCTAATGGTGAGATGCCCAAGAAAGTCTCAGCCGGCGTCAAGGAAGTGATTGAAAAATACCTGCCTGGCTTGCAAAATGCTCAGATGAAGGTCGTCACCTCCAAGGTGGGCCAATTCGAGGGAAATAGCAAGTCCACCAAAGATGATCGCTACTTTGTCACACTCCAGAAGTCCATCCAGGAAAACCAGGAAACAACCCATCATCATTTCGCCCGGATGACCTTTGATAAACGTGGAAAGTTGGTGAAATTCTCAACATCAAGATAATTCCTAATGTGGCTTTTTGCCTATCCTCCTGAGTAGTCCTCTCTCTAAGCCACTAGTCTCCTCAAATGCCCTCAAATCTCCTTTTGAGGGCATTCAGTTTAATCCAGTCTCGCTCTACATCCATTTTGAACCTTATGTTAGAATAAGCACGAGAGAAAAATATCACATCTTCGAGCCTCGCTACCTAACGCCATGCTATGGTATCCCGGCCGTTAGGGTAAGGATGGAAACGTCCCTGCCTCCCGTATTTGGAAAGAAGATGGTCAACATCTCGCGTCAACCCTTTTTACGCGTCATGTAAAGCCGCTCCTTTCTAATATTGCGAAGGAGCGTTTGAGTTGGAATCCCAAAGTCCCAATAAGAATAAATTCTATTTCACCACACGAGACCTTCTCATCATGGCTGTTCTGGCTGCATTGGGCGGCGTGGCCAGTACCTATATCAATGCCCTCAGTGACACTGTTCAGGCCATCCTGGGCTTTGCTGGTGCCTCTCAATGGGCTGCAGGGCTGCATGTGATCTGGATCGTGCTTGCTTTTGCCATCACCGGCAAACCGGGAACCGGCATAATGACCAGCATCCTCAAAGGTGCGGTTGAATTGATGAGCGGAAACAGCCACGGGGTCATCATCCTGTTGATTGACCTGGTCGCAGGCTTGCTGGTGGATTTCGGTTTCCTGATCTTCCGCAACAAACGCAACCTCCTGCCCTATCTGGTCGCAGGCGGACTGGCCTCAGGCTCCAACGTTCTGGTATTCCAGATCTTCGCCACCCTGCCTTCCAACATCCTGGCTGCCTCTGTCATAGGGTTGCTCTTCTTGGTCGCGTTCGCCTCCGGTTGTGTCTTTGCTGGTGTAATCCCTTCTCTTCTGATCAAGTCCCTAACAAAGGCGGGCGTGTCCGTGTCGAACAACCCACCCATAAGAATCGCAGGATTGGCTGGTTTGTTCTTTCTGGTGTTTTTGTGATTGCCCTCCTGATGGCGGTCTTCCTGAAAATTCAGCTTCAGGGACCCGAACAGATCGCCGTTAATGGGACGGTTACCGCAGCCTATGGCTTCCCAGATGGCAACGTATCGATTGAGAAAGCCACCCGCCAGATGGAATATAAGGGGGTTCTCTCCGAATACACCGGTTATCCGCTCAAAGCCATCATTGCCGCTGCCAACCCGGATGCGGACGCGGACACCTTATTGATCGAAGCCACCGATGGCTACGCTTTCCTGCTCAGCTTTGATGAACTTAACATCAACGACAACATCATGATAGTCCAAAGCGGCACCGGCAAGAATGCGACCTTTGATGTGGTTGGCCCGGAAAGCAGCAAAGCCTGGATCCGTGGCGTGGCCCGGCTGACCGTGATTACCTCCAATCAACTGATTCTCAAATATTTAGGTGGCAGCGAATATTCCTTCGTCTCTGACGACTGGCTCCTTGACATGGACAGCACCCAAATTTCACTCCCTGAGGGCTCTCAAAAGCTTCAGGGTGTGGCCGTCTGGAAGATCGTTACCGCGGCCTTCCCCGGCCAAACCCCCACTATGCTTCAATTCAGCAACAGTGATGAAGAGATTACACTCAGCTGGGACGAGTTGGACCAAAACGATGACATCCGCCTTTCACGGTGATCGGTGAAGACAGCATTTCTTATGCGCTGGCGAAGATGTCCGGTGACGTGATCCTGTTCCCTGTCACTCAAATCGACATTCAATAAGCTATGTCTTTTATCGAAATTCGCGATTTTTCCTACACCTATCCGGGCAGGCACCTTCCTGCCCTGGAAGGCATTAACCTGCAGGTTGACCGAGGTCAGTTCCTGGTTATCACGGGGAAATCCGGATGCGGCAAGTCCACCCTGGCGAAAGGTCTTGCGGGCTTTCTCTTTCAAGATGATCTGGTCAACTTCGCCGGTGAAATCTGGGTCAACGAATCCGATATGACACAGGTGCCTCTATATGCCGCCAGTGAACGTGTCGCTTATGTGCAGCAAAATCCCGAGGATCAGTTCTGCACTCTGACGGTCAAGGACGAGATCGCTTTGGGCTGGAAAACCGCCAGGTGCCGCCAGCGGAATATCGAAACCTCGATCCAATCGGCTCTATCTGTTGTTTACGGGATGGACCTTTTGGAGCGTGACCTGTCAACACTTTCCGGTGGCGAGAAACAAAAAGTGGCGATTGCTTCCATGCTGGCTCTCTCTCCTGATGTGCTCATTCTGGATGAACCAACCTCCAACCTGGACCCTGATGCCACCCGCCAGATTTTCGAGACCTTGCATTTGCTGGCCGAACAACGAGGTCTCACCATCATCATCATTGAACACAAACTCCTGCAGATCGTTGATCTGGATCCCCAGGTATTTGTCATGGAAGATGGCAAGATTGAGGAGAAAAAAACCGTTCTCAGCTTCCTGAAAAGAATGACGACCGAAACAGACTACGAACAATTGGAAAACTCAGGATCCAAATCTACTGCTGCTCAAGAGCCCCTGCTTTCATTAAAAGATATCAATTTGGCCATCCGCAACAAAACCATCCTCAAAGGCATCAATCTTGACCTATATCCCGGTGAGTTCATCGGCTTGATGGGCCCGAACGGCAGCGGGAAAACCAGCCTGCTCCTGACCATTATGGGATTAGTCGAACCAACGGGAGGGTCAAAATTTGGCTTCGGCCAAGACCTTTACAAACGGAAAATATCTGACCTGGTGCGCCAGATGGGATTTATTTTCCAAAATCCCGACCACCAGCTTTTTATGGCTTCCATAAGAGAAGAGGCCCTTTTCACATTAAAAAACCTCGGCCTCTTAACGCCAAAAAAGGAAGCGAGGCAATGGCCTGGCTATGTAAAATGGGATTGGCAGGTGAATTGGACCGTCACCCCCAAAGCTTGAGCTACGGTGAAAAACGGCGTCTAAATTTGGTCAGCCTCATCTTGCATGACCCAAAAATCCTGCTGATCGATGAAATGTTGATCGGACAGGACTTGGAGAACGCCAGATTATGGATGAGGCAGCTGAAAGCCTTTTGTGAGCAGGGTAACACCGTCTTGCTGGTCAATCACCATCCTGGATTAACCAACCGTTATTGTGACCGGGTGATTTTCATGGATCAGGGCGAGATTCAAGTCAATGCGCCCACCATCACAGCTTTCGAAGAGATAGCCAACCGGGGTTACGAAGCTTTCATTCCACACGCCGTGGCAGGAGGTCAAATTGCGTAAACTGACCTTCCAACCCGGCAACAGCTTCTTCCATCAGCTTTATCCATTGGATAAACTGATTTGGCTGTTATTGCTCTCTGCTCTGGTTTTAATAGTCACCAAGGGCCTGCTGACCCTTCTCCTGGCACTCCTCGCTTTGATATCGCTGGTTAGGCTTTGCCCCGAAATCCGGAAAGTGCGCGGTTTCAGGCTGGTCTTTTTCACGGGGATCTTCCTCTTCGTCGTCTATCTCCTTTTTGAAAAGACCGGAGCTATGCTTTGGGATCCTGGGATCAACTTCTTCATAATCACGCAAAATGGCATCGGTTCCGGACTGCTTTTCAGCAGCCGCTTCCTTGCTATTGTACTGATGAGCTATTTATTCATCCTCACTACCAACCCATCGGACCTGGTCTACGCCCTGATGAAAGCAGGACTGCCCTACCGCTTCGGATTTATGCTGATCACCGCCTTGCGCCTGGCCCCCATCCTCGAAGATGAAGGCCAGACTATCTATCAGGCTCAATTAGTGCGCGGTGTTCGCTATGACCAGGGTAGCCTGAAACGCATCCCCCTTCTCGTGCAACAGTTCATGACACCCTTGCTGATCAGCGCTCTTCGGAGGGCGGATAAATTAGTGTTCAGCATGGAAGGCCGCGGATTCGCTCAATACCGCACCCGCACATTTCGCAATCGAGTTGTCCCGACCTATCGGGACCTGATATTCACCCTTTTATTGGTAGCCCTTTCCACTTTCATTCTCGTTCTCAACTATGGAGGAAGGCTGTAAACCCTATGGAGAAGAAACCAAAACGCTGGCTCCTCTTTCTTGCCATCGGCCTCGGATTGGCCCTGGCCGTGATCGTCCTGATCGTGATCGCCACCAAACCGATGCCAGTGGCGCTGTTAAAGGAATTTTCCTTTGGCACCCTCTGGGAAGAAGGCGTCAAAATGAATGAGTGTGCAGAATGCCATGATGGCGCTGAATTCCACGACTGCACAACTTGTCACGACGACCACGGGGCTGTTGAGATGGCAGGTATTCAGTTCTATGCAGTGGTCGATCTGACCGGCGATGTCCCCGATCCATCCTTCGTACGGATAAACGAGGTCCTGCCCAATCAGGAAAATGCCGACACCCACATTACCGTGCAAGATTTACTCGCCCAAACGGCGTCGAAGAATTTGAATCTGTCACTTTCATCACCAATGATGGCGGTCAAACCACGATCGCATCCGAATATATTGATGAAACCGCCATGTTGGTGCCCTACGTAGACGGGATCCGTTTTGCCTCTGAAACCCTTCACGCCTCAAGCTGGCTGAAAGGCATCACCCGGATTGTTGTCGTGGGTGTCGAAACACCCCTCACCATCGATGGCTTTGAAACCTCGATTGGTCGCCTGTTGATCGGTGAAACCGTCCGGTTGCCGGTTGAGAGCACCGATGTGATGCTAGCGGATGAAAATGGCAACCTGAGCCATGCCACCACCGCTAATTGGATCGAAGGTGCTCTGCTGGCTCCCCTGCTGGAAAATACCGACCCCACATCCATCACAATCACCGATAGCAGCGGCGAAACCATTGAACTCTCGGGGGAAGAAATTGAAGGCGCTGTCCTCGCCATGGATCACGACTCCATCACCCTTGTCCTGCAAGCCCGCGGCAGAAGTGCCTGGTTGGTGAATATCACCTCAATAGAATCGAATTGATCAATGCCTACACGAAAGAAATTACTATTACCCATTCTGATCCTGCTTCTTTGCATTGGCACAGCCTGCCAAGCGAAGTGGTCGATTACCATCAATGAAAACTCGGACGCAGTTGGCTCAATTACTGCCGATAATGTAACCTTCTACATCGACAACTCCGACGAAGAGATCCAAACCGTCCCCCTCGGTCAGTTCTTCTTTGATAAAGGCTTCACCCTGATTGACCAGATCACCCTGGTCATGGAAGACACCGACCCTCTAACCTTCACCTGGGATGAAATTGCAGAAGGTACCACCCTCTCTCCTGAGGGCGCAGTGGCCATCGGTGATGTCATTTATAAGCCCATCTCGATTGAGGTCACCCCTTCCGCCAGGTTATCTGAAATTGATCTATCGATTCTCGATATCAGCCCAACCGTTCTTTCCGCCCTGGGTCTACCCCAACCTGCCGGAAGGACAAGGCCAACCCCAGCTCACTGTCTCTGCCCAGCAGGTGGTCATTATTCTCACAGATGGGACTCAATACGACAAACTCCAGTCCATGGTCGCCGCCGGAGAACTACCCTTCTTCGCCAGCCAGGACGAGATCAATTGTGGCATAAGCGTCTACCCCCCGATTACCACCTCCGCCTCGGCCGCCTTATTTACCAGCACCATCGCAGCCTATAACGGTGTTTATGGCTATGGCTATCGCTCAACCGAACTGACCACCCTATTTGATGTCGTGACGGATAACGGAAAATGGCAATAGCGGTTGAAGGCGCCAGCCTGCCCTTCAATCTTCGCAATGCAGAAGTAATCCTGAGCGGAGACCGGGATAATAACGGCTGGTCCGATGACAACGTTTATCTGAATGCTGTGGAAGTAATCCAGAACAACTTGCCACATCTGTTGTATATCCACTTCCATGAAATTGATGACATGGGCCATGGATATGGTGAAAACTCACCTGAATATGAGGCTGCCCTAATCCGGGTCGATGGATACATCGCCGATATTGTTGACATATTACCAAGCAATACCCTAATCGTCATTTTGGCCGATCACGGCATGCACACAACCGCAGAAGGCGGCAACCACGGTACGCTTACCGCCGCTGATATGCTCATACCTGTTACATTCATCCAAAAATAAGGAGGAAGAATAATGTTGAAAAGTACCAAGAAATTTAGCTGGCTCCTGCTCTTCGTCATCCCACTGCTGCTCTCTGCGTGCAACAGTGTACCGAATGTCGATTGGACCCTGAAAATTAGCGGAGAAGTCACGAATCCCCTGACCCTCTCCTATGCAGACCTGGCAGCTATGGATTTTGTGAGCCTTGATGACGTCCTGATGGAAAAATCACGCGGTGAAGATGAAGTCCGCTCCTTCAGCGGCGTTGATTTGGCAACCTTGCTCGAAGAAGCTGGTGCACCTGCAGATTACGCCACTCTCACAGCAATCGCTGCTGATGGTTATGCCATCGAAATCTCCAAAGACGAAGCGGTCAATGGGATTATCGCCATAAAGCAGGGCGGCGAATGGATCACCGAAGTCGATCCGGATGCCGGCCCCATCCGCCTGGTCTTCCCGACCACCCCGCCAATCGCTGGGTGTTCCAGATCACGGAAATTATCGTCAATCCGTAATAGAAAAATCAAAGTACATTAAAAGGAATAACCATGAAGAAGACAACCATAATTACAACGTTGCTCGTTTTGATCGCCCTGATCACCGCCTGTACCCCTCAAGCCCAAGCCACCGAAGAAGTCGCTATTCTGACTGTGAACGAAGCTTCCTACACCCGGAGTGGCCTTGAAGCCCTCGGCACCACTTCTGTGGACTACACCGGCAAAGACGGCGTCGTCACCACCTATGAAGGCGTGCTGCTTTCCGCCCTGCTTGTGGATGCCGATGCCGATTCCGGCACAGATGTCACCTTCACCGCTGCTGATGGCTACGAAGCCAGCATCACCGTCGAAGAATTGATGGCCTGCGCCAATTGTATTGTTGGCTTTGATGAAGGCAGCCTGCGCACTGTGATGCCCGACATGTCCGGCAAACTGAACGTCAAAGACCTGGTTTCGATCACAGTTCAGTAAACCAAGTGAGCATTTAGCTTTTCAAAAGGCAGCCTGACCAATCAGGCTGCCTTTCTCATTGACAAAACACTCTGCGCCATTTAGAATGAATTTTACAAATGAAAAAGCCATAAAGGGTGCACCTATGCCGGATGCAAGGTGCGTAAGGGGGAAGCTGGTGCAAGTCCAGCACTGTCCGCACGTAACGCCAATTTGGCGAAGTCCGATAACCCGCCCTTTATGACCCAAAAACTTCGTGGAAAGGAAAATTGGGTATCGGCTATCGCAACAACAGCCGACTTCCCTTTCCGCCCGTTTGGGCGGAACTGGTTTAATGACCTTTTCCCGTAAGGTCGTTTTTATTAAATAAGGAGTTGGTTAATGAAATCCCGGATTACGTCTTTAATTTTCACCTTCGTTGTAATTCTTGGCTTGTTAGCCAGTCCGATTTCTTCGGTTGTGGCAGAGAGTGTTCCGTCCGCTAGCGCTCAGAGTTCGATTGAACTAGTCATTGAATCTGCATTCGACTATCTATCCACTCAAATCAATCCGGATGGCGGCATCCGGTGGTTTGATGATTCCTCCAGCCCTGCTGCAACCTTGCGAGCTGTTCTGGCAATGGCTGCCAACAACACCACCCAGGACCGGTTAATCAGCGCTGATGGACTGAGTCCATTGATTATCTCGCATCTGAGGGTATCCAATGGGTAAACCAGGAAGCGACTGAAAACCCCGGCCTTCAATGTCGCCCGAGCCGGTCAGCTGCTGACAACTATAGCAGCGGCTAATGCTGATCCGCACAATTTTGGTGACCAGGAAACGGATCTGCTCTATCTGGTCAATGAACAATATGATCCCAACACCGGCATTTACAGCGAGGCAACGGAAGATAATGTCACCGATCAGATCTGGGCTATTTTAGGTCTGGCCGCCAACAATTTCGCCATCCCCGCAGAAGCCGCAACCTGGTTAGCGACTGCCCAGGATGATGAAGGCCGCTGGAATGATGGCTACGGCAGCTATCTTGACACAACACCTATTGCCATCCTGGCTCTGGCCGCGACTGGTTATTATGACATCACCTCAGAACCCATCACAGCGGCCATCACCTACATGCAGGATAACCAGAACGATGTTGGTGGCTGGCAAACCGAATGGGACACCACAACCAACGCCAGCACCACCAGTGCGATGCTCCAGGCGATTGCCGCAGTTGGCGACCTCCCCATGAGTAATACCTGGCAGCTGGAAGGCGGCAACCCCATTTCAGCCTTGCAAGCTCTCCAACAGGAAAGTGGATTGATCGGTGGAGATTATGGCAATGCCTATTCAACAGCCGATGCCCTCCTGGGTCTTTCCGGTCAGCCCCTCTATGGTCTGGGCGACCTGGTCCAGGCCAGGGAGGCATTTGATTTCCTTTTCGCCGCCGAAGGTGCCGATGGTGGGTGGGATTCAGTCGGTCAGACCCTGGATGTGATCTTAGCCATTGAGGCCGCCGGGTGGCAGCCTGAGACACTTCAAATGGAACCTATTCGCCCTTGGACTACCTGAATGCAAACCTTGAAGCTTATCTTGAAAACAGTCCGGATGCGATCGGCAAGGCTATCTTAGGTGTAATCGCCCTCGGTGAGGACCCGATCGATTTCAACGACATGAACCTGCCCGAATTACTACTTGCCCAATATGATGAATCTGCTCAGGCTTTTGGCGATCCCAGTAACACCTGGTACCAGGCCCTGCCGATCTTGGGCTTATACACCGCTCGTGAAGAGATCCCTGCTGGCGCCGTTGAAACTCTTATCGGCTTGCAGCAGGAAGATGGCGGCTGGGAATATTCGACCGGTCTCGGATCCTGGCCCGACAGCGCCGCACTGGCTGTGCAAGCGCTATTAGTAGCTGGTGTTGACGCATCTGATCCGGTGATTGAATCTGCAGTCAGTTATTTCCATGCCACCCAAACGGAAGATGGCGGTTGGGGAGATTCCAGCACGACTGCTTACGTCATCATGGCACTCAATGCCCTTGGCGAATCCATTGAAGATTGGCAGACGGACAGCGCCGGTGACCCGCTCACTAGCCTGATGTCCTACCAAAAGACCAACGGCTCTTTCGTTTTTTCTTGGGAATATTCCGATGACAGCGTGATGGCAACCGCATCCGCCCTCTTAGCCCTCTTTGGTGGTGACCTCATCATGCAACCTGAGGAAACCACTGCAACGAACACCGCTGCGATCATCATTGATCCCGGCGAGGGTGAAGCACAATCCACCTGTGTTCAGCTGAGCGAGGAGTCAATGGATGGTCTGACCCTGCTGGATTCTTCCGGTTTTGACTATGACACTGCCGAAGGGTTCATCAACAGCATCCTGGGATTGCCAATGCCGATGGTGAAACCAATTACTGGTCCTATTGGTCCTGGGATGGTCAACAATGGGCGTTCCAGAGTGCCGGCGCAGGAGACTCCGTCGTTCTACCTGGTTCCGTTGTGGCCTGGCACTTCACCAGTTGGGAAATCTTCCCCTCATTGCCACCAGACACCCTGCCGGTGTTGAGTACCATTGTGAGAGCGGCGAACTCCTCAAAGACTACAGCATCGCGCCCTACCTCGCCTATAGCGATCTCTACAATAACAGCAGAACCAGCTTTGTACCGGCCGAACCAATCGAAGCCCCTACTGAATCAGCCATCAAGGCCACCGAAGAAACAGCCGCTGCAACCGAAACCGTAGAGATTGAACCAACCGAAACGGCGCTCACCAAAACTGAAAACGAATCCCCCTCCATTCTACCCATCATCATCCTGGGCATTCTGGCGGTAATCATCGTTGTCGTCATTCTGGGCTTCTCGAAGAAAAACAGGAAATGAAATTCAGGGTACAAAGTCTGCTCGTAAATAGCTTTGTTTTCCTTCTGGGATTCCTGAGCTTGCTGGCGCCTTTTGTGGTGCCGCAAGCCAGGGAAGCCAGCTTCTCAAGCACGTCTTTTCCCGTGATGGTCAGTCTGATTATCCTTCTCTGCGTCCTGATCATCCTTCTCGAAGCACAATCCACCATCCTGAACACGAAGCTCATCGCATTCCTGGGCATTCTGATAGCCCTCAATGCCGGGCTTCGATTCCTAGAAACGGCTATTCCTGGGCCTGCCGGGTTCAGCCCGATCTTCTTTTTGATCATTCTGACGGGTTATTTCTTTGGTGGCCGGGTGGGCTTCCTGATGGGGGCAATGACCATGCTCATATCAGGCTGATCACCGGCGGCGTTGGCCCTGGCTTCCCGGGCAGATGATCACTGCGGGCTGGGTAGGTCAAAGTGCCGGCATTCTAAAGCCCCTGTTCAAACGCCTGCATGTTACTGGGAAATCCAGTGAGATCATCCTTCTGGCTTGTTTCAGCGCTATTTGGGGAATGCTCTACGGTGGGATTATGAACCTCTGGTTCTGGCCCTTCCTTGGCAGCGCGCCAGGTCAGACCTGGTTCCAGGGCGCAACCCTGATCGAGAACTTCGGCCGCTATACCACCTATTACCTGGCAACCTCCGTAATCTGGGACGTCACCCGTTCGATTGGGAATATCCTGATCGTCACCTTCCTGGCCCGTCCCGTTCTGAATATCTTCATGCGCTTCAACCAACGCTTCTCATTCAAAATTCTGCCGGAAGGCAAGCTACCATGACCACCGCCTTTTCCTGGCTTGCGTGGTTGTTAGCGAGCATCATCATCCTGCTCACCACCCGGAACCCCCTCCTGTTGCTTGTCATTCTGGTTCAGCTATTAGCGCTTGGCGTTCAGATGACAGAATTCGGCAATCGCAAACGATGGTTGGGACAAAACCTGAGCTTCATCGGCACCATGCTTCTTCTCTCTTCGCTCATCAACTTCATCTTCACCCATTCCGGCAACACGGTATTATTCTCACTTCCTGATGATTGGTTCCTGATCGGCGGGAAATTCACCCTCGAGAGCCTGCTCCATGGCACCATCAACGGCCTGGTGATCAGCTCTCTCTATCTCACTTTCACCCTCTTCAACAAGGCCCTCTCGGTTGAGCAGCTGACCCGCCTGATCCCCACTGCTTTCTATCCCCTAACGCTGATCATCACGATTTCATTGACCTTTTTCCCTTCCATTCAGGAACGTACGGCCCAAATCAAAGAGGCGCAAATGATCCGGGGGAATCCAATGAAGAAACTGTCGGATTGGCTCCCAATTCTGATCCCATTGATGGTCACCAGCCTCGAAAACGCCGTCCAGCTTGCCGAATCGATGACAGCCCGCGGTTTTCAGGTCCAAAATGAAGGTCAAAACTCTCATAAAGCGCTCATTTTCCTGATCCTGTCCACATTTCTGGTCTTTTCAGGCTGGCTGCTCTCCCTTTTCAGCTACCCAACCTGGGTCAGCTGGACTTTATATCTGATTTCCTTCCTGATCATCGCCCTACTGTTTTTTACCCTTTCAAAAAGGGTCCATATCGTTCACCTTCACAAAGACCAGTGGCAAATGGGTGACACTTTCGCTGTCATTCTCTATGGTATGATCTTCATCTTCATGGCCACCCTCATCATCAGTCAAAATATTGACTTTTTATCCTTCACGCCCTATCCAACCTTACACTTCCCCACCCTGCCTCTAGCGACATGGCTGCTTGGGTTGGTTCCTGGGATTCCATTCCTTCTGATACTCAACGATGATCACCATTAACCATCTCACTTTCAAATATCCTCAGTCCGAGGCAGCGATACTCAAGGATATCTCCTTGCAGATCCCCGCGGGAAGCCTGACCCTTGTGGCAGGTTCGTCCGGCAGTGGGAAGTCAACGCTCCTGCGCAGCCTGAACGGGCTGGTACCGCACTTCTCCGGTGGCGAAATCAGCGGGACAATAGATGTCTTAGGTCAGAACCCCACTCAATTGGGGCCGGAAAAGATGGCCCAATGGGTCAGCTTTGTCTTCCAGGAACCCGAAACACAGTTCATCTACGACCAAGTGGAAGACGAGATCGCTTTCGGATTGGAGCGCTCCGGGCTCAATCGAGTAGAGATGCAATCCAGGGTGGATACAGCCTGTGAATTCCTGGGTATTGGTGAGCTGCAAACAAGGAAAATCGCAACCCTCTCCGGAGGCGAAAAACAGCGGGTAGCGATTGCCAGCGCCTTGGTGACCAACCTCGGTTGCTCATCCTGGATGAACCAACCTCTCAACTCGATCCACAGGGAGCGGACGACATCCTAAATTACATTCTCGATCTCCAATCCCGCCTGGATTTGACCATCCTCCTTTCCGAGCATCGGTTGGAAAGAGTTTTACCTTATATCGATCACATGATTTACCTGCCAGGCGATGGCACAACCCATGACGGTAAACCTCAGGATATCCTCCCACTGATGGACCTGGTTCCGCCAATCATCCAAATTGGGAAAACGCTGAAACTCTCCCCCCTGCCCGTTCGACCGGAAGATTTCCCTGATGTTTTGGTGGATGATGCCGTGGAACAACCCAAAACACCAAAACCAACGGGACCGCAACCGGCTTTACAGGTCACTGATCTCTCAGTCAGCATCAATAACCAGCAAATTCTGGATCAAGTCTCTCTCACCATCAACCGAGGTGAAATCTTGGTCATGATGGGGCCTAACGGTGCCGGCAAAACCACCCTGCTCAGGTCGGTGTTGGGCTTAGTGCCCTCACAGGGTAAAAGAGAGGTGATGGGACAAAATATTGAAAGTCAGTCCCTCAACAGTATCATTCGCCAGGTTGCCTATCTTCCCCAAACCCTAACGACCTGCTGTTCTCTGAGTCTGTTCTGGATGAGCTCAAAGTCACTCTCGCAAATCACGGCCTGGACATGTCCCAGGAGGAAATGCTGCAGCATCTCCAAGATTTAACCCTGGACCGCCTGGCAAACGCCTATCCTCGGGATCTCTCAGTTGGTGAAAGACAGCTGGTCGCCCTGGCCGCCATCACAATCTACAATCCACCCGTCATCCTGCTGGATGAGCCAACCCGCGGTCTGGATTACGGCAATAAACAGCGCCTGGTCCAGCTGCTCCAATCCTGGAAACACCAGAAAAAAGCCATCCTTGTGGTAACCCACGACGTGGAATTCGCTGCCCTCTTGGCGGACACTGTGATGGTTCTGAACAAGGGTCAAAACACCTATTTCGGCCCGCCGCAGCCCCTTTTATCCAAACCCACACTACCGCACGCAGACTGCGCAGCTCTTTTCTGAGATGGGATGGTATCGGTAAGCGATATACCCTATGGTCGCATCTCCATCCCTTAGATTCAAACGCCTGTGGTAAAATTGTCCCGGCTCAATAATTCAAAATAAAAAAATTAAAAGTTGATATTGTACAGAGAGGATAATTACATCCCTCACTATTTAGGTTACACAGCCGTATGTATAAATATAATACGGCGAAAATTTATTGGTTAAGAGGTTAAGTGAAGATATTAAGCATTTTCGTAAATCAACTGGGCAATTGACACTTGCTACCACATTTCAGTTATACGATTCGTCACTAGGAGAGAACTCGAATGTACGGTTACAGCGGCAAAATTCTGCACATCGACCTAAAAGAACGAACACATTGGGCCGAAGACAAACCAGAAGATTGGTACAAACTCTATATTGGCGGCGTCGCAATGGCAACACGACTTTGTTGGGAGAACATCGAAGTCGGCTGCGATGCCTATGATCCGGGAAATCCGGTTTGTTTTGCGAATGGCATATTCGCAGGCACCCCGGTACCGGTCGGTGGGAAGTATGGATTGGCTTCTAAATCCCCCCTGACAGGTTTCATCGGCGACAGTCTGTCCGGCTCCTGGCTGTGCATCGCCATGAAACGTGCTCAATGGGATGGCGTGGTCATCCACAATGCCAGCGATAAATGGGTCCACGTCTTCATTGATGATGATCGCGTGGAATTCCTGCCTGCGGATCACCTCCTCGGTTTGGGTACATATGAAACCGAAGAAGCTATCCGTGAGGATTCGGCGATGACCAGATTCGTTCTGCGACCATCGGCCCAGCCGGTGAGAACATGGTTCGCTTCGGGAATGTCACCAATGACGGACGCCAGGCAGGCCGCACAGGCCATGGCGCTGTCTGGGGCAGCAAGAAACTCAAGGCAGTTTCCTTCCGCGGTACCAATGGTGTCGCTGTTGCCGACCCGGAAACACTGCTCTCGATGTCTTTTGACATCACCGAATCGGCCCAGGGGAAAGATACGGAAAAATACCGCATTTACGGTACATCCACCAATATGCTCAACATGAACAAACTCGGTCTCCTGCCGACCCGCAACTATCAGGAAGGCGTTTTCGAGTTTGCTGAATTGGTCAGTGGTGAATACCTTGATGAGCACCACAAAGTCAAAGTCATCGCCTGCGCCCAATGCCCCATTGCCTGTGAACAGATGTCCATGGTCAAAACGGGTCCATTTCGCCGGCGCATGACGGGTATCGAATATGAATGCCTCCAGGCTGTCAGTTCCAACTGCGGCATCAACGATATGACCGCTGCCATCCGTTTGGTGGATGTCGCTGATCGCTCCGGCATGGATGCCATGTCCATGGGCGTTACGATTTCCTACACCATGGAATGCTATGAGCGTGGTGTTTTGAAGAAAGAAGATTTCATCTGTGAACGAGCGCCGGAAGGATTGGAACTCAACTTTGGTAACGGCGCAGCAGCCGTAACCCTGGCCCAGATGATCGAAAATCGCGAAGGCATCGGAGATATTCTGGCTGAAGGAACTAAACGTGCTGCCGAACACTTCGATAAAGAACGCAAGGCAGAGACCTATAAATGGGCAATGAACATCAAAGGGCTGGAATTACCCGGTTATGATGCTCGCGCCCTCAAGACATTCGCTGTCGGTCTCGCTGTTGGCACCCGGGGGGGCTGTCACAACCGTTCAGCCGCTTATGACCCCGATATCAAAGGGCAGACCAACCGCTTTACGGTCGATGAGACCCGCGGTGAAGTTGCCTCCCGCTCCGAAGAATACGCTGCGGTGTATGACACACTCCCGATGTGCAAGTTCATCCGCCGCTGCTTCACCGGCAAGGCGGATCGGGCTGGCGCATGGCCGGCGATTGCCAAGTTGATCAACGCCACCACAGGTTGGAGTTTTGACTATGATGACGTGGATCAGATCGGCGTTCGGGCACATACCATCAAGAAAGCCTTCAATATTCGTGAGGGTTGGAACGAAACGGATGACGACCTGCCCTATCGCTGGAAGCACGAACCTATGACCATCGGACCTTCCGCCGGTCATGTTGTGACGGATGAAGAGCTTGAGTATCTGAAGAAGATATATTACGAGGCCAAGGGCTGGACCCCTGAAGGAATGATCCCCAAGAAGGTTCTGATCGATCTTGGCATGGATGATATCGCTGAAGAAATTGGCGTCTAAGGAGAGAATAATAATGGTAGCATCCACATCGAAATTCAAATACATCGTTTGTGATCCTGAATTATGCATCGGCTGCCAGCTTTGTGAGTACATTTGCTCCTATACAAAGACTGGTGAGTTCAACTCCTATCGCAGCCGCATCCGCACCGTTCGGGTTGACGAAGTCCTAATCACGGCCGTCGCTTGCCGCACCTGTGAAAACGCACCATGCGTAATGGCCTGCACCCGTGACGCCCTGACCCAGGACCCTGAATCCGGCATCATCCGGATTGACCCGCAGAAATGCGATGGCTGTGCCTGGTGTATCGAGGCTTGTGATTTTGGGGCCATCTCCATCAATCATGAGACCAAACTTGCCGAATTCTGCAATCAATGTGAAGACATCGAAGGCGGCCCCCAGTGCGTCAAGATTTGCCCCAAGAATGCGCTGGAGTACACTACCCCTGATCAACGTGCTCAACGAACACGGCACAACCTGATCAAAGAGAGTCTCCACTTCCCATCCAAAGCCAAGGATCCTCGATGAGCGAAAAAACCAACGAAGCACCCAACGAAGAAGAACTCCGAATTGGGGTTTACGTCTGCCACTGCGGCAGCAATATCGCCGGTGTCATCCCGCCCAAAGAAGTGGTCGAATTCGCTGAAGGGCTGCCGGATGTCGTCCGGGCGACCGATACATTGTATGCCTGTGCTGATTCAGGCCAGCGGCTTATCAAAGAAGACATCAAGAAATACAACCTCAACCGGGTTGTGGTCTCAGCCTGTTCCGTTAGGATGCACGAGCCCACCTTCCGGGCTGCGGTTGCCGAAGCGGGATTGAACCCCTTCCTGATGGAAATGGCCAACATCCGAGAGCAATGCACCTGGGCTCACGGTCATGACCGCGAAGGCGCATTGGCCAAAGCCAAAGACCTGACAGCCTCAGCGGTTGCCAAAGTCCGCTTCCTGACCGAACTTGACATGATCAACGTCCCTGTGACCCAAAAAGCAATGGTCATCGGCGGCGGCGTGGCTGGCATCAGCGCCTCCCTGGACCTGGCGGAACAGGGCATTCAAACAATTCTCGTAGAAAAGGAACCGACAATCGGTGGGGTCATGGCCCAGCTCAACAAGACCTTCCCCACCATGGACTGTAGTATATGAATACTCGCACCTAAAATGGTTGACGCGGCGCGTCAGCCCCTAGTTGATGTGAGAGCCTTCACCGAAGTTGAAAAGGTTGAAGGATTTGTCGGAAATTTCAAAGTTACCCTTCGAGAAAAAGCCAAGTATGTCCGTGCGGACCGCTGTAATGGCTGTGGTGCCTGCACACTAGCTTGCCCTGTAGAAGTTCCTAACTATTTTGATATGAACCTGGCTCCCCGCAAGGCGGCCTATGTGCCGATGAGCCAGTCTGTCCCTTTAATCTACTCCATTGATATGGAGAACTGCATCCATTGTTACAAGTGCGTGGATGCCTGCGGCGCGTTGGAAGCGATTGACTTCAGCCAGGAAGACAAACTGGTTGAAGAAGATATCGGCGCCATCATCGTGGCAACGGGTTTCGGTCATTTCGATCCGAGTGTAATGGATGAATATGGCTATGCCCGCTATCCCAATGTCATCACCGCTATGGAGATGGAGCGGCTCAACAACTCTGCCGGCCCCACAGCTGGTGACCTGATCCGTCCCAGTGACCATAAGTCTCCCAAGACATTGGCCTTCATCAACTGTGTCGGTTCCCGTGATAAACGCTATAACTCCTCCTGCTCCAACTTCTGCTGTATGTATTCCATCAAGAATGCTGTACTGCTCAAGCAGATGCACCCGGAAGTGGATATTACTATTTATTACATCGATATCCGCACACCTTCCAAAGGCTATGAAGAATTCTATGATCGTGCCCGTGAAATGGGGATCCATTTCAGTCAGGGCCGGCCAAGCCTGATCACCGAAGACCCCGAAACCCATAACCTCATCGTTCATGCGGAAGATATGGGCTTAGGTTTGGTGACCGAAAAGAATACGATATGGTCATGCTGAACCAGGCTGCCATTCCTCAACCGGATCAGAACCACATGAGCTCAGTGTTGAACGTGGCCCAAAGCCCCGGCGGCTGGTTCATGGAATACCATCCCAAGCTGCGCCCAATGGACAGCCCCACCGATGGCATCTTCTTTGCCGGTGCCTGCCAGGGGCCAAAAGACATCCCCAGCAGCGTTGCCCAGGGTTCTGCAGCAGCAGCTCGTGCCAGCCGTATTCTCCATTCGGAAGAATGGGAGATCGAACCGACCGTTGCGGTCGTCTGGCCGGATCGCTGCTCAGCTGAAACCAAAGGCCGGGCTTGCGGTTTATGCGTCAAAGCCTGCCCCTATGGTGCTGTGAAGATCGAAGGCGATAAAGCGGCCGAGATCATCACCGCCAAATGTCACGGCTGTGGTGGCTGCGTAGCTGAATGTCCCGAGGACGCCATCACCCAGTTACACTATACGGATGCCCAAATCCTGGCGCAGATGCGAGCCCTCCTGGCTGACAAGCCGGAAGAGAAAATCCTCGCCTTCCGTTGTCACTGGTGCTCCTATGGTGGCGCGGACCTCGCCGGAACCAGTCACTTCGACTATACGGCGAATGAACGCGGTATGAAAGTCATGTGCTCCGCCCGGATGGATAGTGACTTTATCTACGAAGCATTCCGACTGGGTGCCGGTGGCGTGCTTTATTCCGGCTGCCATCCCCAGGACTGTCACTACATCACTGGTCAGATTGTCGGTGCCAAGCGTGCCTCCCGCCTCAAGAAGATGTTCGAGAGAATGGATATGACTGAAGGCCGCTTCCGAATCGAATGGATCAGTGCCGCTGAAGGTGATAAATACGCCCGTGTGCTGAACGAAATGCAGGATGTCCTCGATAACATCCCGACCGAAGAGCTTCACGAAGAGATCGAACGGCTCAAACCAGAAATGTCCAAACGCCTCAAGAAATTCCCCGGCGTTCCGGGCGTGGAAGAAGCCATGGTCTACTCCGATAAACTTGTCAAAGCCATCGCCAGCCAATTGGAGGCCAAATGAGCCATGACACCGGTGTCCAAACATTTGCCGACCAGGTGAAGGCCTTGCCGGGTGGAGAGTTCCTGGAACTCTGCTATTCCTGCGGGACCTGCGTGAGTAAATGCATGGTCCAACAAAAAGGCGAACCGGAATACAATCCCCGCCGTTTGCTGCGTCTGGCCATGATGGAAATGAAACAGGAAGCCTTTGATAACCCAACAACCTGGCTATGTTCGGCCTGCGACCTTTGCTATGCTGCCTGCCCCCAGGAGATCCACATTTCCGGCGTCATCACAGCGGTCAAGAAAATTGCTGTTGAAGAAGGCCGGGTTACACCCATCAAGACTGCCAAGGTTGACCAACAAACTTGTGTTGGCTGCGGGTTGTGCACCGAAGGCTGCCCCTACCAGGCGATTTCACTGGTCGAGAAGAAAGTTCCCTTCCGGGGTATGATCCGGGTCGCCGAAGTGGACCCGGGCCTTTGCATGGGCTGCGGTGTTTGTTCTGCGATTTGCCGCTCCACCTCCATCGGGGTTCCCGAACAAAACACCGACAAGGAAATCCTCGATGATCTGTGGAGCTGGATGCAGCGCCAGGAGGTGAGGAACTGATGGAAGCCAAACCCAAAATCGTATTGTTCCAATGCCAATGGTGCCTCTATTCCGAACCGGACCAGCAGTGGGTAGAAAATAATCTCCCTAGCTCCATGCACCTTGTCAAAGTGCCCTGCACCGGAAGGATCAACACCCTACATGTGCTGAATGCCATTCAGGGCGGTGCTGATGGCGTGATGATCAGCGGCTGTCTGCCGGAGAAATGCCATTTCAAAGAAGGTAATTTGAGCGCGATGCGCCAGCAGGATGAATTTGCTAATCTGCTGGATTACATTGGCTATGAAAAAGAACGTGTTCGCTTCGTCTGGCTCGACCTGCAGGACCTGGGTCGTATTCAAAAAGAACTGGCTGCCTTTGAGGCGGATATTGCCGAACTGGGCCCAACCCAGAACCTTGCCACCCGCACAACAGAAGCTTTCCGAGGTGAACATGCCTGAGATCAAAGATAAACTCACTTCAGAAATCAAGAGGCTGCTGGACGAGAACGTCGTTGATGTGGTGATCGGTTTCAAGAAAGAAGAATCCCCCCTGCGACCTCAACCGGCGTTCTTCCGAAAGGCGGATGAACTCGCAGATCTGGAATATAACGGTCTTTGCCAAAACAACCTCGCCAACTATCTGACCCGCTATCCCCATGACACCCGGATTGGGATTGTCGTCCGGGGCTGTGAAAACCGCTCCGTGAAACGCCCTGGTGGTTGAACACCAACACCCCAGGGAAAACCTCTTCCTGATCGGCGTGCCTTGCCAGGGGATCATTGACATCAAAAAGATCATCGCCGTATTTGGCGAAGAAATCTCGGATTTCAGCGAAGATGGCGAAAAGGTCACGGTAGTGGCCAAAGGTAAAACCCACACCTTCAAACGCGAGGACCTGCTGCACGACTCCTGTCTTCGCTGCGTCCATCCCAACCCCGTCAGCGCTGATGTGCTGATTGGTGAGCCCCTCCCCGAAGGTGATCCGGAGATCATCCGGAAGCCCATTGAGGAATTCGAAGCGCTGAGCAAGGAAGAACGGTACGCCTGGTTCAAGGAAGAATCGGAACGCTGTATCCGCTGTTATGCCTGCCGGGAAGCCTGCCCGATGTGTTACTGCACGGAATGCTTCGTGGATCATGCCACGCCGCGCTGGACCGAGAGTGACATCTCACCTGCCGGAACCCAGGCCTGGCACATCATCCGGGCTTTCCACCAGACCCGGTCGCTGCACTAGTTGCGGCGCTTGCGAACGGGCCTGCCCGATGGATATCAAGATGACCTATCTGACGGACAAATTGAATAAAGATGTCTATGACAACTACGAATTTGTCCCCGGTATGGATAGTGAAACCCAACCGCCTTTTGCTTCGTTCAACCTGGACGACAAGAAACGCTTTGTAGTTTGAGGGATGAACAAATGACATATATTCTGGATAAAAAGCAACTTGAAAAATCCTGGAGCAGTGGTCTGCAGATTATGAAGTCTATGCCCTCAGAAGGCAAAACAATTTTCGACTTTTCTGCCCTGGGTTCAAGCGACCTCACTTTGGATGAGCCGCACAACACCCGCTACCCACCCAAGTCCCTCTTTCTTCCACAAACCGAAGTCATGCTTCGGTACAATGGCCGGCTGAACCGGTTGGAAGATGTCGAACTTGAGATCAAACCTCGGATACTCTTCGGTATTCGCCCGTGTGATGCCTCAGCGGCAGCACTCTTGGATACTGTTTCTCAACGGAAGAAAATAACGACCCCTATTGGAGCAATCGGCGTAAGGAAACCTTGCTGATCGGATTGGGCTGTGATCAACCGCCCCAAACCTGCTTCTGCACGACGGTTGGCGGCGGTCCCTTCAACACCAAGGGCCTGGATGCTTGATGACGGAGATGGAAAACGCCTATTTCGTGGAGGTGTTTTCTGATGAGGCCGAAAAGCTCTTCGCTGACCTGCCAAAAGCCTCGAAAGAACAGCAAAACAGATCAAAGCAGTCCAGGATGGCGCAGCGGCCAAGATGGCACCAGCGTTGAGACCGATGGGCTCAAAGAGAAGCTGGATGCAAACTTCGACAGTGATTTCTGGGCTGAGATCTCCGAATCCTGCCTGGGCTGCGGGGTTTGCACCTTCCTTTGTCCCACCTGTTTCTGCTTTGACATTGTTGACGAGGTTCAGCGTAGTGAACGGGTTCGCAACTGGGATACCTGCATGTTCAGGATCTATTCGCTGGAAGCCTCGGGGCATAACCCCCGTCCTTCCCGCAAGGAACGCACTCGCCAACGCCTGAGCCACAAATACAGCTACTGGCTGGATCATGTCGGAGAAATCGGTTGTACGGGTTGTGGACGCTGTGTGCGATACTGCCCCGTTGGCCTAGATATCCGTGCAATGCTGCGGGCTGCGAACGCCCTGGAAATGGAGCCGGCAAATGCCTGAACACCACCATCATCACGATAATCCCTATGATCCGATCCCGATGCATATCCTGCGGGCCTATTACGAATCCACGGACCGCTCACTCAAGACCTTTGAACTGAGTTTCGATAAGCAAGAGGATTGTGAAGCCTTCTTCAAGGCCTACAATCCGGCCAATTCTGCCAGCTTCCATCTTCGGCAAAGGCGAAGCACCCTTTGGGATTGCCTCTGCTGCCTGGGAAGGCGAATTTGTCCGCTTCACCGTTCAAAAGGTCGGCTCATTTACCGAATACATCCATACCCTCAAAGCCGGTGATGCAATTGGGATGCGTGGGCCGCTCGGAAATGGCTTCCCGTTGGAGGACTGGAAAGGCAAGAAACTGGTCATCATCGGCGGTGGCTGTGCTTTTTCCACCCTCTATGCCCTCACCAAACACGTTCAGCACCCCCAAAACCGTCCGGATTACGATCAACTGGTTGTGATCTATGGCGCCCGGTCCTCCGGCCTCTGCATGTATAAGCACGACATCCAAAGCTGGTATCAGAATGAGGATTTCGAGATCCACCAGGCCGTTGACGTCCCCGAAGAGGGCTGGCTTCACCATGTTGGCTACGTGCCAGATGTTGTCAAAGAGGTTGCCCCTCACCGGTTAACGCTGTTGCGATTGTCTGCGGGCCGCCCATTATGACCAAGTACACCCTGCCTGTCCTCGTGGAGCTGGGTTTCGCCCCCGAAACGATCTTCACCTCGCTGGAAAAGCGGATGAAATGCGGGATCGGTAAATGTGGACGCTGCAATATCGGCTCAAAATATATCTGCAAGGATGGCCCTGTATTCAGCCTGGCTGAATTGCATGAGCTTCCTGACGATATCTAATTGGAGAGATTATGAGTCATCGCGGAAAAACGATTAAAACACGAACAGAAAACCAAATGACGCTGGAACGCCCCATGATCACCAGGCACTATCTGATGACCTGGGATCTGGACCGGTGCGTTGGATGCCAAATGGGGCCAACAGTCTGCCCCAAAGATGCCCTTACCCACCTTGATGGCGAAATTGTGGACGGTCGGATGGTGACCAAGCCCTCTGTGGATGTGGACCCTGCAGCCTGCGTGATGTGCGGGATGTGTGTGGAAATTTGCCCCGTGCATGCCATCACCATGACCATCAACGGCGAACCGGAAAACCCTGTGTTGGAATACGGCGCTTTTCCTGAGGTTCGCGGCCACACCTCTTTCAATAAAGATGCCTTTGATTTCACACTCAAAGATTTTGTCATTGATAACTGCCCCACCAACATCATCAGCTATGATGCCGAGAATGACACCATGGCCATCCGATATGAGGATTGCATCCGCTGCCGCCAATGCGAAGTTGCCAGCGACGGCGCTTTCCATGTTCAACAAGCCTGGCAAGGTAAGGTGGAACTTCATCGGGACCGCTGCGTGGAAGGCTGCGTGGCCTGTGCAGATGTCTGCCCCACCCGGGCCCTACACCTCAATGATGAGGGCGAGCTGGTCCTGGCCGATTATTACTGCATCAAGTGCGGTTCCTGTATGCACGCCTGCCCCATCCAACCTGAATTTGAGGAAGAAGAATTCACCTTTGAATCCCAGGGACTCACGCTGACTCGTTCTCACAAGAAGTTGGTCAACGAAGATCAACTAGCGATCAAAGTGGAACGCTGGCGGGTCAATCACACCCCCGTTCAGAGCGCTGCCTGGATCGAAGCCCTGCGGAAATTGGCGGATGATAAAGCCAGTGCCGTTGAAATTGACCGTAAACGTGCCCTCAAACGCCGCGACCTGATCGTGGCATTACGTGGACATATCCTCCCTGAACACACAAGGGACATGGATTAACATCCCCAAATAAAATGACCGATCGTTTTCAACATGAAGCGACCGGTTTTTGATTTATAAGAGTAAAATTCAAGTGGAGGTGCTGCCAATGATCCAATTGAATAACCCCCTCGCAGAAATCTATTTCCCCTCTGGTGAGAAATGTGAAACCGATTTAAGCCAAACAACCCAACCTTGGAATTGGAGCACACCAGGATGACCTGGAGATGCTTGCCATCCCAGGTATTCTGGCGGGGTACGAGTATTCGGATCAGGCCTTCACCGGGGTCACAGTGACGGATGGCCGCGGGGCACCCCGCTCCGGCGATTATGCCGATCTCTCCGATGAGGAATTGTGGCATGTGCGGCTGGAAGAACAGCGTCATGCAGCGGTTATCGGTCATTACCATGCTCAGTTCCAGTTGAATTACAGCAGCGCGCAAGTTAAATCACCCCAGCGGGAAGCAGTCATCGCAGACCTGATGATCATCATACAGGCCTGTCAGCCCCAGATCATCTACACCCACAACCTGGCGGATAAACACGACACCCACGTTGCTGTGGGTCTCAGCGTGATTGAAGCCTTGACGCCGGATGGGAGAAGGTGCTCGGGGGATCACACTGTATGGCAGCGAACTCTGGCGCGGCCTAGATTGGCTGCCGGATGCTCAGAAAGTCGCCCTGGACGTCTCCAGCCACCCCAAATTGCAATCAGTCTTACTTCAGGCTTTCACCTCCCAAATCGCAGGCGGCAAACGCTATGACCTGGCCGCGATGGGACGCAAACGCGCCAATGCAACTTATTATCAATCCCATCACACCGACCAGGCGGAATTAATGGTCTACGCAATGGACCTGACGCCCTTGATTAAGGAACCCAAACTCTCCATTGAAGGTTTTGTGGATAAGGCCATCCAAAACCTGGCAAAAGACGTACGCGATCGTCTGCAGCGCTTGGCAGTTAGTTCCCCCATCAATTATTCTTCAGTCTTTATGAATTTTCGACAACCATCCTAATGATGTTGGCTGTCATAATTGCCCCAATCATGCGAAAGATCAATCCATTTTCATCAACTCAGCCAGTTCGCTCATCAGCGTCTCAGCATCTACCGGACCGATATGGATATGAGCCACATACCCATCAGGATCAATGACGAAAAGTCTCCGGCACACCTGTAATCCCATAGGCGGAAGAAATCCTGCTCTCATCTTCGACAATCAACGGGAAGGTCACGTCCTGAGTTTCTGCCACAGTAGAAACAGCAGCAAGGGTGTCATCCATCGCCACCCCAACAAACTGAACGCCCTCGCTTCCCAACTCCCGCCAGATCGCTTCAAATTCAGGAATCTCATCTTCACATTGTTCACACCAGGTCGCCCAGAAATTGACCACCACTATTTCGCCGCGATAATCCCACAAACGAAATTCGTCTCCAAGGATATCCGTCGCAATGAAACTCGGTGCCTGCTGTCCAGGCAGCGGGCGGCCCGTACTCTTTGTGCGATTGATCGAGTTGCCCCACAAAGCAACCACTACCGCCCCAACGACGATCAATCCCAGGATCACCCCAATTTGAACGCCAAAACCATGCCGTTTTCCGGCTTGTCGGTCGCTCTCATTCAGCCGTGGCCACCAGGCCAACACCCCGCCCAACAGAACCACCATGCCGCCAATCCATAGGTAGGCGCTAAGGGGATTGATCATAACACTCAGGCTGACCTGTCCAGCCGCACCCACACTAAACATAACCAAATAAAGGTCCTCTCGCCAGGAAGAATGATCGCGGGTGCGGTCATGGTCTGGTTATAAAAGGGGAAATAATTAATCTGGGGCTTTAAGGTGGTCAAATACTCCGAGCTTCATATGTTGAAATAACAGCCCAAATATCCAGGTGATCATCGGCTATTTCTTCAGCCAGGTTTTCATAAAGCAGTGTATAGCCGCCGACATTAACCGACTCACCAGGGATCATCGTTACTTGATTTTCAGTTTCATACAGCTGTGTCCCAATAACACCCACCGCCATCAAAACCACGCCCAGGTGGATTAAGTGTGCACCATAACCATGTCTGCCGAGGAATGGCAGATGCTGGAGTCCAGCTTTCCAACCGGATTGCTTGATGCGCTTGCCAATATTAAAGCCAATTTCACCTAAGGCTGTGCCGCCGGAGAAACCAGCAATCGTAAGGCCAATCAATGAGCCGGTAAGCCTAAAGCCGCCCCACCAGGCAATCGCAAAACCAGCCAGTGCGCCAATAACTGGGGGTAATAACCGCCAGAGCGTGTCCTTAGCCCCTCGGGCAAGTTTCCCTATCAGTGGGCCCACGCCCATTAATAATACTAAGACACCCATTTGAGGGCCCACAACCCGATTGAACCAAGCCGCTGGTGCGGTAAAAGGTCCCACCTGTGAGAGTCGGCAGCAGCGTGCCAACCATGATAGACATCGTGATGAGCATCAGGGAAAGCAAGGCAAAGAAAAATGCACCTTCGTGGAGAAGATCTTCTCAGGGTAAATCAACTGACCAAAGGCTTTGTGCTTCACAACCATCAGAACAATTGATCCCAACAGCACGATCAGCAAAGCTGCCAGGAAATAGGGCCCAACCACGGATTCACTGAAAGCGTGCACCGATTGGATCAAGCCACTGCGGGTCGTAAAAGTCCCGAAAACGACCAACGTAAAAGAGAGCACCGCTGAAACGACATTCCAAACCTTGAAACCCTTGCCGCGGGACTGCATATCCAGTCCATGCAGCAAAGCCGTTGCGGTTAACCAGGGCATCAACCCCGCGTTCTCAACCGGGTCCCAGCCCCAATAGCCGCCCCAACCCAGGACATCGTAGGCCCAGCGCATTC
>LQAI01000089.1_pt1 | contig 32641 bp, 42 predicted proteins | sample 1535821 | NCBI WGS metagenome assembly LQAI01 (sample SAMN04331586, study PRJNA305678) | bioreactor metagenome | isolation source: bioreactor_5 inoculated with Wadden Sea sediment 1st replicate of a... | place: Germany:Bremen | reverse complement strand
GGAGGCGAAAATCCTTCGTGGAGCCGGCCGCCCCCCGAGTCGAACAGCCCCACCACCGGGACCTTGACCTTGAGGCTTCATCCAGGATCCGGCAGATTTTCTGTCCGTGGATGGTGCCCACAGACCCCCCAGGACCGTGACATCCTGGGCATAGGCAAACACCCGACGTCCGTCAATCAGGCCGTGCCCTACCACCACGCCGTCACCGGGCACTTTTCGTCGATCCATGCCGAAATCGGTGCACTGGCTTTCAGCCAAATCATTGAGCTCGATAAAGGTGTTCCTGTCAAACAGCCGGTCCAGCCGTTCCCTGGCAGTTAGTTTGCCAGCCTCATGATGACGGGCCACCGCTTTGTCGCCGCCGCCTGCGGCTGCATGGTGCTGAAGTCCCCGAAGCCTTTCCAGCTGCTGTTCATGTGAATTTACAGTCATGTTAAATCCTTCGAAACTATGATACGTGAGACGTGCTGTCATGACCCGGATTTCCCGTATTTTTCCGGACCATTATTTTTTTGTTTTTCTTTGCTGTGCTTCATTGTGTACTGTATACAATCTTTTCCTGTCAACAAAAATTTTCAATTTTTTCAAATAATACCCTGTCTCAACTCCATCCCTTCTTTTGTTCTAAAAATATCCGGAATTAAAACGTCCCTGCAAAAACAGTTCTCCGTATCCAACCGGACAGGAACTGCGGGAAGAAACCAGGTAAATACCTCCGGCCCGGGATAAAGGAAAATCCGACACAGACAGCCGGATTTCTCAGCTTGACAAAAATGTGGCGCAATTTGACGGCAAACGGCCCTTTCTTACCCGGAGCCTGGGGCCGGCCCAAGGGGTGCAGTCCTGTCCCACCGGAAAACTTTTTTAACTGCCTGAACGCGAACACTCTCAAGACGAAAAAACGGGAACGTCGAAGGATTGAAGATCTAAATACCTGAAAATCAGATATCCGGGCCGGTTATTCCTGTTCTATATCCTGGAAAAACAGCCATTTGCAGAACAGGTCATCGGGATGGGGATCGGGCGGTGCGAAGTTGCACCGGACCCGGGTCCGGTCATCAATCACCCGGTAGTTCCACAAAAGAAACCGGATGTAGGCCATAAATTGATCCCTGTCCATGTGCTTGAATACAGTCAGATCCATTTTTCTTCCTGAAGGCGAAACAGGTTTCATTTTACCCAGCGGTTTTTTTCCATAGCACACGCCGTTGAAATATGCTATGGCTGATTTTGAAAGGAGATCAGATATGCCGCTGTCGTTTGAGTCCCGGTCCCACGGCCCGGTGGCGTTCGGTTTTTTCAACATCGAATCGGACATGCTGCTGCTGGAACGAACTTTTTTTTCTGTGATGACTTCTGCACCTGGATCGCAACACTTTCGGAACAGGCATCCCCGGCCGCACTGGACTGTGAGGTGTCGGTCATCCGGAATCCCCGGGACATCGGGGACCTGATGGACGCCATCCACGGCATCCGGTTCACCGGTTTCATCGGCCGGGTGTACCAACAGTTCCCTTTTCCAGCCGATCCTTCCGGATTCAGGCAAAACCCCGAAGGAAACCGGACCCGACAGAAAATGCAGGCGCTCATCGCCCCGTTTTCAGTCCTTCAGACCGTTCAGATGACCGTGAATTCCCCTGATTCTTTCCGGTTCGGGGCGTATGAGTTCACTCAGAATGCTTGCCACAGACTGATCCGGTACGTGTGGCAGGGCGGCTATCCCCGGTGGAAACAGGATATCCGGCCGGCCTGCGTCACTGCCATGGCTGAAAAAATCAACCAGAGTACCCACCCGTTTTTTGCCGGGGTGTTTGCATAACCGAAATTTTCATGTATGCTGTTCCCACCCTTGTAACTGCAAAAAGAACACAACTTTTTGAAAGGACAATACCATGCCGATTGCAGACAAAATGGTCAAAATGGTGGAATCCGCTTCCTTTATCCGGAAAATGTTTGAAGAAGGTATAAGGTTGCGGGAAAAATTCGGGGCTGAGAATGTATTTGATTTTTCTTTGGGCAACCCGGATGTGTCTCCGCCCCCAGCCGTGAAAGAGACCCTGCTGGAGCTGATCGACGATACAAACGTCACCCACGGGTACATGCCCAACCCGGGATATCCTCAGGTCCGGCAGGCGGTGGCGGATTATCTGAATCAGGAATTCGGAACCCAACTGACACCGGAGCTGATCGTTATGACGGTGGGTGCGGCAGGTGCATTAAACGACTGTCTCAAGGCTTTGATCAACCCGGGAGAAGAAATTCTTACGCCGGCTCCCTATTTTGTGGGGTACAACCAGTACGCGTTCGTGGCCGGGGCCGCCCTGGTTACCGCCCCAACCCGGCCGGATTTCCATCTGGACCTGGAAGCCATCCAGACCGCCATCACGGAAAAGACCCGGGTCGTTTTGATCAATTCCCCCAACAACCCCACCGGCGCGGTTTACTCAGCCGAAGAGCTGGACGGCCTGGGCCGGGTCCTGGAAGCCGCCAGCAAAAAATTCGACAAACGCATCTATCTGATATCGGACGAGCCCTACCGGAAAATCGCCTATGATGTGGAGGTGCCTTCGGTCTTTGACGCGTATGACCACACCATTGTACTGACCTCCTACTCCAAGGAGCTGTCTTTAGCCGGGGAACGCATCGGTTATCTGGCCGTGCACCCGAAAGCGGAGGATGCAAGGCTGGTGGCGGCTGCGGCCGGCGTGGCCAACACCATGATGTACGTCAACGCCCCTGCCCTGTTCCAGCAGGTGGTGGGCCGGCTCCAGGGGTCGCCGTGGACATAAATATTTACCGGCGCCGCCGGGATCTGTTCTGCCAGGGTCTGAAAAAGGCGGGATATGAGTTTGATGTGCCCAACGGCGCGTTTTATCTGTTTCCCAAAAGCCCCATCGAAAACGACGTGGAATTCGTCAACCTGCTCAAGGAACAGAACATCCTGGCCGTGCCGGGAACAGGATTCGGCGGTCCCGGTCATTTCAGGCTGTCCTATGCCGTGCCCGACGATGTCATCGCCCGGTCTCTGCCCGGATTCAAAAAAACCATGGACAACGTCAGGTAACGACGTATCTCTTTCCATAAAATGTCAGGGGGCCGGTTCTGTCACCAGCCCCCTGACGTGTTCAATGATGTGTCAATCGATTCTATTTACCCTGCCTGGGCTTGGGAAGGGTTTCCAGATCTTTGAGGGCCGCATCGATCTGTTCCTGGGGAAGATCATGATCCGCCAGGTTTCCTCTGAAATAGGATTCATAGGAAGCCATGTCCACCAGTCCGTGGCCGGACCAGTTGAACAAAATCACTTTTTCCTTGCCTTCTTCCTTGGCTTTCAACGCCTCCCGAATGGTCATGGCCACGGCATGGTTGCATTCCGGGGCCGAGATATACCCTTCGGACCGGGCAAAGGTGATGCCGGCCTTGAAGGTTTCCAGCTGGTGAATGGCTTCGGGCCGGATGATGCCATCCAGGATGAGCTGGCTCACCAGCGGGGCCATGCCGTGGTACCGCAGTCCGCCGGCATGGATGGGGGCGGGCACGAAATTGTGGCCCAGGGTATGCATAGGCAGCAGCGGGGTCATCTGGACCGTGTCCCCGAAATCATAGGCAAAGGGTCCCCGGGTCATGGTGGGGCAGGAGGTGGGTTCCACGGCAATGATATCGATCTGCTTGCCGTTGATCTTGTCTCTGGCAAAGGGGAATGCCAGGCCGGCGAAATTACTGCCCCCGCCCGCGCTGCCGATGATCACGTCCGGATAATCCCCGGCCATTTCCATCTGTTTCAAGGCCTCCAACCCGATGATGCTTTGATGGATCATCACATGATTGAGCACGGATCCCAAGGCATATTTTGTATTTTCGTCAGCCACCGCTTCCTCCACGGCTTCAGAGATGGCCATGCCTAAAGAGCCCGGCGAATCCGGGTCTTTTTCCAGAATGGAACGGCCGGCTTTGGTTTCCGTGGAAGGGCTGGCCGTGCAGTTGGCGCCCCAGGTTTCCATCATCAGCCGGCGGTAGGGTTTCTGGTTGTAGGAGATTTTCACCATGAACACCTTGCACTCGATGCCGAAAAACGAACAGCACATGGCCAGGCTGCTGCCCCACTGCCCGGCCCCGGTCTCCGTGGTGATTTTCTTGGTACCGGCCACCTTGTTGTAATAGGCCTGGGCCAGGGCCGTATTGGGCTTGTGGGAACCGGCCGGGCTCACGCCTTCATTCTTGAAATAGATCCGGGCCGGCGTATCCAGGGCCTTTTCCAGGTTTCTGGCCCGGAACAAAGGAGACGGCCGCCAGATGGCATACTTGTCCAGAATCTCTTCGGGAATGTCGATCCACTGCTGGGTGCTCATTTCCTGTTCGATGAGATTCATGGGAAAAATGGGTGCCAGATCCTCGGGTCCACAGGGCTGACCCGTGCCCGGATGCAGGGGCGGTTCCATGGGCGTGGGCATGTCTGCCATGATGTTGTACACTTCCGGGCATTTCCTGTTCAGTCAGCAAAAATTTCTGCATCTTCATGGAGATCTCCTTTTTGATGGGTTGTATGTTGGAACGGTCATCAACTTCAGGCCCTGATAAATGGGTGAGGATCGGCCATAAACGCTTTATACAGACGGTAATAATCCGTGTCTTCATACCGGACCGGCACGATTTCCGACCCGTCAAAGTTGTAGATCACTGCATCCGGGCAGGCCATCAGAATCGGCGAATGAGTCGCAATGACAAACTGAGCATGCCCTTTACCGCTCTCACGAATAATCAGGTTAAGTAACGCCACCTGAGATCTGGGTGACAGCGCCGTCTCAGGTTCATCCAGAAAATACAGGCCTTTGCGCTGATACCGGCTGGAAAATAAGACATCAGCGACTGGCCGTGGGACTGGGTGATCAACGATTTCCCCCCGAAATACTCCAGCATGGGCCGGTCATTGAGGCCCATTCCTCCAGTTTTCTGGCAAAATAAGAAAAATTCTGGGATCCGAAATAAGATCCGGGTACCGGCCCCTGATTCCAGGTCACGGATAGATGACGGTACAACAGATTTTCATAGTGGTTGGTCTCGCACCGGAGCTGGAATTCCGGCTCCCAGATATGAATCCCGCAGCGGATGGCCAGGGCCTTGAGCACGGTGGATTTCCCCGTGCCGTTCTCTCCGCAGAACAGCGTAATCCCCTGGTCAAACCCCAGTGTTTCCGTGCGGTTTAAAATCTCCAGACAAACGGATACGCGTCCGTGTCCGGAAAGGTCTCACTATGAATAGCCATCTCTTTTAGGAACATCCGCCCTGCCCGTCTTCCGTTCCGGAAGTTTTTTTTGACACGTGGGCCTGGGCCTGCTGGATCAAATCCATCAATGTCTGTACCTTGGGCCGGCCCTGATTCATGAAAGTTTTGGCAAACGCCTCTTCAGACAGGGTCTGCCGGAAATGGGAGACCACGTCAAACTGATCATACCAGCAATCCAGCGTCTTAAAGCAGGGAGTGCCGGTATTCTCTATCCGGCAGTATTTGAAAGGCACCTGATGCCCCAGCCGGGGACACCGCACCACGGTATCATCCGGCGGCAGTGCTGAAGAAAAAGTGCTCATGCTTCCTCCTGTGTGTCATAAATGTACTGTTTATGAGAAACACGCACACAAGTCAAGCATTATCATCAGACGACCGGCTTCAGGCCGGCATGAGTTCACCCCGCGGGCGTTGTTTCACTGGGCCCGGCATTTTTTGCGGTGGTCCCTAAAATGCGGACAATGTGTTGACTCAAATTTCGGAATTCAATTGAACTGGCCCCCAAAAAACATAACTCATTGAAATTGTGACAAAAATATCTTGATAAACCCTGCTATTTGATATATGGCGAATTCACGAAAAACAAAATAAAATCAAATAATAAGGACTCAGTGACAGCCCTTATGACCGTTCCCGGTCCAAAGCGGTAGCGCTTTTGTCCAGGGTGTGGGATCATAGCAATGGTCGATATATCAAAGGGCTTCGGAGCCTCACGGTCTGCTGGTCTGACGGATACAGCTGCCTGCCATTGGATTTTTCGCTGCTTTCATCTTCGGCTACCAAGAACCGGCTTTGTGGCAATCGCAAATCAATGGACAAGAGATGTTGTGCATGGCAACAGTCCACATGAATAATGGCGGTGGTTCTGCCGACATTTTTGGGGGCGTACTGGGGCGGCGGATAGTCAATAAGACCTTTGCGATACAGGGTCAGCCGAAGTTCCCGGCAGGCCATGTCTTTAAGCCGGCCGCTGGGCTGAATCCAGTTCCAATGTTTGCACAGCTCTCTGGAAATATGGGTCCTGCCTCTGCTCCAGTGTTGAGTGGCCACTGCCTGGATGACGGGCAGGTCTTCGGCGGTAATTTTGCGGTTTCTGATGATCAAAAGTTCCATGAAAAAGCTTATAGCAAAAAGACGTCAGCAAAAAATGCACGAATTTGAAAAATATTTTAGCTGGCTTTGCCAAGGAGTGAAGGCAACTGAAGATAACAGCGATGGATAAAAAAAGGGTTGAAATGAAAAATTATGGGTTGAAACGGATTGATATTATGCGGCTCCGGCAGTATTGAACAGCCTCAGAGTTAATGTGTTGGCCCTAATAGTTGCCGGATTAATATTTTGATGGCTCACTAAGAGTGCTGGGTAGAGTTGAAGGGAACGTTTCCTTTTCATGCAATGCCAGATTATCTTCCAGACGTTCCAGAAGAGACTTCAGGCCTTTTCTGCCTACCATTTTTGGGCCACCTTTATGGTGAACCATTCCCTCTTTCGAAAAGTATCTTCCGGCCAACGGTCCGATAGCACTCCTTCTTCCAACATGAACACCGTAACGTTATATTTTTTCCGGCGCTTTTCATATACATATGACCCAATACTTTGCCGGATAATCTTACCCTGAATACCAGCTTCTTCCCAGGCTTCCTTTAATGCCGATTCAGACGCTGAAACACCCGTGGCAATATGTCCTTTGGGTATGGTCCAGGCTTTATTGCTTCTTGTTGTTACAATCAGTATTTCCAGTGCCCCATTTCTGAAACGGTATGGGATCGCACCGGATTGCTCAACTGTTAGCTTTGATTTCATTCTTGAACTCGCTCATCTCAGCTAATCTTTTGCCTGGCCGCTTGTGATTTTTTCCAACGTTCATGGAGAACTTTTATCATGCCATCGGCAAGACCGAACATGGGCACATGAATTTTTTTGCAACCCGACCATTTCATGGCCTGTAAATAAATATAAGATCCCGGTACAATAACATCCGCCCGGTCAGGTCGAAGGCCAAACGCTTCTATTCGTTCTTCAATAGTCGATTTTTTCAGCATAGTGTTTATTTGTAATATTTTTTTATAAGACAATGGAATATTTTTCTTTCCATTAGCCAGGCGAAAAAGTTTATTGATATTCCCTCCCGTACCGATCGCTTCAACAGACGGATACGGGGCGGTTTTTTCCTTTAGCCACTGGTGCATCGTTTCCCAAACGGAAATATTACCCATATTCTCAAGTAGGCGGATGGTGCCGATATTAAACGATCTGGATGCGATAACACGCCCTTGAAAGAAGAGGGTTATTTCTGTACTTCCACCTCCGACATCGATAAACAGTGATGCAATCTGTTCTGAAAGCATAATGGAATGCTTGTTTTTAAACAAAATACGAGCTTCCTGTTTTCCATCAATAATATCAATGCGAATCCCGGTTTTTCCTAAAATTCTTTCACAAATTTGACGGCCGTTTCTGGCCGTTCGCATGGCTGAAGTCGCGCACGCCATAAAGGATATGGGTTGAAAGGCATCAATCAGGTATTGAAACCCTGTGAAAGTTTTTTCAAGACGAATGATTTTTTCATCTGAAATCCGTCTATCGACAAAGGCATCCTCGCCTAACCGGATGGGCATTCTCATCCGGGACAATTTTTAGGCGGCATGTCTGAATCATCGTCCGGCAATCCTGCCAGCAGTAGCCGTACTGCATTGGAACCAACATCAATTGCCGCATATTTATTTATCTGATCCATAAATGGCCTATTTAACGATTTTATATTTACCCATTTTTGCATTGACACATCAAGATCCAGCTCCTCAACCTCAGTCGGATAGCAGAATCTAATGTGTCAAATTGTAATTGTCAATTTATTATCGTAGGCGTTGAATTCAATTTCAACCCACTCTTGACAAGCATCGCTTTCAAAAGAGGAACTTTTTTCAGGAAACGTTAGTTTTCCTCATCGGTACAGGAACCCATGGGGGAGGCTGCTTTGGTATGGTGATACTATCCGCAATCAGAGAGCACATGTTTTTCTCCTTCGGGAAGGTGGTGTATATATCTCTGAACACGCTGTCGTGTCCGTTTTCTGTCGATAGATCGCGGATGGGTTATAAAATCCCGAGCGCCTCTTGGATGAGGTTTGCTAAAATGTCGCTTTGTTAAGTATCAGGCGATAGTTCTGCCATATTTTTGGATCTGAGCTTCATTTCATTTAGCTCAATATCACCCGGAATTACTACATTTGGTGCAAGATTAAAATCAAGTTTTCTGTTTCTTTTTTTGTACCTAACGGTATTGAGAATCAATTTCATGGTCTCAAGCCTGGCAAGGTGCTTGTTGTCAGACCGAATCACATACCACGGGGATTTTTTGGTATGGGTTTTTTTCAGGAGCATGAATTTTTTCTCTGTGAATTTGTCCCAAAGATTCTGTGCCTGGAGGTCAACCTCAGAGAGTTTCCATTGCCTTAGCGGGTCATCTTTTCTACGCTCAAATCTTCTGGCTTGTTCTTTTTTGCTGACTGAAAAATAAAGCTTAAGTAAATAGTCTTCCCATCATCTTCAATGAAACTCTGTTCATAAGTATTGACCTTCTTTAAAAACGTTTGATACTGCTCCTCTGTACAGAATCCCATCACCGGCTCGACCAAAGCACGGTTGTACCAGCTCCTGTCGAAGAGAACGATTTCTCCTGCATGTGGAAAATGTTCAATATATCTCTTTATATGGAGTTCTGTCCTTTGTTCTTCGCTCGGCTTTCCGAGTGCAACAACTCGATATTTTTTTGTATTCATATATCGGGTTATCTTTCGAATGGTTCCTCCTTTTCCGGAGGCATCCCTACCGTCGAAAAGAATCACCATTTTTTTTTGGGTATCTTCCAGGTGGTGTTGCAACTTAATGAGTTCGGCCTGATAAGGTCTTAATTCTTCGGACTCATAGTATTTTTTGAAAACAACCTTAAAAAGCTCCTCATCTATGGCCATTCTCATATTTTTGGACGTCATGCCATTCCCCTCTTTTCAAAAATCATGCTATCAATTGAAGGCTTTTTTCACCAATCATAAAATAATTTAAAATATCTCAATTACGATAGAATATGATTAGAAAATTATTTGTATTCTGTTAAAAGCCATCCAATGTTCTTTATATCCGGATAGTTAAATACATGGAGGCCATTGCAAAAAACCTCAATCGTTTTGCAACAATGCGATTTTGATCAGTATGGTACGGATATGTTTTTGCATATAAAAAACCATTAAATTTATTAAAAATTTTTCATCCAAGATCAGGGGGACACAAATGTCGTGATCTGAAAGATGGTAGTGATCTCGAATGAGCCTGCACATTTTAAATAGTAATTGTTTTTGGAACCTGTATCACAGATCTATTTTTCTTTTTTTCAAGGAAAATATCAATGATTATTTGTAATTAATTAAACTCGAAATACCTGGCATTTCCGGCAGAATGAATGGTTTTCCCTGCACCTCTGAACGGGAACCGGATTCTCAAAGATTGCTGTCTGCGCTATTCAGGCGAAAGTGGTGCCCATAAATAGAATCCGCTCAGGCACGATGCGATGTTCGGGAGGAGGATCAAATTATCCGGAATCAGAAACAAGTCGGCCGGAACACAGGCATGGGGTTCAGCCGAACCGGTCAGATCCGGGCCAGGACCCTACCACCGGCCTGTTCATGGAGTTTATTTCTGCTTACGGCAAATTAAGAGGAATGTATCTTCTTCCAAAACCAGGTTCACCGCTGATAGGTGCGGGAACAGATACCAACAACTCTGCAGACCGGTTCTAAACGTGCTCCGGCCTCCTGGCGCCATTTATATAATGTGGCTTCGCTGATGCCTTCTTCTACGGCCAGCTGGCTGATGGGCCGTGCATGCGGGGGCATCATTTTTCTTAAAACCGCTTCCTTTCGTTCGGGTGTGTAGCGCATGACTCTCTTCCTACTGCGCCCCATAATAATGCTTTTCAGTTCATGTGACAACTATCCTGCCACAGGGGCCCCTATATCACTCGACCGGAATTTAGATCTCAGGTTTCTATTGACATATGGAATCAGCCTCTATAATTTAGAGAGAACGATCACTCTCTTTTTTGGATTAAAAATGGGAACGAACACTTTTTCAAAATTACCGGAAGACAGGCAAACCGAAATTTTAGATGCTGCTACACACGTGATTGCGCAAAAAGGTTTTTTTCAGGCAGGAATCAATGAAATCTGTCAGGCTGCCGGAATTTCAAACGGCGCTCTTTATAAATATTTTGGCAGCAAGAAAGGACTTTATATTACGGTTGCCCGCAGGACATTGGAACTGACTACGACCAAAGCGGATCAAATACTCTCGCTGGAAATGGATATATGGGAAAGATTAAGGCATTTATTGGAAGAAATTCTGACTTTTACAACCGAATTCCGTGACTATTTCATTATTTATATGGACCTGAGTTCACCGTCAATGGATCCATTGGCTGCTGAACTGACAAATGCATTCGAACAAATGTCATTTAAATTTTACCGTCAATTGATCCTTGGTGCGCGAGAAAAAAAGAAATTAGAAAGGAAGTGTCCACTGAAACCGCTGCATATCTGATTGATAATCATTTAATGCTGTTTGCGTTTTCATGTGTTTCCGAACATTACGACCGGCGCTTTAATCAATTCTTCAACAAAAAAACAGGCTGCTTGTCTTCCGAGGAAAAAATGGAAATTACGATGCTCTCTTTCAGGCAATTGTTATAAATAAATTTTTTTTTACCAGATAAAAGCGAGAACCTTCTCTCAAAATTCACTTTTTCCATCATTGGCATATTGCTTTAACAGGAGGATACCATGAATAAAATTGAAAAAATAGATGATTGCTTAAGTACGAGAAACGGCAATTTATTTATCGAGGAATGCAACACGGTGGATCTGGCAAAACAATTTGGCTCCCCCTGTTTATTATTTCTGAAAAACAACTCCGGCAGAATGTCAGAAAATTTAAAACTGCTTTTCAGGCACAATGGCCCGATGCTGAAGTAGACATACTGCCCGCTATAAAAGCCAACTGGGTTTTGGCGACCCGTAAGATTCTCAGCCAGGAAGGCGCCGGAGCAGACATATATTCCTTAGGAGAATTACAGGCAGCACTGGATACAGACGTGGACCCGGAAATCATTTCAGTAAACGGAGGCGGGAAGCACGAGGATATCATCGAAAAATCCATAAAAAACAACGTGCGGATAACTGTTGAAGATATTGATGAACCGGAATTAATTAACCGGGTGGCAGCCAAATTGGGACAAAAGGCAAAGATTCGGTTCCGGGTAAAACCTAATTTCCTGCATTACATAAACCGACTGATTTTGCACAGGAAATGATTTCCATTGATATTGGTATCCAGGTATACAAATCCGGTATTCCGGCCCAGTATCTGTCAGAATTGGGGAAAAGGGTCCTGCAAATGGAAAACTTAGAGCTTGTTGGTCTCCATTTTCACGGCGGCCGCCATGATGCCGGCCAGTGGTATTGGGAAGAGCTGATGAAAGAGTATGCCGCCCTGATCGCTGATTTGAAAAAGGCCTGGGACGGATGGCAACCGAAAGAGATCGATATTGGCGGTGGATTTGCCACACACAGAGACCCGCACAACAAACTCGGCCTTCGCCAGGATGTCATTAAAACCTGGCTTACATGGCCCTTGATGCAAGGCTTGAGACTTTTAAGACCCGGAGCCAGGTACTGGCTTATGGGTAAAATGCTGCCCATGTTCGGGAAATCTCCGAATCAGAAAATGGCTCCTACACTTGAGGAATATGCACAGGCAGCTGCCGGTACACTCCATCGTGAGTTGAACAGATTGGGGGTCGACACAAAAGGGGTAAGACTTCAGGTTGAACCGGGACGATGCCTTTATGGAAATACTGGAATTCATTTAACAAGAGTGAAAAAATTTAAACAACAAACCGATCCCATGCCCTGGAATTGGGTACTTACCGATACCACCTGTTTTTTTATGGCCACCAGTATTATTGAATACCAGCTTAGTCATTTTATTTTGCAAACCGTACAGACGACGAACCCAAATATGTTGCCGACATTGTCGGGCACAGTTGCGCCGGTGACCGCATCATCCCCATCGCAAAGGTTCCTGACGTAAAAGCCGGCGACCTTGTCGCTTTGTTGGATATGGGGGCTTATCAGGAAGTTTCTGCAAGTAATTTTAATGCGCTTCCCAGACCGGCAACCATCCTGGTAAACGGTAACACAGCTGAAATCATTCGCCGGGCAGAGACAGTTGAAGATGTTTCCGGAGGGATATTATTCCGGAAAGACTATAAGTGGTTTCACAACAATATGATAACGGAGACTGCCTGATTCAGACATATTGTTGAAATGACATCGAAAGGATCACTATGCTTGAATTTATAAACCCGAAATTCGTTGCCCTTGCCCAAATAATTATGGCCATAGGCTTTATTCGGTTCTGGTTTAAATGGTACCGCAAAAAGCAAAATGAACCATGGTTTCCTGCAGGATTCATTGAACATGAAAGAGCGTTTGTTTATCCGGATACAGTTTTGACTGTTCTTATGATTATTGCGGGATGTCTTATATTGCTGGATAACCCCCTTGGGCGATCGCTAACACTCATTTGCGGCGGCATGATGCTATTTCTTTCAATCATAGACCTTGCCTATCTCACCCAGAACAAATTACTTACAAAAAAATAGAAGGTAAAAAACTCTGGACCCTGATTATACCGATGATCATGATGAGTTTTTTGATGATTGCGCCATTTCTGTGAAACATTAGAGAACCACTTCACGTTTGAGGGCCCAATCCTTTAACACATTTCAACATGAAGAGAAACATGAGGACATTTTCACCTATAGATAACGATATTCATCTTTGATAATTCAAAATGATCCCCTTTCTGATTTTTGGACTGTTTTTATTCTATGTTATACCAGATCATTTTGTTTCATTCGATGTTGCCTCAACCCACCCCGCCTCAATCCAGCTTTATCACTTCCTGATGCCGGAAACACGACACCAGGTGATCGTTCACCATGCCCGTGGCCTGCATATGGGCATAGATGATGGTGGAGCCCACAAACTTGAACCCCCGCTGTTTCAGGTCTTTGGAAAACGCATCCGACTCTTTGGAGGTGGCCGGCACCTGGTCCGCTGAAGTATAGGTGTTGACCTTTGGCCGGCCGTTCACAAACTGCCAGGCATACTGGTCAAAAGACCCGAACTTGGTCTGGATGTCCAAAACACCCGGGCGTTGCTCACGGCGGATTCCACCTTGAGCTTGTTGCGAATGATGGCCTTGTTCCTGAGCAGTTCAGCGATCTGTTCCGGCGAGAACCGGGCCACCCGGGCCGGATCAAACCCGGCAAACGCCTGGCGGTATCCTTCCCTTCGCTTGAGAATGGTCAGCCATGACAGTCCGGCCTGGGCCCCTTCCAGAATCAGAAATTCAAAAATTTTGTTGTCATCATGCACGGGCACACCCCATTCCGTGTCATGGTATTCCATATATACAGGGTCTTTCAAACACCAGTCGCATCTGTGCATGGGTCGCTCCTTTTTTTTTCTGTTACGCCCGGGCCAGGACCAGAACAGCCACCTGTCCTGCCCCGGCTGCCACAAGGGTTTTGGCGGCTTCCCCACAGGTAGCGCCCGTGGTGAACACATCATCCACCAAAAGGACATTGGCCCCCTGAATCCGGGTCTTGTCCGTGACCTGAAACGCATTTTTCAAATTATTTTTCCGTGACCTGTTGTCTAGTCCGGTCTGGGAAGCCGTATGCCGGACCCGCCTCAACAGGGTGGTATTCACCTGCCATCCGGGGCGGGTCCCATATTTTTCAAAATACCGGTCACCCAGCCGCCGCACCAAAAGGGCCGACTGGTTGAATCCCCGTTGCCGCAGTTTTTTTAAGTGCAGGGGCACCGGCACAATCCAGTGGATATCCGAGGTGCTGAAATAGTGCTCAAAGGCATGGAACATCAACGCATCAGAATACCGTGTCAACGACAGCCTGGCGTGGTATTTGAGAAGGGCCAGAATGTCCGGCACCAGGCCCTGGTACACCAGGGCCGCCCGGACCAGGTGAATGGCTGAAGGATCGGTGAGGCAGGTTTCGCAGAGATGATTTTCTCCGGTGTCAAACCTTTGCCCACACCTGTCACAGAAAGGCGGTAAAAATTTGGAATGCCTTTGGCCCGGCAGGTGCCGCAGAAAAAACGGAGATCAGGCGGATCGGTTTCACCGGCACGGGGCAGCAGCGCCCGGCAGATGAGGCACTGGTCCGGAAACACCAGTGCCTCAATGATTTTTGCGGTGGTTTTCAGGCATTCACGAACAGGCTGTCTGCCACGATCTGTGAAAACTTGGAACATGATACCGCCTTTGCCCCCGGAATCTGACCGGCCAGATCCGGTGTGAGAAATTCTCCTGCCAGGGCCCGGCCCATGGCCCGACGTACGACGTCTCCGGCTTCCTTCCACCCGAAGTGGTCCAGCATCATGGCCCCGGACAGAATCAGGGAACAGGGATTGGCCATGTCTTTGCCGGCAATGTCCGGGGCCGTGCCGTGGGTGGCCTCGAACACGGCACAGGCATCCCCGATGTTGGCGCCGGGCGCCATGCCCAGCCCGCCGACCTGGGCGGCCAGGGCATCGGAAATATAATCCCCGTTCAAATTGGGACAGGCAATGATATCATACTGGTCCGGCTTGAGCAACACATCGGCAAACACCATGTCCGCGATCCGGTCCCGGATCACCACATGCCCGTCCGGCACCACCCCTTCGTATGTGGCATACAGGTCCTGCTCCGTGATCATCCGGTCACCGAAACACTCAAACGCAACCTCGTATCCCCATTTACGGAATCCCCCTTCCGTGAATTTCATAATATTGCCCTTGTGCATCAGGGTCACGCTTTTTCGGTGGTTTTCAATGGCGTATTCACACGCTTTTTTCACCAGACGACGGGTGTTTTCCGGGGACATGGGCTTAAGGCCCAAAGCGCTGGATTCCGGCAGGTCGCAGTTGAGATGGGTTTTGAGCATTCCCATCAGCTGCCGGCATTCCGGGGTCCGGCTGTCCCATTCCATGCCTGCATACACATCTTCCGTGTTTTCCCGGAACACCACCATGTCCACTTTTTCCGGGTGTTTCATAGGGCTGGGCACCGGGGGGTAATACCGGATGGGCCGGATACAGGCGAACAGATCCAGGTCTTTGCGCAGCCGCACGTTCAGGCTCCGGATCCCCCTTCCCACCGGCGTTGCCAAAGGACCTTTAATGGCGACTTTCAACGTCCGGATGGTTCCGAGAGTCTGGTCCGGGAGCCACTGCCCGGTCTGTTTGAAACTGGATTCCCCGGCCGGCACCGGGACCCAGTCAATTTTTTTGTCATCACCGAACACGGCGCTCACAGCCGCATCCAGCACGGCCCTGGCCCCCGGCCAGATATCTTCACCAATGCCGTCTCCCTGGATACACGCCACTGACGGATGATCCGGCACCTGCCATGTGCCGCAGGAAGTAATTGAAATCGATTCCTTCATATGATTACTTGGCTTTCCTTGGTTGGTTGCAATTGAGTGGTCTTAATTGATCATTTTCTGACGTAGTGCTTCATACATGGCCATGGCCCCGGCCACCGAGGCGTTCAGAGAGGTAACCGGGCTTTTGATGGGAATGGATACCACAAAATCGCACACCTTAAGGACGCCTGGGCGGATGCCTTTGTGTTCCCCGCCCACCACCAGGACCAGGTTGCCCGTAAGATCCGTCTGGTGCAAAAAGGTGTTGCCACCGGCATCCAGGCCCGCCACCCAGGCGCGACGGGTTTTCAGGGTCCGGATCGTAGCCGCGGTATTGGTGACCACGAAAATGTCGGCATGCTCCATGGCCCCGGCTGATGCCCTGGACACTCCCGGACCCGGCAGAGCGGACCGGTCTTTGGGGATCACGATAAAATCCATCCCGGTGCACACGGCCGTACGGATCAAAGCACCCAGGTTCTGGGGGTCTTCGATCTGGTCCAGCACCAGTGCCTGAAACGGAGTCTGCCTCTGTTCGATCCGTGAGATGAGGTCCGGTTCCCGATATGTCGGAAGCGGAGTGGCCAAAGCCGCAATCCCCTGGTGGACCCCGCCTTTGGCAAACTCGTCCAATTTCTGGTTCCCAGCGGCGGAAACCGGGATCTTCGCCTTGTCTGCCAGGGACACCAGGGTATCTTTACGGCGGCCGGACAGGCTCTTGGACAGGTACAGGGTCTTGAACCGGCGGCGGCCCGCTTTCAGGCTTCCGACACGCTGTGAAACCCGAACAGGATGTCCATGCCCGGCTCAGCCATTGTTGAAATCCGGCTCATTTGGGCCACCGGCCATCATCTCTTTTTCAAAAATGGCACACAATTGTTCGGCGGCCGTATCCAGGTCATCATTGACCACCACGTACTGATACAGGTGTTTCAATGCGATCTCTTTTTCGGCGTTTGCCAGGCGGAGTTCAATAGTGTCTGCACTGTCCGTGCCGCGGGATTTAAGTCTTTGCCGCAGCACGTCCAGGGACGGGGGCATGATGAACACCGTGACCGGGTCCAGGCCGGAGTCCATGATCTGCCTTGCGCCCTGGACATCGATATCCAGGAGCAGATTCTGGCCCGCTTTCAGCTGCTCTTTGACAAACACCCTTGAGGTGCCGTAAAAATGGATGTGCACCCTGGCCCATTCCAGCCAGGCATGTGCATCGATCATCTGTTTGAAGGTCTCTTCAGTCACAAAAAATAATCTTTGCCGTGAATCTCTTTGGGCCTGGGCGGGCGCGTGGTGTGGGACACGGAATAGGAGATCCCGGAAAACCGGGCCATGACCGGTTTGATCAGGGTGGTCTTTCCGGCCCCGGAAGGCGCGGAGATCACAAATAACCGGGCGTTTTGTTTCATATCACGTCTCCTGATCCTTTTCCCCGTCTTTGGTTGCCAGGGCCTCATACCGGGCTGACACGGTTTCCGCCTGGATGGCCGACAAAATCACGTGGTTGCTATTGGTGACAATGATGGCCCGGGTTTTTCTGCCGTGGGTTGCATCGATCAAACGGTTTTCATCCCTGGCCTCATCCTTGAGCCGCTTCATGGGGCTGGAGTTGGGGGTCAGGATCGCCACCACCCGGTCCGCAGGCACGGTGTTACCGAATCCGATGTTCAGCAGCAGCTGTTCCAGGCGCAGGCCGGTGCGGTCAATGGTATTGGTTTTTTTTTCCTGGTATCACTCAATGTTCTGAACCTGTTCCCGGATTTTTTCCAGTTGTGATTTCAAATCCACCACCCGGTGGGACAATGCGGCTTGGCCGGATTTGGATCCGATAGTGTTGAACTCCCGGTTGAACTCCTGGATCAGAAAATTCAGGGTCTGTCCCTGAGAGGGCTCCGCATTCATTGTTTTTCGAAACTGATCAATGTGACTGGCAATCCGTACGATCTCCTCGGACACGTCACTTTTGTCCGCCAGGATCGCCACTTCCTGAGTCAGACGTACCGGATCGATCTCTCCCTGGCCTGCAGTGAGCCGGGCCAGCCGCTCCTCCAGCCGTTTTTTGTACAGCACCGGAATGTCATGGGCCAGCTCCCGGACCTGATCCATCTGCACCTCCATAGCATCGATCCTGGCCATCAGATCCTGGTACAGATGGCTGCCTTCGGTTCTTCGCATCTGATCCAGGTCCTTGGCCGCCTGATCCACGGCTTCTGACACCACTGCCGCCATCAGGGGCTGATCCGGCTCGTTGACCGACGGCACGATCAGATTTTTGGCCGAAAGCACATCAGCCAGATCCGGTTCCCGGGAAAGCCCGAGATGGTCCGTGATCTGTTTCAACGCTTTGAAATAGGCCAGGGCTTTGACTTCATCCACTTCAAATCCGGTTTCCTGGATCCGGTCATCCTGGACCGTGATCCGGATTTCCATTCGCCCCCGGTGGTGATACCGGGTCACGATCCTCTTGATCTCCTCGTCCAGCCCCTGGCAGGCATCGGGCATGTACACGGCAAAATCCAGATGCCTGGAATTGTAGGACCGTATTACGGCCTCAGCCGTAACCATCTCCTTTGTATGGACCGCTTTGGCAAACGCGGTCATGCTTTTAATCATGGCTGGTTCCTTGTTTTCTGAGCTTTCTTGGCTTTCAAATCCAGCTGGTATTTGTCCCGGACCTGTTCGAGAAACCGGTGGATCTCCGGGGACTGGTAATCCGGATAGGTCCAGTCCAGGGGCACAAACTGTTTGTGAATATACATCAGGGTCAGGTCCGCGTACAGGTGATTGCCAATATAGATCCGGTGGGCGAAATCCTTGCCCGTAGCCAGGACAAACCGGGAGGGTACGAGATAACCGGGATCGATGTTGATCCGGCGCCGACCGTCCCGGACAAACCGCTGTTCCGCCTCATTGGTGGCCTGTTTGATGTCTGCCAGGTCCGATTGGTTCACCAGGGACTTGAACGCCAGGATCCGCCGGAACAGGGGATGCCCCATTTCTTTGTGATAATAGTCAGTGAAATCAAAATCCATCCACCGGGACACCAGGTCCACGGGCCCGCCGATGGTTTCCAGCAGCGGAAACGCCGTCTCAAACAGCGGTTTTTCCTTCATGAACACCGACATTACCAGTTTGGCCGGATCCGGGGGTTTGGGCACGCTCATGGGTTGATCGGCTTGGCCTCATCCACCAGCATGATGGGAATGTCATCTTTGATTTCATACAGCAGTTGGCAATGGTCGCAGATCAGCCCGTCTTCACGATCAGTGAGCCGGATATCCTTCTTGCATTTGGGGCATACCAGAATGTTCAGCAGTTCCTTGGAAATACCCATGTTTTTCACTCCTTATGTTTGACTGTTTTCCTGTCAGAATCATGGCCGGCACCGGTTTGGGCCGGTTCGTCTGACGGCACAATGCTGTTTTTGCTTCCCGAGGTCATCTGCAGGACCACCAGGCTGTGAAATTCCCCCTCACAGGCCATGAGCTGATCCCGGGTGCCCTGTTCCACAATAGTGCCGTTTTTTAGTAGCACGATCTTTGACGCATGGTCAATGGTGGACAGCCGGTGGGCAATAACAAAGGTGGTACGGCCCTTCATCAGGTTTTCCAGGGCTTTTTGTACCACCTGCTCCGCCTGGGAGTCCAGGGCGGAGGTGGCTTCGTCCAGAATCAGCACGGGCGCGTCCTTGATCAGGGCCCTGGCAATGCAGATGCGTTGTTTTTCTCCGCCGGACAGCCTTGACCCCAGTTCCCCGATCAAAGTGTCATAGCCTTTGGGGAACCCGATGATGAACTCATGGGCATAGGCCGCCTTTGCCGCGGCTTCGATCTCCCGGTCCGTGGCATCCATACGTCCGTACCGGATGTTGTCTTTCACGGTTTCATTGAACAGGATCGGTTCCTGGGTCACAATGGAGATATGGTCTCTTAAGGACTGAATGGACAGGTCCCGGACATCGATGCCGCCTACGGTCACCCTGCCCTCAGTCACATCATAAAGCCTTGGAATCAGGTTCACCAGGCTGGTTTTACCGCCCCCGCTCATTCCTACCAGGGCCACCACTTCGCCTGGCGCTGCCGTCAAGTCGATCTCTTTGAGGGCCGGGGTTTCATCCGGGCCGTAACTAAACCCCACTTTTTCAAACGCCACGGACAGTGCCCGGCCGAACAGCAGTTGGGGGTCTTTGGTTTCTTCAATGGCCTGGTCTTCTTCCAGCACATCAAAATCCGGGACGCGGCCGCCACCCCTTCCTGAATGGTGTTGTTGAGTTTGGATATTTTTTTCACCGGATCATACAGCATCATCACCGCAGTCAAAAAAAGAAAAAAATACCCCGGGCGTGGAAGTGCCATTGATGACCCGCAGCCCCCCGAACCAGATGATGAACGCGATCCCTAAGCCGCCCAGAAACTCCATGACCGGAGACGACAGGGCCTTGGCAATCACTTTTTTTCATTTCCAGGTCAAACAGGTGGCGGGTTTTTTCCTTGAACCGGTTTTTCTCGAAATCCTGGAGATTGAAAATCTTGATGATCTTGCTGCCGCTAAACGTCTCGTGCAAAAACGAATTCAATTCCGCCATGGTTTCCTGGGTCCCCGTGGAAAACCGCCGGACTCTTCTGCCGAAAATCAAAATCGGATAAAATGCCAGGGGCAGGACAATGAACGCCCCTAAGGCCAGCTGCCAGTCCCTGTAAAAGATGACAAACAAAAACGCGATCACCGAAAAAATCCCGGAAAATATTGACCACGGCTGTAGACACCATGCCCTTGACAATGTTGACATCATTGGTAATCCGGGACATCAGTGCCCCGGTTTTTTCCTTGTGAATAAAGGCCAGGGGCAGATCCGTGATCCGGTCGTACAACGCTTCCCTGAAATATCGGATAATTCGTTCGCCAATGAAGTTCATCAGGTATTCCGATCCGAACGTGCCCGCGCCCTTAAGCAGAAATACCAGCACGGCCAGGGCCGGAATCAGCATGAGCATATCCCGGTCCTTTGCCACAAAAATATCGTCGATCACCGGTTTGACCAGAAAGGCCATGGCCCCGTTGGCTGCCGCCACCAAGATCATGCACACCGATGCAATGATCAGCTGGAACCGGTACTGCAGTACCATGTCCACAATTTTTCTGCGGCGGAACCGGGGCAAGCCGACTAATTTCTTATCCATAAACCTGTTATCTTTGGTTGTCACCCTATTGTCAATCCGTTTAAAACATGAGACCATGCGTTCTCATGAAAAAGTCTGCCTTTATAACCAATTTCATGGGATTTTACAACCTGCTCTGGGCAGTGGTCCTCCCTTTTTTGCGGCACCACTCCCGGCTGGCGCATTCGTTTGATCAGCGCACGGATGCGGCGGCATATTTCTCACCGGCCGATCTCTGGATTCAGGCGGCGTCTGCCGGAGAAGCCCTTCTGGCGGTCCGGTTGATTCAAGGGCTTTCCCTCACCGGCCCGGTGCGGATTCTGGTCACCACCACCACGGACCAGGGCATGGGCATTCTCTGTGACGTCCTCAAAAAAACAGGTGTCTTCCCATATTTCTTTGTCTTTTGGCTGGTTTCCATTTGACTGCCCAAGCATGGCCGCCAAGGCGGTTAAACAGGTGAACCCAAAAGTGATGGTGCTGCTGGAAACCGAGCTGTGGCCGGCCATGCTGCATCATCTCCGGCAGCAACACACCCGGATACTGGTGGTAAACGGCCGGATGTCCGCCAAAAGCAGCCGCCACTACCGGTTGACCAGGCCGCTGTGGTCCCGGATCGCTCCCCATGAGGTCCTGGCGGTTTCCAAAGCAGATGCTGACCGGTTCCGCCGGGTGTTTGACCAGGCGAAGATTGCCGTGATGCCCAACATGAAATTTGAAACCCTGGAATCCCAGGCTTCTCAACCCGGGGAACCTGAAACCGGGTCGCCTCATTGGACGGAAATCTTTTCCGGTGACCGGCCCATTTCCGTGTTCGCCTCCATCCGGCACCGGGAAGAACGCCAGGTAGTAAAAATGATCCGCTCTCTTTTCGATCAATACCCGAAACAGGTAATCGCCCTGTTTCCCCGTCACATGCACCGGATCGACGTCTGGAAGCGCCGGCTGAAACAATCCGGTGTCCCTTTTTTTCTGCGCTCGACATTGTCCAGGCCACCTGCTGTGCCGGGCATCATTCTATGGGACCGCTTCGGTGAAATGCGGCAGGTGTTTGCCTACGCCCAAACGGTTTTCATGGGCGGCAGCCTCAAGCCCCTGGGGGGTCAAAACTTTCTGGAACCCCTGCTCCAGGGGGCCCCGGTGGTGACAGGGCCGTTCTGGGATGATTTCTTCTGGGTGGGACCCCGGGTCTTTGACACCGGACTGGCCGTCAGAAAGCCGGACTGGCGATCTGCGGCCCATACCATGATCATGTACCTGACAAAAAATGAAGACCGTGAAACGCGGCGACAAAACGCCCGTACCTATGTAGCGTCCCGGTCCGGCGGCACGGACACGGCCTGCCGGGCGATTCAGGCGGCATTATCCATGCACGGATAGCTCAAGCCAGGGTTGCACCATCGCTTGAATCCTTCCTGTCTGAGTGATCTCCAGAAACTGGTCCCCAGATATCGGCTCATGTCAGCGGTTTTTCCCAAGCCGCCACCCGTGTGTTATCCTTTCCCTCGAATCGGACAAAATCCTTTCTGTCCGGTATTCGGCCAAAGGGAGGCGTGACACAAAGGTTTGAGACGGGGCCACCAGAATGATCCGGTCCGTGACCGGCCCGGTCAGGCGGCGACCGGGGGTATTCTTGTCAAACCACCCCGGAATAATATAGGGATAAAAATGGGGGTACAGGATCAGCCCGTTCTCTTCTGAAGGCAGGGTTGCCACGGGATGATAATCCAGGATCCCGCCATCCCGGTACATGCCAACCGGTGCGCCGGCAATGTCCGGCACTCCTTCCATAAAATAGGGAATGGCACCGGATGCTGTCAGAGCGGGTCGAAAATTTTGGGCGTTCAAAGGCACCAACGGGTGGGAAACCCGGAGAAATCCACTGTATCCGGTTCAAATCCGGGATGATGAAACACGACCCGTTCCATCACCAGGCGCTGGAGATCCCTGGAAACCCGGTTCAACACCGCACCCGCCCCGATGCCCAGCACCTGAACCCCCCGGTGTCTGGATGCCAGCAAATGCCGGCACCGGACCGTTCCGATGGCAATTCTCAGAAACGGATGAGACAGCACCTCGCTCACCCGGGTCTGCTGAAGAAACCCTGCCATGATCCGGTTCGATTCTCTGCTGATCCGGACCGGTGTCACGCGCCCGGAATAATATTGATGGATGTACCCGTGTTTCAGGGCATCAAAGGCCCGGATCGAATCGGTCTGGGCCGCGGCTGCAAATTTCCAGGCCCCGATGGAGGTCCCCCACAAAGGCAGCGCTTCCCTGCGGTCCCGGAACCAGTCGGAAAAGATGGCTGTATCCAGCCCATACAGCACCAGCCATTTGGCCGCACCCGACGCTCCCAGTACCAGGCGGATATCCTCCTGAGACAGCCCGTTTTTCGGATATGGTCATACGCTTTTGCGCCGGCAGCGATCACGAGATCATCGGTCATATCAGCCTTCCTTGTTCAGTCTTTTCCCGGTAATGTTCATCCGAAACGGCTCATCAACGGCGGCCACTATACCACTGAGTGACCTCCGATTCAATGCCCGGCAGATTCAGGACCCGTTCAAAAACAGGTACAAGAAATTGCCTGGAAAAAAAGGATTTTGAAGGACGAAAATCCCCCTTACAGCTGATCTCGTATCCTCAGCAACTGGTGCCGGGGGAAGACTGCGGGTCGAATCCCAGGTCACGGTTCCGGATCTACTGGACTTTGGGCTGCAAACACAATATAATTCCAAAGATGCAATTGTGGGAAATCAGGGCACCATGCCCAAAAACAAGGCAGTCCATGACAGAACCGGCGGACAATGGCTCTATCATGAAACAGCAGCCCATCATTCTATTAAGCCATAACCTATTGATATAAAAGTGGTTAAGTGGTTATTGGCGACTGAGCACTTGCATGTTTTATTGTGCCTATCCGGGCATGGGTGTTAGTACAAAAGGGTTAAAACCCATTAAACGATTTAAGGAGAACGAATGAACGATCCAATACATACCGGCACCCAGGCCGTCTGGGGCGGAGAAGAAAAATCATGGATGCAGGGAGCCACCCAGGTGCCCGTGGTACACAGCGTGTCCTTCGGGTACCGGGATATGGATGAATGGCTCCAGGTGGCAAACGGGGAAAAACCCGGCCACATCTACGGCAGAAACACCAACCCCACGGTCCAGGCGTTCGAGGAAAAGTGCGGCTTCTGGAGGGGGCGGAAGCCGCTACCAGTGCGGCCACGGGCATGGGCATCATCAGCAGTACCCTGTTTGCGCTATTGAGCGCCGGAGACCGGGTGGTATCCATCAAGGATACCTATGGCGGAACCAGCAAGCTGTTTTTCGAATTCCTGCCGAAGTTCAACGTAAATGCCGTACTGTGCGACACATCCGACCATGCCGCCATTGAAGCGGAAATCGCCAAAGGCTGCAAACTGGTGTATCTGGAAACCCCCACCAACCCCACCATCAAGATCCTGGACCTGGAACGGCTCATTGCCGCAGCCCAAAAAGTCAATGCCATTGTGGTGGTGGACAACACCTTTGCCACGCCCATCAACCAAAATCCGCTGCAACTGGGTGCGGACCTGGTCCTTCACAGCGCTACCAAATTTTTAGGCGGCCATGCCGATGCCCTGGGCGGGGTTATCTGCGGCACCCGGGATCTGGTGAAAACGATCTACCATTCCGGGAAATCAACGGGGCCACCCTGCACCCCATGGCAGCGTATCTTCTGCTCAGGGGTATGAAAACCCTGCATTTGAGAGTGGCCCGGCAGAATGAGAACGCCATGGACATCGCCCGGTTTCTTTTTGAACATCCGGCCGTGGGCCGGGTCTATTATCCGGGCTGGAGACCCACGACAATTATGACATCGCATGCCGCCAGATGAGCGGCTTCGGGGGCATGCTCAGTTTTGAACTCAAAGAAAACAGCCTGGATGCCGCCAAACGGTTCCTGCCCCGGCTGAAATTCGCCCATGCCGCCGCCAACCTGGGCGCCGTGGAAACCATCGTGGGCATGCCGGCCACCACCAGCCATGTGGAATGCACGGCACAGGAGCGGGCTGCCATGGGAATTCCCGAAGGCCTGATAAGGTATTCAACCGGCATTGAGGATTCCCGGGACCTGATTGCGGACCTGAAACAGGCCCTGGCCCTGGAAGGGATCTAACGGATTTTTCCTTGTCATGACGGGTGTTCTTGACATAATGAAGTAGCTCATATTACAACATCGCCTTCCTTGAAAAAAGGCATACGAATTCCGGATCTGCTGGCTGCCCGTTTCTGAAGATCAGGTCATCGGGCTGGGGGAGCTGGTGTCCGGCCGTCATCCGGGCCGGAGGTCAGACGGTGAGATCACCGTGTGCGGCCTGTCCGGCAACGGGGGCCGGGACACCGTGATCGCCGACCTGGCCCTGAAACAGGCGGTCGGAAACACCCTGGGACTGACCGTGCCCTGGTCGCCTGGACCAGTACGGCCATCTGAATCAAAAAAGAGGTGGAAACCCGCCAGGCCCGTTTGTCACAACCGGACCCTGGCGATGTTTGATTGAATTAAAATCTTTTATGCAACTCAATTGAATTTCTTTTGGGGTTGGTGCCGGGCAATGCCCCGGCAGGTACGAGTTCTGATACCGTGGTTACCCCAGCGCCACCGCCTGCCGTTCCGCCGCAGACTGACGGGCTGCGCCTTTGCGTTTCTTCTGGGCTGCGACCCTTTCTGCCGGCACGAACTCCAGGGCGTGTACTTCACAGAACCGCACACACTGGGGATCTCCACCGCACAGATCACATTTGAACACCTGGTGTGTGGTGTCATTGTACCCCATGGCGCCAAAGGGGCAGATCCCCACACAGGACCGGCACCCGATGCATACCTCATGGTCCACTTTCACAAAACCGAAATCCGGGTCCCGGGAGATTGCTCTTACCGGGCAGACATTCACGCAGGGCGCATCTTCGCACTGTTTACAGATCACCGGAATATACACCCCTTCCTGTTCCCATTTCACGACCTGTATCCTGCTTTTGGCGGGATTGGAAACCCCTTCGTGCATCACCGAGCACACCTGCTCACACAGGCGGCACCCTGTGCATTTATCTGCATCCACTGTCAGAAATTTATCCATGATTTTCTCCTTGGTTATGATCTACAGCAACCGGGTGGGTTCGTTTTCCAGACCCAGCCGCTTCAAGGTTTCAGTCGTCGGTATCCCCTCCTTGTCCCATCCGTGGTGTTCGTAGACTCATCGATCATGACGTTGAACTTGTCTCTGTCGATTCGTTTTCCGATCACGTCCGGCGCGCCTCTGCGGCAGGGCTCGTCAAAGTACCTGTGGTTCAGGGTATCGCCTTTATTGGGATCATTGCGGGTCAAGCCTTCTCTCAGGTTGAACAGCCGTTCCAGGTTGTTGCACCGTTCCGCCGCATCCCAGATCTCTTTGGGCGTGAATTCAAGGCCTGTGTTGTAGTAAATCACCTCAGGCCAGTCCTCGAAATTGGGAAGCGTGGCCCCTAAAAACACAGTGTGGTATTTGCAGATGCCCAGACAGTCCACGGCCATGTACACGTTTTCCTGCCAGAACACCTGCCAGGGTTTGCCGATATATTCGGTGTGCTCGGAAGACAAAGGCCCGTCATAGGGAACCGGAGAACTGTAGATTTTTCTGAGAACGGGTTCCGGCAAATGATACAGGTCGATGGCCGGCCTGGACCGCAGATGGTCCGATCCCCGGGATGCGGTGGCGATATTCAACGCCAGGCCCGGTGTGGCCCGTTCATCCGAGTGGAGGTTGTTCATCCCCTTGACCTGAATCAGATAGTCAAAGGCATTTTTCCGATTTTTCAGCCGCTGGGATTCCGCCGTCGGCCAGGACATTGCCCAGCCATCCGGTGCGGGTGCAGATGTTGTGCACCATCTGAAGCAAGGCTTCATCATTGCCGAACCGCAGGTCAATGCCTTCTGTTTCCTTGCTGGTAAGAATCCCCAGTTCATACAGCTCCATGGCCCAGGCGATCATGCTGCCGATCTCCAGGTTGTCCACCCCGTACTGGTTCACGAGATGGTTACCCGTGAGCACGGTTTCAATGTTCTTGCAGTCCGGTTCCGCGCCAAACGCCCCTAAAGAGGTATATTCCGGACCTTCATCATATTTGCCCTTGTACAGTCCGGACTGGATCTTGTACTGGGCCCGGCAGTGGATCTGGCATCCGAAACACCCGGTCATGTGATGCGGTCCCATGGTTTCAGCGGCATAGTCATCAATGGCTTCGGGCTCGATCTCGTCGGCGTATTCCATCTGATTGTACTGAAAGTTTCTGGTGCGTACCCCGCCCCAGCAGTTAGTGGCCCCCCAGATAAACGGGGTTCCCAGGGTGCCCTGGGTCTTGTTCACCTTGGCACCCGTGATCTGATCGATAAATTTTTTATTGTGCTCCAGAGCATCCACAGGATGGGCAATCTTCACATCCATGGTGCCTCTGACCGCCACTGCCTTGAGGTTCTTGGCACCCATGACACAGCCCATGCCGGTACGGCCCCCGGCGTTTTTGATGCCGGTCATAACACAGGCAAAGGCCACCAGGTTTTCGCCGGCCTGGCCGATGACCATGCTTTTGACTTCCTCATCGTCCAGTTCGTCCCGGATGGCCCACTGGGTGTCGGTGCTGTTTTTCCCCCACAAATGGCCGGCATCCCGGATTTCGATCTCACCGTTGTGAATCCACAGATATACGGGTTTGTCCGCCTTTCCGGTGATGACCAGGTGATGGAACCCGGCCCAGGCCATTTCAGGCGCAAAAACCCGCCCATGTTGCACGATCCCAGCAGCCCGGTCAAAGGCGACTTGGCCATTACATGGGTCCGGGCCGTGGCAGACGCGCATGTGGCGGTGAGAAGCCCGCCGCTGACAATCAGTGGATTTTCGGGGCCGATGGGATCACATCCTTTAGGCGCATGATTATAGAGCAGATAGGCGTCCATTCCCCGGCCGCCGATAAATTTTTTTCTCATTTCCAGAGGGATAGGCTTGATCTCCACATCCCCTGTGGTCAGATTGATATAGGCGATTTTGCGGTCCAGTGCCATGTGTTGTTCCCTCCTTGATCTAGTTGGAATCGCTGTCAGACGTTCCCAGTTTTTTTGCCAGGGTTTCCTGGGCCAGTTTCCGGTTGACGTCCCAGACCGGACCCCGGATTCTGGGCAGTTCCGGTGTCACCCAGAACAGACGGTAGGTCATGCCGCAGGTAGGACAGGTGATCTGCTTGCTGCCCGGCGACGGGGTGAGCCGGCCCATGCAGCTGGGGTTGTGACACCTCACTTTACCAAATGTCCGGGTACTGCGAAGCGATTCAGACGAAGAGACCCTTTCTTTGTCAGCCATGTTACACTCCTTATGTTAATGCGGTTGGGGCTTTTTGTTCAGCCACCTGAACAACTTGTTTTTGCGGTACAAGTTCGTTATAATGAATTTCTATACCAGAGGAGCCGGAAAAGTCAACCCTGTTTTTAATAAATAACACTTTAAAATTCAAAGTATTTATTTTTGATTTGACATACCAGCCGATTCAGTATACAGAAATTAAAGAAACGAAAAATAATTTTGTTCACCATATTGAACTTATCCCATCCGAACCGAATGAAAAAAAGGACAAGAAAATGAACGTGCGGCGAGAACAGCTTTTCATTGATCCGGAAAAATGTACAGGATGCGGGCGGTGCATGATCGCCTGTGCCATGAAGCACCATGGCCGCATCGATCCGGGCCTATCCCGGGTGACCGTGATCCGGTTCGATTCACAGGAACTCAATGTGCCGGTAATCTGCATGGCCTGTGACACCGCCCCTGCATCAAAGTGTGCCCCATGACGCCCGGATCCGCCAGGATAACGGCACAGTGGTCACCAATCCCGATGTCTGCATCGGATGCCGGGCCTGTGTCTATATCTGTCCTGCAAGCGCTCCCCGGATCGATCCCTATACCGGCCGGACCATGACCTGTGACATGTGCGAAGATGAAACCGAGCCCTGGTGCGTGGCCGCATGCAGACAGGAAAAAGCCCTGACCCTGTGCCCGGCCGGTGCCGTTTCACACCGGGCCGCCAGACAGGCCGCCGGCAGGACAAAAAAATTTCACACCTGTAAATAATCAAAGATGATGGAAAAAGGCAGGATATCATGAGACTTGTAATTATCGGAAACGGCATCGCCGGCAACCAGGTGGCGTTCGATGTCCGCACAAAAGATCCCGAGGCAGACATCGTCATTCTTTCCGCCGAAGATGTACCGGAATACGATCCCTGTTCTCTGCCCTATTTTTTGGGAGGAGAGTGTCAGCAAACCGATGTGTTCAGAAAAAAACCGAAGATTATGAAACCCACCGCATCGAACTTCGGTATGACGCCAGGGCCGTGTCCATCGATCCGGACAAAAAACGGATTACCATTCATACCGGAGAACAGATCCGCTATGACAAACTGGTGCTGGCCCATGGCGGAGACCTGTTCATCCCCCCCATCCCCGGCATTGACCAGTCTGGGGTGTTTTCATGCAAACAGCTCTCAGAAACCCGGAAACTGGCGGCTCACCACGGTACCAGCGCCGTGGTCATCGGATCCGGCGCCATCGGTATCGAAGCGGCGGAAGCATTGAAACGAAAAGGGGTTGATGTTTATGTGATCGAACTCATGGACTGGATTCTCCCCTCACTGTTCGACGAACCCACGGCCAAACGGCTGGAGACCGAACTGACCGGCTACGGCATTCAGGTGTTCACCCATGAAAAGGTCATGGAAATCAAAGGAGACGGCAACGTCACCGGCGTGGTCACGGACCGGCGCACCCTTGACTGCGACACGGTGGTGGTGGCCACCGGCGTGGTGCCGGGAACGGCCCTGGCCCGGACTGCTGGCATAGAGACTGGCCGGGGCATCCAGGTGAACCGGCAGATGCAGACCAGTGATCCCGATATCTATGCCTGCGGTGATTGTGTGGAAACCATCGATGCCTGCACCGGGGAAATCGCCATGTTCCAGCTCAAGCACAACGCCATTGAACAGGCCCAGGTGGCGGCCCGGCACATCCTTGGCGAACCGGTCCGGTATCTGGGGGCATACGCCTTTGCCCGGGCCCATTTTTCGACACCCATGCCGCCACCTTCGGAAAAACCCAGCGGGCATTGGATTGTATGCTCGGAGATAAGCGCATTGTGGAACGGGAAGACCAAAGCAATTATCTGCGGGTGGTGATGCTGGACAACAAGGTTGTGGGGGCCAGGCCATCGGCACATTTGCCGATGAACTGGGGCTGCTCATCGGCGCCATGTGGCGCAAGGATGATTTTCTGGACATTGCCGCCAAAATGAGAACCTTGCCAAAAGGCGGGGCCGTGCATGCCTGGCCCATGGTCAGGCTGGGGACTCTCCTGGGAATGTAAGTGTGAATTTTTTTTCAGGCCGCTCTTGAACGCCGATGTCAACCTGAATGCGGGAAAAGTTATCCATTGAACAGCACAGTCCCTGATGTGGACTTGCTGACGGACTGTCGTAGCCCCCAAAAGATTCCAGTCCGTCCGCAAGTCACCATCGGGGGGAGCTAAATGTAGGAAGGCTGGAAACAGGAGAACGGTTATCCCGGCCAGAAACGTGACGATCTGTATGTCATCCCATCATGTCCGGGCTTGTTCAACCAGCCGATTTGCCCACCTATCTCAGTCAAGAGACTTCCAACTAAAAGTCCGTGGCAAATACAACTGTTAAAGTTTTTAATTGAAGCAAAGTGCTCATCAAAATGAACTGGATTATAATCCCCTGAAATATCGGCGAATTGAATCACATCTTTTTTTGAAAATATACGTGACACAGAAAACGTATCACCAACTTCCAAACCTTCAATTGCTCTTTTTCTAATGTCAGCCATCTTCCCTTCCTGATTTTATGAATGGTTTTTATACAAAGAAAACAAAGATAGTTGACTATATCAAATAAATACTTGTTTTTTGTCAATTAAAAATTGACAAAAAACAACAATTGGAAGATTATAGAGTTATCAATCTTAACAAATTTAATTTCAGGGGGTGAATATGTTAATCAAGCTGAGTTATATAGAAAAATACGTCACTTTAATCGTTTTTATACACAAGTACTCGAATTATTGAATAATAAACTTCTCAAAAGTGACTACTCACTTGCTGAAGCCCGAATTTTATTTGAACTTCATCAAACATCCAATCTGACTTCTAAGAATTTATCTAACCATCTTCAACTTGATCCAGCTTACCTCAGCCGCCTGTTGGTGCGTTTTGAAAAACAAGGATTAATTAGCAAAAGGCGGTCTTCAAAGGATACTCGTAAGCAAATTCTATCACTCACGCCAAAAGGAGAGGCAGCTATGAGAACACTTCAGAAGTTGTCAAATGAACAAATTCAGTCCTCTCTGCCTGACAAAACTGAAGAAGAAATAAAACAGCTTGTACAAGCGATGGACAAAAATAGAACAAATTTTTACTGGCCAAAAACCTCCAACAAAAAACGTTTATAATCCGCTCTCATAGATCTGGCGATATTGGTTATATTACGTATCGCCATGCTGTGTTTTACTCAAATCATTACGGATTTGATACAACCTTTGATGCCTATGTAGCTTCAGGGTTAGCTCAGTTCGCAATGAATTATGATGCAAAAAAAGAACATCTTTGGATTGCAGAGGATGGAACAACGCTGGTAGGTTCAAATTGCAATTGTAAAATCTGAAAAGACAATAGCGCAATTGCGCTGGTTTCTGGTAGAACCACAAATCAGTGGCATTGGTCTGGGGAATAAACTACTCCATGAAGCGGTTGAATTTTGTACTCGTAAGGGTTATAAAAAAATATTTTTGTGGACTGTAAGTAATTTGTATGCAGCACGCCATCTTTATGAAAAATTTGGATTTCAAATAGTGACCACCAAAAAACATCAAATTTGGGGGCAAGACCTCACTGAAGAATTGTGGGAAATTAATTTATAAAACTTTACAATCAATGAAAGCTACCGATCTATCGCAAAGAGTAGCATAATTGCTTTGCTACCTGTAAATTAAGAGGCTAATGGGAAGTTCAGCCGGCAGGGAGGCACTTGCCGAGCAAGTTGTAAAAGCCAAGCTTTTTCAAAAACCACGCACTTCCAAAAAAGCAGATAGCTCCCCCGGTCGGCCGAAGCGTTTTGTTTTCTTTATATTTTGGATGGTTATCCAAGCGCTTTCAAGCAGTGACCGCTTGTAACGGTATAATTTCATTTTCAATTTTTGCCATATTTTGTTTGGCCATTTTAAGGTCATAACTGATTTGCAGGTTCATCCAGAATTGTGGGGTGGTATTGAAGAATCTGGCTAACCTGAGAGCAGTATCAATGCTACCCCCCCTCTTTTGCCTTATCACATCATTGATTCTCGGTGCTGGTACGCGCAAGGCAACAGCCAGAGCATTGGCACTCATGTTTAATGGTTATATAGATACTCATCTTTGATTATTTCTCCAGGATGGATTGGCCGCATATTATTCATAATCTGTTCCTTCTAAAGAGAGTTTGTTATCTCTACATCGTATGGCTCTTCAGACCATGCGAAGCATGCACGCCATTGTCTATTGATTCTTATGCTGTACTGCTGCCCTTGCCTGTCTC